>Ga0304729_1001021_pt1 | contig 18938 bp, 23 predicted proteins | sample C_131016_MF_Meta_FD_190475 | JGI IMG/M metagenome (GOLD analysis project Ga0304729, IMG submission 190475) | Freshwater microbial communities from Lake Croche, Canada to study carbon cycling - C_131016_MF_MetaG (v2) (version 2) | ecosystem: Environmental > Aquatic > Freshwater > Lake | place... | reverse complement strand
TCCTTGTTCTGATGGTGATGTACTTCAAAGCCTTGGATAAACTCTTGCTTCTCAACTTCTGTTGAGTACCAGTGAGGTACCTCGTGTATCGGGTAATGCCATCTGATACCAAACCTGCGGTGCACTTTGAATCCATTAAACTCTGTAGCCACACTGCCATCTGGATTGAATGCCTCAATACGTCTGTATATCGGACGGTCAATTCCTGCAGCGTGTGCTTTCTCTAAAGCCTCACGCCAACCAGGAGCAAGTACTTCATCTGCATCCAGTGCTATGCAATAGTCAGCATCTGCTGGTACTAGGTTCAGCGACGCATTTCTCGCGTCATCAAACCTAAAGGGTGCCAGAGCAATCTGATGCACTGTGATACCAAGACTTCTAGCAAGCTCAACTGTGTTATCGGTTGATCCTGTATCTGTGAGGATGTGGTAGTCGGCATCTTTGGTTGATTCATACCAAGCCCCAACTTTCTTTTCCTCGTTCTTACAAATTGTGTATACGGCTATTTTCATTTGAAGTCATTCACCTCTTCTAATCTCAAGTCTGAGTATGAGGGGAATTGTGTAACTAGGTTTGGCTGAGTTACATAGCAATGGCTATCTACATTCTCAAGGCGTAACGCTATATCGATGTACCATTCGTATCCGTCTATCTTACGGATGAAGTAATCCATCTTGCTTGGGTTCAGGCAGTAAGCCTGAGCACCAGTACTCATTACTTGTGCAAACCAGTGCGGGTTGTTAATGTCATTTACTCTGCCAGTATGCTTAGGTAGCAATACTCCTAGGTAGAATATGTCCCAGTCTTGAGGCAAGGTCTGCATTACTTCTGCAAACTTCTCATTGAAGTCTTTACAGAATAAAGCGTCATCTTCTAGTACCAGAATCTTCTGACCCTTGTACTTCTTCCAGACTGCAACGTGGCTCATAGTTCCAGCCACATAACCTTTAACATCTAACTCTTTAGCATCGATTGCGCTGAAGCGCTCATACTCGATACCAAGTTCATCTAACTGTGGACCGAGCTTGTCCATACGATCTGGTCTGCGGTCTAGGTTAATCACCACAACTCGGTCAAAGTACTCGTTAACTTTCATAGCTTTATTCTACAGGCAGTTGATCCAAATCAGTCTGCGCCGTCAGCACATACTCGCCCTGTCCACACACATTGCACTTTGTCACAACTTGAGCGTCCTCGGGATTTCGCACTTCAACATAGAAGTGACCGCAACAAGGTGAGTTGTATTTGTATTTGATAGCCATTAGCACTCCTTAGTAGTAAAGATAAACAACGCCGTTGCCGCCTGAGCCTGATGTACCGCCTGTTGTTCCAGCGCCCCCACCACCACCGCCTGAGCCGCCTTTGCCACCATCATTTAGATTTGAAGTTGATATTCCTGCGGGATAACCATTTGCAAATCCAACGCTTGTAAATCCACCGCCACCACCTGCGCCACCAAAACTTGCACCCGTTCCACCTGTTGCAATTCCAGCACCATAAAAATCTCCTACGCCACCGTTGCCTCCTGTTGCAATTGCTGTTGTTCCAACAGAGCCACCACCACCAGCAATCAATCCTAAGCCACCATTTTGGCCATTTCTATTACCTGTTGGACCAGCGTTACCTGCTCCGCCACCCGCAGAAACACCAGCACCGCCAACGGAACCTGAACCACCGCCGCCCGCATAACCAACTACTGTGGCACCTGCTATTGGTGCGCCAGTATAAGAAATAGTAGAAGCCGTTGAGCCAGCAGTTATTGTTGTTGCGCCAGCACCAGCACCACCTTGAATACCACCGCCAGAAGTCCATAAACCGCCACCGCCACCGCCAGCAAATAACATTCCGTAAATAGATGAGTTACCAGCAGCACCATTCGCGTTACTTGATGAACCTATACCGCCAATACCGACGGTCACGAAATCAGATTTATAAGTCCACCCAGCAGAATAGCCGCCTGCACCGCCACCGCCTGCACCACCACCTGCGTTAGCCGTTCCAGTTCCACTTGATACACCAGTTGTTGCGCTTAAAACAGAAAATTGAGTAGATGTGGCAGAAGAAATAATTACGTTATTTACGTTTAGGCTTGCACCCGAAGAAATACCTAAACCTGCAACAGTTACAGCCTGACCCTGAAAAAATGAATTGCTTGCTGTATAAATAATTGTTGTTCCATTGCCTACTGCTGCGGTGACAGATGCCGTTGCCAAAACAGGAGAAGTTGCCCCCGCACCACCACCGCCAATAACGATTGCATAGACTCGGTTGATACCAGTTGGGATTGTTACTGGTCCGTTTGCTGTAAAAGTTTGTTGCAACTTGAGTCCGTAAGGAGTATCAGTAAATGATGAATTGGAATATATCGTTGCGCTCATAGTTGCTCCCTAGTAGAAAAGGTAAAGTATTCCTGCGCCACCAGCGCCAAATGTTGTTCCTGAACCCCCGCCACCACCGCCAAGCCCACCAGCACCACCCGTAGTTGTTACTGCGGGATTGCCATTACCTGCTAGTCCAGCCCCACCGCCGCCTGAACCATTAGCGTTTGTTCCTGATGAACCAGTACCGCCAGTTGTAACTGCACCAGTAAGAATATTTATCCCTGCACCACCAGCGCCACCTTGACGAGTGCTAGTACCGCTTGTCCCCCCACCTCCGCCACCTGCTAAACCTGCGCCACCTGTACCAGCGGTGCTTGCGCTTGACCCGCTTGAACCGCCACCGCCACCGCCTGAAATTCCCGCACCACCAGTTCCGCCAGTTGTTGGAGAACCAGCACCGCCACCACCGCCAGAACCAATATTGCCGTTAGTGTTAGTAGTCGTACCATTAGAACCACCAGGTATTCCCCAATAGTTAGTTACACCAGATGAACCAGAGTTACCAGAACCTTGTCCACCTGCGCCACCACCACCTAAAGTTCCCGCAGAAGGAACAGTTGAGTTAGCACCAGCACCGCCACCAGCAATTATGTTTCCGTATCGAGTATAACCACCAGAAGCACCTGATGTTGCACCACCTGAGCCTACTACGCAATACGAAGTTGCAAGAGTCCAACCCCAAGAAACACCACCTGCACCACCACCGCCGTAACTAACGTTGCTATTTCCAGAACCGCCACCACCAACTGCAATGGCATATACAAAGTTTATTCCAGCAGGGATAGTTACTGATGTAGTTCCTGCATTTATAGTTTGTTGTAAAAATAAACCATAAGGCAAAATAAAATGTGTATTGGCAAATGGCGTTACATTAGAACCAGTCATTCCAGTTCTTACTGACGCACTTGTTTGCCCTCTGCGATTTGGATTAGCCATTAGGAAATCCTATTTACATAACCTGAAATCGTGATTACTGAGGCGGTTGCGGCGAAAGCATATACAGTATTTGCAGCTGATCCTGTGCCCGTCAATGGCAAGCCAGCCACGATGAGAACATCGCCTGACTGTGGGGCAAGGGTGATTGGCTTTGCGTGTTGCACTGAGCCAGTGCCGCCGAACTGCACTGTGAGCAATACTGGTGAAGTTGAAGTGTTGTTAGCGTATAGCCACATTTCGTCAATAGTTGATGATGAAGTTCCTGTTGCGTGGATAGTTGTGCCAGTTGAGGCTGTTGCAACAACTGTGATTGGCTGGCCTTGTGATGAACCCGAAAGAAGTGTCTTTGTAAAAGTTGCCATTTATATTCCTATCCGAATACCTGTGTGGAAAGTAGTAACTGATCTGAGCTTTCGTTAATTCCCACAGTTGCAGAAGTTGACGAACCAGAGTTTGTAATAGGTGCTGTTACTGCTATGACTCCTGATGAACCCGTTGCTCCTGTAGCACCAGTGGCTCCAGTTGCTCCTGTGCCTCCAGAGGCACCAGTTGGTCCAGTCGGGCCAGTAGCTCCGGAAGGTCCAGTTGGGCCAGTTGGTCCTGTATCTCCTGTGTTTCCTGTAGGACCCGTAGGTCCAGTAGGACCTGTTGCCCCCGTCGGACCTGTCGCACCTGTTGCTCCTGTCGCTCCTACAATTCCTGCAATACTAAAATTCCAAGCGTTGTGAGATCCGCTACCTACTGCTGTATCAACAGTGATAATGAGAGTACCACCACCGATGTAGTTGGCGTAGCCTTCCATATAATAAGTTGGGGTATCAGAATGGATTGCTCTGATTCTGTCGCCAGTAATAAACGCACCCGCATAACCACCAACTAAGGTAAAGGTCTTAAGACCAGTACCAATAGTAATAGTTGAAGTGGAACTTACTCCTGAATACCCTGCACCTGTAGAACCAGTTGGACCAGTAGGCCCTGTTGGACCTTGCGGTCCTGTAGGTCCAGTTAAACCTGTACTACCTGTAGCACCTGTTGGACCTTGGCTTCCTGTGGGTCCTGTAGGGCCTGTGGAGCCTGTTGCTCCAGTTGGACCTGTAGGTCCAGGCACTGTACTTGCTGCCCCTGTAGGCCCTGTTGGACCCGTAGAACCTGTACTTCCTGTGGCACCTGTCGGGCCAGTAGAACCTGTAGCACCAGTAGGTCCTGTCGGACCCTGAGCACCAGTTGGCAAACCTAAGTTAAGAGTCTGGTTAGGAGATGTTCCTGTGATACTAGCAGTAGCAGTCGTTGACCCAGAGACAGTTCCAATAGTCAGCGTATTAGCTGGCCCTGTTGGGCCTGTGTTACCAGGTGTACCTTGCGGTCCCTGATCTGCTGAGAAGACTACAGAAGTTTGTGGTTCTTCTGATTCAATAATGACAAGGGTTTGAGTTGCAGTACCAGCTACTGTAAGAGTTGTTGTGACTGGATTATTTACAATAATCTCTGTCATACAGTCACACCTACTGGGACAATAAACTTACCTTCAAGTAGTCGAGTAGTTACCGCACCTGAATAGAATACAAAATCGTAGGCATAAGTCTCAGCCTTGATATTGGTATCACTTGCGCTAAAGGTAACTGTTGCTGTGGCAGTAGATGTGTTAAGCACAATCTTGCCGTTGGCAGTTGTAGCCAAAAGAGTAGTTGTAGATGACCCAGCGAATGGGCGCACAGTCATAGTTGCTGTGTAGTTAGTCAAGTTCCAAGGGACACCATCTGTCTCAACCTTGAACTGAAATGTAAATGTTGTAGCCTGTGGCGCTACTAGGTTATATGTTGCTGTCATTACGAAGCTACCTGACGTAGTGCTGCTGCTGGCTCAAGACCAGTAGTTCCAGCAAGTTTGTTGCAAATACCAGCAATATCAAGCCACTGGCTCTTTGGTGCATTTGCATCGTAGATAACATTTAAGATACCAGTGGAATCTGAAAGAGGTCCTATGTCTACTCCACGTAGTGCAGCCCAGTCAGCGGCTGCTCCTGATTCATCTACATAAAGTTGTAAAGCAGGGTAAGTGCCACCGTTTGCTAGACGATTAAGTTCATCTACAAATGTTGATCCGTATATACCTAGTGCCACTTACTCCACCTCACTTCTTCTTATTCTTATTGCGAGCAGAAATTGCTGCCGCTTTCTTTTTAGCATCTGCTTTACTAGATGCGCCCCACGCTTGTAGTGATAACAGCAAACGAGTTGGCTCTCCATTAGGCTTATGCTCAGGTCCTGCAGCGCTACCCATACGAGCAAGGAATGATGCTCTGCGTGGATTATCGCCAGCCTTAACTGGTGGCTTTAGGTTACTGCCTGATGCCTTAGCGCTAGCACGTCCTTTAGCGTTAAGTCCACCCTTTGGGTTCTGACCTTCTTTGCGTTGCCAAGCTGGAGTCTTTGCCATTTATCCCATCTTCTTCTTCATACCAGAAACCTTCTTAAGGTTTGGGTTAGCCTTGACTGCTGCCTTCGATGCTTTCCTCGCACCCGCAGCAACTATTGCACCCGCACGTTCCTTTGATACACCTTGCTTGGCAGCAACTTTGGCTGCTACTGCTTTGAATCCTGGATGCTTCTTCATTATTCCATCTCCGTCTTTTCTGTAAGTTCGTTGATGTAGCCCATCTCATTTGCTGGAGCACCTGTCTCAATATCATCATATGTTGCGTATCCGCAACCACATACAGCGCACATTACTTGGTCACCGTTTTCTTACCGCCAGCAAAGCTAGCCTTTGATCCTGCTGCAACTACTGGTACTCCACCCATAGGCATAGAAGCAGGAATACCAGCGGTAGATCCCATTCCGTAGCCTTTGTCCATAGTGGACTCAGCAGCGTTTCCTTTATCTGTATTCATATTTGCTCCTTGTTAGATTTTGTTCGCATCGAATGCAGTTCCCATATCGTTAGATAAACGAACGGCTGCATCAATATCTTTTTGCTTGGTAGAGATTGGGTCAATCCCCTGTCGTGTTGCATCAAAGTATGAGCCTAATTCTTTGTCGTGCTCCTTGGCTGAAGGAACGCCATCACTTCGTGCTGACCCTACTGAAAGTTGCAGGGTGCCAATCTTGCATCCAAAGCAACCTTCTACTGGTTCTGGATGTTTTTGTTTCTGATGTAGATTCATTTATACCACCGGTGTTACGTAGTCGCCGTACCCTGCTGCAATCAAGATTGCTGCTTGGGCATCTGTAATTTGTTGTGTATGCCCACCTAGTATATAGAAGTCTGCATCAAATAACGTATCCTGATATGGATAGAGTGTTGCTTCTACTTGACCGTTTTTTACAATAAGAGTCAAGCCACGAGCAATGTCTGTAAGGAATGGGTTAATAGTTCCAGTGGTTGTACCGCCAGTAATACGACGCTGTGATAGGCGTGTGTACTTATCTGGCCAAGGGTTACTAGCTCCCCAGGTCTGGTACTCCCAAGGTGTTGTTGCCATATATGCCATTAGTTCTCCTTAGTGAACTTACTGATGAGGCTAGGTTGCCCTAGCCCCACCCGTCAATCAACTAAATGATTATCCGTTTGTCGCTGCAGTCTGGATCTGGTAAAGAGCCGCTGTACGAAGGATGTTGAAGCCACCGAAGTAGTACCAACCGATGGTGTGGTAACGACGGAGTGCGTCAATCTGAGGACCGACAACTGTTGAGATGTCCTGTCCCTGTGCTTCAGCAAGTGCTTCACGACCAGCAATAACCGCCTTGTAGACGTTAACTGCTGGTGAGTTTGTATTCACTGCGTATGGCACACGAGGTGTCTCTACAACGAATGCGCCTTCAATTACGCCAACTGCGCCAGCCACGAATGGTGTGCGGTCTACGTACTTTGAAAGCTCCTGGAATCCACCTGTACCAGTTTCAGCACGAAGATCGGCTGTCTGACGTGGGTGTAGGTATGCAGCGTAGAGTTCACCAATACGAGGCAAAGCCTTGTTTGTGCGAAGTTCTGTAACAGCCTGACGGATCTTAGATACAGACATTGTCGCTGCTGCTGTGATTGTGTTTGTTGTTGTTGCTGTGTTTCCACCGTAGATGATGTTTGTGTTGCCTGCGCCTGTGAGGACAGCAGCAACAACAGCATCAATAGAATCTGCAGCGTTGTATGCGATGATGTCAGCAAGAGCTGTGTCAACATCGTTGAAAGAAGTCATATTGAGCTTCTTTGTTGTTGTTACGGCTGAGCCGTATTCTTGAAGTGTTACTGTAATCTGATTAGGATTACCAAGTGCAATAGAAGATACATCTGAAGATTCTGTCAATGTAGAAGTAGCCTGAGCTAGGTCTGAATAGATTGAGAATACAACTGATGAACCTGGCATTGCTTGCTGTACTGGCTTAACATCTGCAAGAGCACGCATTACTGGAATGCTACGAAGTGCCATACGAACGTACTGATCGTACGCTGTTTGGACTAGATTGCTAATTGCGGATGTGCCGGTAAGCGTACCTGTAGGAATTGCCATTAGGTTTGCCTTTCGGTTAGTTGGTTAGAGTCCAGACTGCCTAATAATGTCGTCCAGTTCTTCCTTGCTGTTAGCAGACATAAGGCGACGCATAATGTCATCTGACGCATCAGGCGTTAGCCCTTGGTCAGTAACATTATTCATCTTCTTATATGCCGCAGCATCGGCTGGGTCAACGACAGGCTGGTTGGAATCAGTGGCTGTAAAACCGAAAACGTCACCGTTTTCATCAAGCCACTTAGACAAAGACTCTTCAGTTGAGTCTACGTCCGATGGAATGAACTTAGCGATTTTGCTATTCACTCCGCGAGATTCGAGGACATCTTTAATAGATCGTTCTCTCTGCGCTTTGGATACGTTTTCAAACTGAGCACGAAGCTCAGCAAGTTCTTTATCCTTCTGCTTTGTTGCTTTACGCAACTGTTTTACTAGATCGTTAGACGTATCGTTTGTAGTGATATCGTCTTCGTCATCCTCGTACTCGAAATTGGACATAGTCCATCTCCCATTCATTTTATAGTTAGCGCAGACCTCATACAGTTCTGGGGGTTTCCGTATGGCTTCTACTACCAGTCTTTGGTTTCACTCCTTGGGCGCTGGTCTATCCCAAGGTAGGTCTAGTTAGTACAGGCCAGTCTGGCCTTGTGTTAATCCGTAGGCTGCTTTATCGCGGCCTAGTGCACCAACGCCAGACTGTCCACTAAAGGATGCAGTCTCAAGCGATGTAAGTTTTTTGCGTTTAGCTGCAGCATCTGCCGCACCTGTTGTGTTAAATACTTCTGCTTCTGCAGTTCCTTGTGTATAAGGCTGTTGTCCATAAATGTCAGCAAGTTGTGAACCGCGTGGAACCATACCTGCAACTTCTGTATAACCCTGTTGAGCCTGAGCCTTAGTAATGCCTTGACCTGCTAAAGATTCTGCAGTACCACCATTAGCCTGTAGGCCTTGAGCAAGTGCTGCTCCACCAATTTCAGCGGCTGTTACTTTGCGCTTAATATTAGCAAGTGCGTTCTGTGGGTCAAGTGTGTAAGCAAGAATATCTGCGTTACCCAAGTCTGGGTAAAATTGGCGTAGCGCCTTAAGCACTTCTGGGTTTGTATTAAGCACGCGTTGTTGTGCTGTAGCAATACGATCCTCTAGTTCAGACGCAGATACATCTGCTCCAAGAAGTTTCTCAAATCCTACCTGCTTACCAGTAGTATCTTTAGCATAGTAAGATGCTGGTAACCCATAGTTACGCATAAGGTTCTGGTATTGGTCTTCCATAGCAACATACTCAGCTGGGCTAAGCGCTGCAAGACCTGCATTGATGCGAGCATCATTAGCCGCAAAGCGTTCCTTATATTGTGGAGTCTGGCGCAAGCGAAGCGCAAATTCTGAAGCAGGAGTTCCATCAGTAAGAAGACCTTTAATTCCATCTACTAGGGAACCTAAGCCGTACTGGCTAAATTGCTCTTTAAGAATGTTAAACGCACTGACTCTTTCAGTCTGTGCTGCTGCATCTGCTAGTGCCTTATCAGATGCTGACTTTGCATTAAGAGCATCTATATATGATTGAACACTTGGGTCAATACCAGCAACCCCTTGAGTTGATGCACCACTTGTTCCTGCTGGCTTTGAGCCAGGAAGGTTAGTACTTGCTTCATTACCACCAGTAGTTGCAGTTGAAACTGGTCCTACAAATCCAGCCTCTCCAGGTTTAACTGTTTGTGTTGGGTATTGAGTTGTCGGTGTAAAATTTGGAACTTTATTTGCATTTGCTGCAGTTGTTGCTGCAGCCTCTGCTGCTAACTGTGCAGCAGTCTTAGTTGCATTAGGAGATGTTGATGTTGATTTAGTTGGTGTTAATGAAGTGCCATATTCGTCTGCAGATGCTCTAGCCATCATTACCCCATAAATCCAAAGTCTTTGAGCACTGTCGTAGCAACACTTGCTGCCTGTTGACGTGCATTATTTGTGTATTGCCAACGTGGATCTTGGCGTAGTTCTTTTTCAAAATCGTAGATTGACTTGGTTCCAACCTTGCCATCTGGAGTTGTAAACGCCATAGCACTACGAATCTTAGGGTCAAACAAATCAATACCAGTATCTGGTATCTCAAGGATATTGCTCATTGACTGGATATATGGGTCAGCCAAAGTCTTAAGATTGATACCTTGTTTAATCTTTTCACCTAGTGCTGGGAATGCGTTAGCCGCTGATTCTCGAATAGTATTATATGCAGTATTATCATCAATAACCCCAGATGCAATATCTGTAGCATATTTCTGTGCTGTTGCATCTGAAAGATTTAATCCATTATCTGCTGCAAGATTTTTAATTGCTACAAAGTATTTACCTGCTGGACCTTCTGGAATACCAAGTTTATTAATTACCTGCTTACCAGACTCAAGTTGACCTTGAACTTTGCTATCAAGCCAAGTCTTAGGGTCAGTTCCTTCTGCAGTAAGGTACTCAGTATTAACAAGATTGCCAGCCTTATAAGTTCTTTTGACTGTGCTTTTTGTCTGACCAGATTTAGAAGTATATTGCTTCTTAAGCTCTGGGAGTAATGAAGCCAATTCAGTCTGGCTTGCATTTCTGCCATAGTACTTTTGGAATACTGAGTCTGCATAACCTTGAAGAGCTTCATCATTTGGAATACGGCTAGATGTTTCAGTACTGGTATATGTACCAGACTTAAGAGGTTTTGTGCTAGTGCCAGAACCAGCAGGTGTAGCAGTTTTACGTGCAGCATCTGCTTGTTCTTTAGTCATAAGACCAGCAGCTACCAGTGAGTCATAAAGGTCAGCCATTATTTAGTACCCTTCTTGGTTACTACTGGAGTAAGGTATTTATCAACAATGAGATCTTGCGATAAGAACCTATCGTAAAGATATGAAAACCCAATAGGGTCATCCTTTTTTAACTTAGCAACAACAGCATCATAAGCATAACGCAAATCAGTATTTGATTTTGCATCTATAGATTTTGCTTGGCGTTGTTCTAATTCTTTTGCAAATGCTTGGCGTATATCGAGATAAGTAGATACAGATTTCCACATTGGATTATTCTTATGGTCATCAATAAACTTTGAATCCATAATCTTTCCAAGTCCAACAATTACTTTGTTAGTCTTTGAACCATCTGAATCTAGGTAATCGTCATACCAGGCAGTCTGAACATATTGTCCAGTTTTTTTATCAAAGACTGGCTTTCCTTCAGAATCTGTTTGTACAGATAATTTAGAAACTACTGCTTCTTTGACTGCCTTAAGATCTTCTGCACCCTTTTGCTGTACTGAAGTTAATCCGCGATTCTTAAGTTCTGCGTCAAGAATTGTGCTCAACTTGTTATATTGAATCCAGCCTTTATTTGCTTCATTCTTACGCTGCGCTTCAGCAGGGCTTTGAGATGAAAGGAATTTGGTAGGGGCATCAGGTGAGATTCTCTTGTTGTAAAGGTAATCGTAAGATGCTTGGGAAAATTCATATCCCTTTGGGTCATTGACTACAAGACCAATAAGTTTAGGATCAACATTTACTAACTCGCTAATAAGCGAACCATACTTCTTTACATTTTGTACAGCATTTACTGAATATTGTACAGAAGTAGGGTTGCTTGAAAGGCTTGCTGAGAATTCAAAGAAATCTGGATAGTCTTGCAAGAACTTAGCGTCTGCTTCAAGGCCATATACTCGCTTATATTCACGAGACTTATCAAGATAATATTTATATGGGCTATCAAAGCGTGGGGCAAATGGCATAAGCAAGTTTGCTGCTGTACGCATATTCCAGTAATCCTTGGTCATATCAAGAATTTTTCCAGCTTTAACTGGAGGCTCACCATTGCGCTTAGCCTTCATCTGTTCTGTGTTCCAGATTAGTTGGTAACTTCTAGCAAACTGTGGGTCATTAAGACCAGCTTGTTTGACCTGTTGCTTTTGAACCCAAGAAGGCAAGAACCCTGAAATAGCATTTTTTGATGGACCATAAGGTAGCGCCCACTTAAAAGCATCTTCAAGATTTGGTTGATTCTTTACAATCTCAGATACTGGAACACCAATATATGGACCTATTGGAAAGATATCGCTAAATACATTTGGATTTCCTTTATTGTAAAGTACATCCATACCACCTTGAAATATGATATCCAAAGATTGCTTTGGTATACCCATTTGAGTTAATGAACCAAGACCAGGTAGTTTTTGAATACCCTTAGGAACTCCAACCCAAATAACATCGCTGCCACTTGTTTGACCTGGTGGAACAATCTTTCCATCTTGATCTGTAACAAGCCCTGCTTTATTAGGAGCCTGCCATACCATATAGCCACGATTAACAATCTGTGGGTTAGCAATCGCTAACTTACTCCAAGTCTTGTAAGCGTTCTCTTGTGCAGAGAAGAATGGGCTGATGTACTTCATTGCTGCAGCAAGGTTGCTACGGCGTTCGATATTAAAAAGAATTTCTTTCATCTGACGCTGTGCTACTTTGTGAGCAATACCCATAATTGCTTCTTGGTCTGCTACAGAAAACTTATCTCCAAGTTGTTCAGCCATAATGTTGACACGACGTTCAGCTTCCTTGCGGTATAACTGGATATATAGCGGGTTACGCGCCCAAGTGTCTTCTGGAAGAGTTCCTAAGAAGTGGAAAAGTGTATTAATAATCTCTCGACCTTTAATCTGAGAGGTATTAAAAAGGCTTTCCTCAAGCAAGTGACCGTGAATTACTGGTAACTCTGTTGGGTCAGTAAATGCAGAACGCAAATCTGCAGCAGTAATATCTTTAATTTTACTGCGTAGCCCAGAAGTTTCCGGTAGATACTGGTCTAGGAATCCATTAATCTTTGTAACATACTCATCTGCTTCAGAAGATGGAATGCTCAAACGACGGCGAAGGTCACGACCTTCCGGTGAATTACGAAGCCACTTAATAGTATCTTCAATAGGCTCACCGCTAATAATTTTATTTACAACTCTTGAGTTGCCAAATTGTTGACGAAGTGTTTGCGCCCACTGGTCAAAGTATGCAGGATCTGTAGGGCGAATCTGCTGAATTCCCTTAGATGTAAGCATACGTGAATACATATCAGTATTACTATCAACCATACGCTCAAATGAATTACCAGATGAGGCAATCTTGCGGAACATATCACTAAGTGGCCCACCAAAGGCATCGTGCAAAACATACTTTTTGCCATCAGAAGTTGTTACTTCAAATGACCCAGTACCGATACGCTGCTTTTCGGTCTTTCCCTTATGGCGATTAAGCACATCCGAGTAATGCTTATAGACTGCTTGCTTTTCTTCTTGAAGAAGTTTTTCGGTATTAAGTTTACCAGCTAAGTCAACATCATCTGGATTCAAAGATAACTTTGCTTCTGTTTCAGCAATTTGTGATTTCAAATCTGTAAGTTCACGAATTACGGAAGTATGTGATTGTTGAACTTCTCTAATTGTCATATTAGAATCTACTGGCAAATACCTGTCAATAAGGCGAGCAGGAACTGCAATAGAGTTATTAAGAATATTCTTAAGACCAGGACCAAGATGGCGAAGAGTTGTCATAGCGCCAACAGATGCTGCAATACGAAGCTGTGAATCAATAGCGTTACGCTGTGTGTATCCAAGGCGAAGCAGTGCTCCTGCCTTGAAAGCATCTTGAAGGATATCTACATAATGTAAAGTTGTATCAACTGCTCTTCCACCAAGTGCATTAAGAGCACTTTTGTTTTGCTTAAGCAACTTATCCATTAGTGGGAAATCCATAATAGGAAGATAATCAGCAGACTGTGATTCCAGTTGTGGCACCTTTAAGATTGACCCATCGTAGTCAACCATAAAGCCTTTATCTTTAACTGAACGAAGTGCAGATGTTCGAGCACCTACATAATTATTATAAAGATTTTCAGCAAGTTTTTCATCAGTAATTCCGTGCTTAGCCATAATTGTACGAAGAGCAGCGCCCTCCATAATCATAGTTGCTGTATATCGTTCTTCTGGCGTTGCTGCCTTGATATAACTATCAAGCATAGAACGGCTTTGCTCTGGAGTAAGATTGACTAACTTCTCAAGCTGATTAATTGTTGCAACAACTTCTTTGTAAGAATCTGGATCATTAAAATCTACAAGGCCAGCTGGACGCTCTCCCGCAGCCCAAGAAATCTTTTGATAAAGGCGATGAAAAGGTGTTGGCTGAAATACTTCAACTGATGGAGTTCCAACTGCTTTATCGTAGAACTTAATAGCACGTGACTGCGCTACAAAATCTTCTGCCTTTTGAGCAAGTTTTCCAGTAGTGCGTGTAAGCGTTCCGCCACCTTCACCAATTTGCATTAACTTTGCAAAGTACTGGTCTTGCTGAGCAAGGGCTGCATAGTTTGCTTTAGCAGATTCTATAACAGCAGGTGTGTCATTAAGGAATGGAATCATTCCTGTTCCATCTGGTGCTGAGAATAACTTGTATTCATCAACTGTAGATAGATCACCACGTGCTGCTTCAAGAGCATCTGTAATATCTATACGCTTTAAGCGAAGTTCATCCATAGCAGCAGGATCACCTAGTGCTGAACGAAGAATCTGTGCTGTCTCAGTATTATCTGCTGACTGACCTAGTAGGTGAGCAAGAAGTCCAGGTTGTGTAGATGACTTTACCATTGGGTGGTTAAGTGCATATACTGAATCATTTTTAGTAAAGTCATCAATTACTTTAGTAAAACGATTCTTTACACCATACTGCGCTCTAGTAATATCTTCAGCTGCTTTAGCAACAGCGTCAGCATTCTTAAGAGCACCTGTAACATATTCAGTTGCTTTAAGTCCTTTTGCAACCTTACCTCCGGCAAGAGTTACATCTCCAAAGAATTGAAGGCCAAGATCTAATCCACCTGAAGCAACTTTTCCCCAAGCACTTTTCTTAAATGCTGCTTCACGCTCACGTGGGTCATAAATATTAAACTTTGGGTCATATGAGTTGCGTATATAACCAGCAACTGATTGTCCAAAAGAAATTGTCTGAGCGCCTTCGTAGGCTTTCTTCCACTCATTAGGGTCAAAGAAAGATGCTCGTCCGTGATCAACGTCGCCTTCTACAAGTGAAAATGTAGTTAAGGGTTCGCGGATGTATTGCTGGTTAATATTATTAATACGTTCAAGTGTTGGCTGAAGTCCTGGGACTTTCATAATAGCGCCACCAGCTGATGCGTATGGAGCGACTATGTTTGCTTCGTTCTTTGAGACAGCGCTTTTGATTGTATTAGAAAATCCATTATATGCTTCAGCATCATTCCAAGGAGCTGTTCCTACATCCCAAGCAAATTGTGCTACACCTTTAGCAGACCCAAGAACTTGTCCACCAAACTTGGTAGCATCTTTTGCAACAGTTGAGGCTACATCACCGATTCTGTTCCAAATGCTACTCACAAATTATCCCACAAGTCTGCTATTGCCTGACGAGTTTCAGGGGATGTATTTGGATTATCAGCAATAAAATTTAATACTGGCTTGTATGATGTTAGAGCAGCACGAAAGTTGCTATCATCTGGCTTGCGCATCATAAGTGCATCAGAACCTGCACCTGCTCCTACGTCTACGCCGTGTGTTACTGGCTCATTAGGACGAGCTGTTGGCTCAAACATTCCTGTTACTGGGGTCTGTGGTGCTGCAATCTGTGGTGCTGTTGAAAGCATTGGTGACTTTGGTGCAGTCGCTAGTGGCGCACCTGATTTGGCTGCATCGTATGCAACTCCATCACCGTAAGATTGTGACTGGTATGAAAGATCTGTACGCTTTGCGTACTTGCCAGGACCTGATACACCCTGCATAGGGTTTCTAGCGTCTTCAAGCGCCATCTGTATCCTCCTGAATAGTTTCTAAATCTGTAGCAAAGTCTTCCCAGACCTTGTTTAATTCTGTGGTTCGGTTAGCGTTATAGATAGACAGTTCTAATAAGTCTTCTGTCGCTGCCGTAAATACCTGCATTATGTTATATGTAAGTTCTGCACCTACAACTAAGAAGTCAGCGAAGCGTACTGGACGACGAACTTTGTTATCCATCCAGTACACCTCGCTATCTAAAGTTATTTACTTCTTTACTGCTTTACCTGGCTTTGGTGCTCCAGCGAAAGGCATCTTGACGTCGCCGCCTGTTACCTTTGCTCCTGCTCCTGCTGCGCCGTGAATTGGCTTAGCCATTGGTGCTGGTGCTTGTGATCCTTTGTTCATATTTCACCCCCTTAGAAGTTATGCTGCGCCGCCGATTGATGCGAGCAATGATGCGATATCTGGTTTACCTTGTGGGGCTTGTGGACCGCCAGCAGCAGGGGCTGCACCGCCAGGTTGTTCCATACTTGGCTGCGAGGCAGAGGCGGGAGCCATACCTGCTACTGGAGGCTGAGGCTGCATCGCTGCTGTCTCAGGCTGTGCTTCAGGCGTAAACGCCTTTTCCACAACACTTTCAATACTCATTCCCTTTTGGCGGCCTTTAATCATTTCCGCAAAGGAGCCGAGAATCTTAGAAGGGTCTTGACCTTGTGCAACCATCTGTGGGATTGCAAGAGCTGTCTGCCCGATTGCAGCCCGTAGTGCATCGCGCATCTCTTCAATATCAACTTTCTGTTCTTCCTGACCGACGTTAATTTCGATTGGAAGTTCACGACGTACGTAGTCGCGTGAAACAAGTTTATCTGAACGCATCTGTAGCAACGCTACTGTTGCATTGTTTGGATTCATACCAGACATAATGCCGTAACGGACATCTACTGTGTAGTCACCGTTGATTGCCTTAGCTGGACTGTACTTAATTACATATGGTGTGCCATCATCAACGCCACGAATCTCTTTAACTCTGTGATCAAATATCTTTTCATCAGTCTTAAAGCAAAGACCAATAAGTTCAACAAACATACGAGCAAAGTGTGACTGTGCTGCCTTGATTTGTGTATCAAAGCCAGCTTGTAGGGCTTGAACACCACGACCTGTAACGATAGATGCGTCTGAGTTACCGCCACGTGTCTCTGGGTAGCGAGCACCTGTACGAAGTTCACGTTCTAGGACACCTGATTCACCGAATACACCGGCTGGAAGTTCAAGCGGAACGCGACGAATACCCTGTGGGTTAGCAGAACGCATAATAGAATCTGGACCGAGAGCAAGTTCTTGCACATCCTGTGGGATAGCAATAGGTGCTTGGATAGATTTCTCTGCTGCTTGAATCTGTAGGACTGCAAAGCGAGCACGAGCAAGCTGTACGCCTAGTACATCATCGTATTGACCGCGTGCTTCACCATCAATAGATGGGCGCATAGCCACACGAACCATACATTCACCGATTGGGTTAGGTGTATTAGATAGAACTAAGTCCTTACGTTCTGGTAAGTAGATAAGGTCTTGGTCTTTATCGTGGTAACGGACCAAAGATAGATAAGGAGAACCTGGTGTGTACTGGTTTCGTCCAACGATATCGTTGTAGAACTCAGGGTACATAGATGCCAAGGTCTGTGCATCCATACCCACAATCTGGGTAAGAGATAAACAACGACCAAATCGGTCAATCTCAGGGTAAGAACCAAACGGATTGATTAACTTAATGATTGGGTTGTCGTTCTCGTAATCGAGTTCAACTCGACCAATAAGCATTCCGTACGTGTTAAACCAATCAGCACCGGTATACATCTGTACGCCTAGTTCTGATCTGTCTACATAGAAGTTTGCAATACGACCACGTAGGTCTGCAGCCTTGCGGGCTGTATCAGAGACAGTATTAGATGCTGAACAGTTAAATGAAGGTAGCGGAGCCATAGATTCCGCAAGGTCGCGTGCGGCAACGTCAATGATGTTAGCAACGAGTGGCTTTGGGTACTCATCAGAAAACATAGATGGGTATACCTTGGAGATATCCCCTTGACGTACCGAAAGGACGTCACGCATACGACCATCACGCGCTGCGTATTTGGTCTGTAAGCGAGATACCTTGGCGGTAACCTCTTTAATTGTTAGCATTGTAATCCTTTAGTAAGTAAGTCCGTTGACCTTAGTTGGCCATTCGACCTTATCTGTTGCAAGTGCTTGTGCCTTGCCTGCTGAATACTTAGCGTCTACTTCTGGGTTCATCTGAGGTGTAGTTACTGCACCCTTATCAATGTATTCTTCTTCACCTTCTGCGTTGGTCATCCAACTTGGTGTTAATGCCATTTTTATCTCCTATACGAATGTTGTCTTCTGAGCTGCTAGCGCCTCATCAATGTTGATGACAACGCGTTTTCCCAGCTCTGCACGAGATAGGAAAGGGTTTTTAAGGTGGTGCGTGGCGTACTGGCCGTAGTTAAGCATCTCTCTTGCTCTAATCTCACAGAACCAGAGAGCCATTACGATATCGGTCTTACCCTTAGTAGTAGGAGTCCAGGTAATCAACTGCTCTACTAGGGCTTTAATGTTCTCTGTCTGATCACTAGGTAGATGTATCAGGTTATCTCTATGGTGTTTGCCATCTGCTTGCTTGGTACCAAAGAGCGTAGCCATAGATGCAACACCGAATCCGGTATCCCACTTGTTGGAACCGGTATGGTGCTCACGCAGTACTACGCCACGTCCTGCAAGGAACTGGCGGATACCTTCATCCTGAGTAAGAAAGGCCTGGAAAGCGTTCTTCTCAATAATCCACTCGGACGGGCTATATAGCTGAGTCCAGTTAATAATGATGTCACGAATCTGCTGCGGTGATGGACGCGTAATTTTCATAACGTCTACGATGTAGCGCTTACTGGTAGATCTATCAATGGCGTAACAAACTGCAGCGGTATCTCCTACAATCGCTGGGTCCATACCACAGATAAAACTGAAGCCACTTAAATCTTTGGGATGACCTGGGTGGCCCATCTCCAGACGTCCTGCTTTACGCATACCATCCATAGAACCACGAACACATACTGGGTCGAATGCAGCGTTCTCAGATACATCCTGTTGTTGATATACTAGAGCCCACGTACTCGCATCCATAGCCTGACGCTCGTTGTAAAGATTGCGTCCAGACCATCTAGGGTAGAGACCGTTCTCGTCCTTATCGGCTTCTTCTTGTCCATCAAATGGAGCATCGGATGCGGGCCATAAGGTAACCCACTTGTCGGGGTCTTCATTT
>Ga0304729_1001020_pt1 | contig 18950 bp, 11 predicted proteins | sample C_131016_MF_Meta_FD_190475 | JGI IMG/M metagenome (GOLD analysis project Ga0304729, IMG submission 190475) | Freshwater microbial communities from Lake Croche, Canada to study carbon cycling - C_131016_MF_MetaG (v2) (version 2) | ecosystem: Environmental > Aquatic > Freshwater > Lake | place... | reverse complement strand
GCCTGCATGTTGCATGGTATTTAAACCGCCAACGGTTCTAATGGCTACGCACCCCTGTGCGCTTGCTTGCGCGTAAAAAGCTAATATAATAAGTGTAATTGATAAATATTTTGACATAATATAAATTTGAGTATAGGTTTTGATTTTGTTTTTTTAATTATTGGAGTAGAATAACTATTTATTTTTTCATTTTTAGATGAGTCACCACCCAATTGCCTACCAATTTGCCTTGTTGGGTACTGGTAATGCATGAATTGTGAAAATGTAAGCCGCCATAGAAACGCGCCCAATTGTTTTCGTCTGCCGCCTGTCTGAAAGAAGTAAACTTTCTGTTGGCAATACCAAATTCTATTTCAGTAGAATCGGTGTAGGCAAAATGATCACCATACACACTGGTCAAGGCTTCAGCAGCAGATGATGAAATGGTAGAATGCCCGCAAGTATATTCTGGAAAGGCCGGTGTTTGCAATAGTGGTCTCCAGTTGGCATCAAAGTATTTATTGATCACCGTTTCTGGACGAATGGTATTGAACGTATACTTGGCATCCCAGCAATGAATAAAAGCATCGAACAAGGCAATGGCTGTTTTGGCATAAGCATAAGTTGCTGTTTGAAAACTGCCTTTTGCTGTTTGATTGGCAATGCCCACAATGCTCATCCAATGTCCTGGAGGAGAGAACTTTTTAGTACTAAACATGGCATGTCCATTGACATTAATTTTAAAAGGATTGTCATCCCAAAAATTAGCAATGTGTTTTTGCTCTTCAGTTAAACTGTCCACTGCATTTTTCACCATCATGACATTGATATAGTATTCACTTTTTTTGTCTGAGATATTAAAAGCAGGTGGTGCTTTAGGTCTAAACTGACTGGCGCTATCCAATACCATGGTTCTAATTTCCATCCAGTGTGGCTCTGCAGCAGAGGCATACATTGGTGGTGTAGGCACCCATCTTCCAGGGATATCTTTTACTGTATACTTTTCGGCACTTCTAGTTTGGGCATAATTGTCCAATTTGCTCCAAGCCAAAATAGTTGCGCCTACTTTTTTTGCATACGCTTCTGTAGCCGATAAAACAGAGGAAGGCATTCCATGTGCTTTCACCATTTTTTTCAAACTATCGGTGTACTCCTTCATACTTCCTTCAGGAAAAGTAACTGCTTCTCCCACCATGGAAAAAGCAAGTACTGAAGCCATGGGAAAATCAATTTTGCTGGTATCTTCTGGCAGAGGAATGGTTTTAAGTCCTTTCAATTGTCCAGCCAAGCTTTGATACTGAGCCGGCGCACCCGCTGCAGTAACTTCATAGCCTGCTATGGAGGCATAAGCATAATTGCGAGAAGCAACAATAGGACTGAAATTATTACCCATCACCACTTGATTCAATTCATGCACGGTATTGGCATAGAAACTGGGATCGCTGGTAATTTGTTTATAATCAGAAGCCGTATTGCAAGCCAAGAACCCAATAGCGATGAACGCTATTGAAATATATTTTTTCATGCTCAATAATTAAAAATTGTAACTGAATAAACACGAACAATGAATACAATTTCACTGGTGTTTTCAAATTTCTAAGATAGAAATTTGCTTAATAAACTAAGCGTTGAATTTTGGAGGAGGCATTTGTACTGGTAAACAAATGCTTAATAAACCCTCTGCGTAATTACTACCAATTGTAATTTTTAGAGGAGCCAAAGATTTTAAAGACCATTTTATGTCTTGAGCAAAATAATCGAAATTGATGAATTTAGTCGTGGACTTGTTCATAGGAGCCGATTTTTTATCCATTCCTTTTTGGTCTAAATCTGCGGCTAACTTATAAAAATCTTCACGTGCATTTTTAATGTGTAAGCGATCTTGGTTAGGCAAAACTCTGATTTCAACACTGTCATTGTAAACCCTTCTTTGTACATATTGGTAGACGATGCCATTGATCACCATTTCTCCATCTACTCTTTCAAATTTTGGATTGTTGGCATAATAAGGCAAATTGATGGGTGTTTTAACTGATATAAGTTCTGTCTCGTTGAATTGGTTTTGATCAATTATTTCTACCAAACGATCCGATGCCTTTTGGTCAAAATAATTGGAGACCATTCGGTAACCGAATCCGTTAAACAGCATAACGCCCATAAACAATATAGCAGATAGCTTTTTCAAGTACCTAAAATTACAAAAAATTACTTAACTGTATAGGTTTTTCCCATCACGCCTGTGATGGTCAATTTTTGCCAATTTTTAGGCAGTTTACTGGGCAATTGAACAATGCCTTTTTCCGTAATATCCAAGCCCCCAAAGCCCATCAACATGGACTGTAAAATACCTCCAGCCCCAGTGCCAAAATAGGGATTGGTACCCCCCTTGGTTTCGGCAATTACCCTAAATGGTGGGTTCAAATTAGGGGTATAGGATTCCTTAAAAAACGCTGCTGCTTTTTCGGTTTCCCCTAACCTTGCATACAACAAACTAAAGATGGCTTGTGTCATAGCAGGTGTGCCCTGATTGGGTACTCTTTTGGAATAAAAATCTAAGTCCTTTTTAATTTGAGCGGGTGCGGTAATTACTTTAAGTGGATAGGCCAATAAATTCACATCTGCTTGTTTAATACCCTCTCCTTTATAGGTAGCATGTTCCTGTGTAACGCCATTGGCTTCGCCTTCTGTATCAGGCATGGTAAGTATAGGGATATTCTTTGCCACCAAGGCCCAGTCTTCGTTTTGAGGCAATCCTAAAATAGCTGCCGCTTTGTTGGCAGATTGTAAATTCACCATAGCCGCTGCATTGGTAAAAGCATTGTTGTTGACATTTTCGGCCCACTCATCTGCTGCGACTACATCATTGATTTCATAATGGCCAGGCGCTTTTCGATCTACCCTGCTAGCCCAAAAATTGGCGGTTTCTTTTAATAAGGTCCAACCGGTTGTTTGCAGCCATTCCTTGTCTTGGGTGGCGCAATAATAGTTCCAGGCAGCTAATCCAACATCGGCTGTAATATGGTGCTCAAAAGGGCCACTTAAAGCCCATACTGGGGTTTCTTCTACCCCCGATCCTGCACTTTCCCAAGGGAACATGGCGCCTTTATATCCATGGTTAAACGCATTGCGGCGGGCTGCTTCCAATCGATCGTAACGATATTGAATCATGGACTTGGCCAATTCCGGGTGTAAGACCAAAAGGGCCGGGTACATCCACAATTCTGAATCCCAGAAAACATGCCCATTGTAGCCTAATCCAGACAAGCCCATCGGAGAAATACTTAAATTAGAACCTGCCCTTACAAAAGCATACAAATGGTACAACATGCTATGAATATCTTGTTGTGCTTGATCGTCTCCTGTTAATTGAATATCGCTTTTCCATAAATCGGCCCAAGCTTCTTGATGATGTTGTATTAAACTTTCTCTGCCTTCTAATTTTGCAAAAATAGTCATGCGTTCTGCTTCATTCAATGGATCCTCATGGTGTGCTGAAGTAATAGAACTTCCTGCGATAGAGAAATGATAAGTGGTGCCTGCTTTTATTTTTTTAGCAAACTTCATCAGGTGCATATTGTTGTCCCACATTTCATGAATGACCCTGGGTGCTGTACCATGGGTTTCAGAAAATAAAAAAGTATTGGATGCACACATTAATAATTTTCCAGTTGGACTTTTTGCAGAAGAAGTAAGTAGGCTAATAACCACATGCGGGCGATCAATTTCGTTATAATAATTTTGCACTTCTTTTAAAGCATCCGGGGCTTCCATAACACTGGCGGCACCTAGGTCTATATCTTTTAAGGCGGTAATGCTCACGTCCATGAGTACCGTGAAGGGCAATTGACGCAGTGCATAATAAGTATAAGTAATTTTTGCTTTATCCCCCATCTCAAAGCTGCCCGTAAAACTGGCATTTTTCATGTCCAAACTTTGGGTAAAATTTTGCGTATTACTTGAATTAATTTGTTCTCCATTCACAGTCACTTGCATATTCAACAAATTAAAACTACGCAAGAAATTGCTTACTCTTCCACGGCCATATAAATCATAAGCACCAGCCAATACCACCTCTTTAACTTTAAAAGGCTCTTGTGCCGAAACAATGCCCACCATGCCATTGGCCACTGTAACTCCATAATAATTTTTGCTGTCCCAGTTTTTTGCTTCTAGCTTCCAAGGGTCAATGGATTGGGCATTAAGCATTAAAATACTAGCAGTTAATACCACTGAAAAAAATAGTCGTTTCATAAGTCAATCGTTGAAGCAGTAAGTTACTATAAGTCCTCAGAATTAACAACTGCGCTGGGATTAATAAATTCATTTTGTTATCTTTGAGCTTATCATTTTTAGCCATTACTCATGAAATTTACTAAAGTATTTCTAGCCATTGTAATTGCGGGACTTCTTTGTTTCGTTTACCTTTTTATACCGAGTTCCTTAATTGTAAGTGGTAGTTCCATTGCCCACCAATCTAACAATTCTGTCATTAGGGGTTTTATGCAGTTGGACCATTGGGACGAATGGTTGCCTGCAGAAGATACAGGCAAAAATGCTTATTCTTTAAATCATGGGCCATTAAAAATCATCAGTAGCAATGTAGCCTCAGTCAACGCAGCCTACCTCGTTGGCGCCGAGCGTTTTCCGATTGTTTTTGCTACTGATGCCGTAGGTAATGACAGCACTGCAATAAAATATCAATTAACCATCGACAATATTTCCTTCTCTCCCATCAAAAGAATTGAAAATTATTTTTTAGCCCTTAGTATAAAAAAAGAATTGAGTACTTTGATTGAGCAAGCGGGAAATTATTTTTCCAAGACCAAATCCAATTATGGATTTGAGATTATAGAAGAAAGAGTGAAAGATTCTCTGCTAGTGACTACCGAAAAAGATTTTACAGACACCCCCAGCACCGCTCAAGTATATGCTTTAATCAGTGAAGTAGCCCAATACATTGAAAAGAACAATGGTCTCATACAAGGTTACCCCATGGTGAATATTACCAAATTAGACAAAATTGTTTTTACGCAAGTAGGCTTACCCATTCAAAAACAAATTCCAACAAATGATAAATTCCTACTTAAAAAAATGGTTTTAGGTAATATCCTTAAAGTAAAAGTAGTGGGCAATCAAAATGAAGTGAATAAAGCCATGCTCGCCACAGGAAATTTTATTCATGACAAATTAAGAACTTCTCCTGCCATGCCTTTTGTAAAATATGCCACCAATAGATTATTAGTACAAGACCCTTCTAAATGGATTTCTTTTATTTATTACCCGATTTACTAAACTGAATAATTCTAAGGCTATCCGAATTCATACCCAATACAAAGGCCTTGCTTGAACCAATTTGTAGGGGGCTCATTTTACGCACCTGCCCTTTCACCACCAATCCATTAAAAGGCAATGCCTCAAATGCGCCTTTTCCTTTATTCAATAAGAGGGTTCCATAATCGGCATCATATCTACCCATTTGTACATTGTTGTCGTAAAAATTTCCCATTAATAGAAGGTCCGGTAATTGATCTCCATTCGCATCACAAATTGCAGCTGTTTTGTAAGCAGTTATTTGTGCTTCCCAAGGCAATTCCTTAGGCGTGAAATTACCTTTGCCGTCATTAATAAAAACAGTATTCGCAAAATGATAGGCTTCTGAAATTTCTGAAGTATTTAATTTTTCTTTAGTGAATATATCTGCTAAACTAGCTTTGGCAAAATCCTCGGCATACAAAAATGATTTTTTAATTTTTGGAATTTGTCTTTGAATTTCATCCTTATTGGCAAAAGGCAGTTCCTTGTTTTGTAAATAGAAACTGACAATTTGTTCTTTTTTTCCGTTGTCATCAAAATCATTGTAGTACATACGAATGGGTTGTTCTTTGCTTGCTTTTAATCGGGTATTCAAACCTAGATTACCTGCTATCAAATCCAAATCACCATCTCCATCTACATCCACTGCAAGGGTAAAATTCCACCAACCTGGCAAACTAGTGACCATTCCCTTTTTCCAACCATTGGGATTGGGGTATAAAATATCTATACCGCCCCATTGATGCGTAAGAATGATTTCTTTTTGCCCATCCCCATTGATGTCGGCTTGAATGGCATTGGTGATAAAACCAATTTTTTGCAGCATGGGCGCAATCGAAGCATTTGCCTCTTTGAAATGTCCATCGCCTGTATTGTACAATAAATAAGCATCCGGTTTTTCTCCATAATTCATGGCCACGACCCTACTGGTGATCAATAAATCTGGATGGCCATCTTTATTAAAGTCTGCAACTAGGATAGAAGAAGTTTGATTGTGAATCGGAATGGCATTGTCTAGTTTTTTTAAATTTCCTTTTCCATCATTCAAATATACCCTAGACAACATATTGACATCCTTACCATAATATTCATTGCCGCCTGATCCAACAATCAAATCTAAATGGCCATCTTTATTGAGATCTGCCCATACCGCATCCACATCTTCGTAATTACTGTCTAAAGCCAAGGCAGGCTGCGTGGTTTTTATAAATTTGCCATTTTTATCTTGCAAGAAAAGCGCTCCTGCCTGTCCTCTGGCACCCCCAATAAAAATATCTTCTAGTAAATCATGATTAACATCCGCCACCGCCAAAGCTGGGCCTTCGGTAGAATTCATTTGTGGTATCAATTGCTCTCTATTGAATTCTTGAAATTCATTTTCTTGATGTAAAAACTGAACCCCTGTTTGTGCAGTAATGTTCTGCATGGGATAGCCCTTGATGGGATAATGATGCTTAATGCTATTGTAATTAAACAAGGGTAAGCCTTTTGCAAAATCAAAATGCAGGGTCTTATTTCTGTTCTTGTTGAGGTCTAGCTTTTGATAAGTACTATTAGGCCAAATTAAAAAAGCAGAATCTACCTTGGTATTATTTAATCCAATCTGGATTGGTATTTCCATACTTGATAAAAATCCTTTGACAGGATATTTTTCATAAGTTCTTATTTCTCCGCCTGTAAAAAAAATAATTTTTGAACCCAATGCATTGTAGTTTTTTTCTGGTCCTCTTAAATCAATAGCAACAAATTCGTTTTTAGGATTTGTATTTTGTTTGTTTTCGTAGATAAAAGACTTGTCGTTAACATTGTTTACTACTAAATCTAAATCGCCATCGTTGTCAAAGTCGGCATAGGCTGCTCCATTGGAATAAGAAGGAGGATTATTGACAATATTTTTTTCTTTGTCATCAAAAAATAAACTGTGCTTATTTAAAAAGAATTGATTGGGAATTTTAATTTCTGGAAACTTGTCAATTAAGGCCATGTCCTTATCCCCCATTTTGTTATCCCTAATTTTTTCTTGGATTTCTTGATTGGAAACATAATTGACATAATCCATGTCATTCATTCGCTTTGGAATTCCGTTGGCGATAAAAATATCTTTATAGCCATCATTGTCAAAGTCCATCATTAAAGTGGCCCAAGACCAATCGGTGGCAAAGATGCCAGCGTACATGCCTATTTCACTGAACTGTCCATTCCTTCTATTCCATTGTAAATTATTACGGGTAAATTGATAATCGTAGCCTACTGATATTTTGTATTTATAAATATCATAATCGTCTTCGCCCAAGGATCTTTTTAATATATAAGGATCTTTAGGTAACATATCCATTGAAATGATTTCTGGAAAGCCATCATTGTTTAAATCGCCAGCATCTACCCCCATAGAGTATTGGCTGCTGTGCATCATCGCATTGTCCCGCTCATCTTTAAAAGTTCCATTTTTTTGATTCAGGTACAAATAATCATTTTCATGAAAATCATTGCCCGCATAAATATCTGCCCAGCCATCTAAATTTAAGTCGCTGACCACCACCCCCAATCCATAACTAATGGCATTGCTGTTTATTTTAGTAGAGGCAGTGACATCTTTGTAATGACCATTATCGTTTCTGAAAATACGGTCTCCTGAAAGTGGATCAAAAGTACCTATGAAATTTTTTCTTGGGGCAAAAGTCCCATTTTGGTGCACTGAATGATTCAATAAAAAAACATCTAAATCGCCATCATTGTCATAATCAAAAAAACTAGCCTGGGTACTAAAGCCAGAGAAGTCTAAACCATATTCCTTGGCTTCGTCTTTATATATAGGCACACCATTTTTTATTGCTTGACAAACCAACAATTGATTTTTGTCTTTAAACTTTTCAAAATTACCTAGTCTGCATATATAGATATCTAATAAGCCATCGTTGTTGATGTCGATGATGGATACACCTGTATTCCAAGCACTGTCCTGCGGTATATGTGAAGCGGTAGTCGAATTTTCAAATTTCAATTGGCCCTTGTTCAAATACAATTCATTGGCCCCTTCATTCGAGGCGAAAAAGATATCAATTTTACCATCTTTATTAAAGTCTCCCACACCCACGCCAGCTCCATTGTAATAATACATATAATGGAACATATTGAACTGCTCATTGGGATGCAACCTATTTTCAAATTGAATGCCTGTTTTTTGAGCATTGAGCATTTCAAATAAAGGGGCTTCCTTTTTTGTTGGGACACAAGCAAATAGAAGCAGATTCATGCCAACTGCAATTAAGATTGATCCTTTATTTTGAAAGTTTATTTTCATTTGAAATGGGCATCAATATTCATGAGTAATGGAAAATCGTCATTACGAATAAATAAGACTCTTGGATTTTTTTTATTGGGTAGGGATAAAATGTCTTTTACCTGACCTGTAATGGACAAGCCTGAAACTTTATCGTCTAAAACTTCAAATTTTCTATTACCCTTGTTCATTAAAACAAGCCCATAGTTGGCATCCAACCTTCCAAATTGTGGAATAAATCCAAACTGATTGCCCCCCATGACTAGGTCTAGTTGATTGTCTCCATTTAGATCTAAGGCCAATAAGGCATTCAATGAAGAGTATTGTACTTCGGCTGGTAGTCTTTGAATATCAAATTGTCCATTGCCCTTACCCCAGGCAATCACAGAGGAAGTAAAGTTATACATTTTAAGTTTTGCCTTTTTGATGCTGTCGGGACTAAATAATTCTTGAAAAGTTTTAGCCGCGTAATCTTTATAGTTTAAATTTTCTTTTTTGATCAAGGGTACTTGCTCTTGCATTTCTGCTTTTAGGAAAACGGTATAATCTTTACCCCCAATACTTCTTGTTAAAATTTTATCCAAGCTTTCATTGCCATCAAAATCATACATCCATAATTTGACTGGCGCTGATGCACTAGGTTTCAAATACCCGTTCTCTCCCATATTGCCCAAGATCAAATCCATCTTCCCATCTCCATCCAAATCGGCTATTTTTATGCTTTGCCACCAACCAAACAGGTCCATCAAATTTGATTTTTCTTCTACAAGCTTTCCATTGCTATAACTATAAATAACTGGGTACATATAATCGCCCACCACCACCAATTGATTTTTATGCTTACCCATTACATCCCCCCAAACTGCTGCAGTCACCATCCCTAAGCTTGAAAAGCTAGGCGCGATACTATTAGTTTGTTCTGTAAAGTTACCTTTCCCATCATTGATGTAGATACTACTTGCTGGGCTTACCCCATATTTAAAGGGAGTATTTCTAGCACCAGCAAAAACATCTAAGTCTCCATCCCCATCTATATCAAAGGGTAAGAGTACCCCCGTATTGAAGGAGAAATTCGGAAAAGCATTTTCTTTATAAGTAAAATTCCCTTTGCCATCATTTAAAAATAAACGGTGATTCAATTCTCCACTATTGGGCAAACGGTCATTGCCACCAGCACCAATCAATAAATCTAAATCTCCATCCTTATCTGCATCAAAAAATACAGCAGCCACATCTTCAAAATTTTTAAAGGGGTCAAATGCAGGGGTGGCTTTCTTTATAAATTGGCCTTCTTTGTTTTGTAAATAAATAGCACCGCCTTTTCCAGCAGCCCCTCCAATAAATACATCCAATAAACCATCTCCATTCAAATCTCCACTAGTGGCTCTTGGGCCTTCTTGAGACAACATTCTTGGAATAATTCTTTCTGCATAAAAATCGACATGGTCGTTTTCTACATGTCGGTCAAAATTTGCCGCCTGTTCTACCATTAATGGTTTTGTGGCAATTGTATTTATCCTTAATGGTGTACTTGTTGTATTATTTTGATTGAAATGATAGACCGTATCAATTTTCTGAATAGCAAAAACGGATTGAGTGAGGTTAGGCCAAATAATTTTTACAGAATCTACCTTTGTGTTTTTCCCTAAGCCAAAAACTTGTTTATAATCCACTGAAGATTGAAATCCTCTTGCAGGAATCAGTTCCTTGCTTAAAATTTGCCCTTGTAGATACAAATTTATTTTAGCACCAATGGCATGGGTATTTTGCGCCGAACCTTGAAGCTGAATGCTTAAATAATGATTTTTATTGACTGCTCTGCTGTTGTTTTTAAAAATAAAAGCAGGCATATTGTTGTTATTAACCACCATGTCCAAAGCCCCATCGTTATTTAAGTCACCATAAGCAGCCCCATTGGAAAAACTAGGTATGGCCAAGCCCCAGTCTTTGGCTAATTCTTTAAAACTTAAATCGCCATTGTTGTGAAACATCTTATTGGCAATGGGCTGTGAGCTCATCTTACTGATGATGCTACTAATTTCTTCTTTCTTCCCCGTCAATACCATTTTCTGAATCATGTTGTTCGCGAAAAAATCAATGAAGTCTTGATTGGTTAAATCTCTGTAAATACCATTGCTTACATAAATATCATTGTAACCATCATTGTCTGCATCAAAAATCATTTCCCCCCAACTCCAATCACTGGCCTGTACCCCTGCATAATGAGCTACCTCTTTGAATTTTCCATTCTTATTGTTTAATTGCAAAGCATTGTGCATGAACTGATGGTAAAATCCACTGGCTACTTTTAATCGGTAGATATCTATATTGTCAAAGGAAGTGGTTGTTTTTAATCTTTGTTCCTCATCGGGCAACATCTCTGTAGTAAAAATATCTGGATAGCCATCGTTGTTGATGTCGGCCATATCCGTGCCCATGGAAGCAATACTATTGTGCTCCATGTATTTTTCTAGTTCATCTTTGAAGCTTCCATTTTTTTGATTGATGTACAAGTAGTCTCTTTCAAAAAAATCATTGGATACATATACATCTGGCCATCCATCTCCATTCACATCTCCTACGGTGACCCCCAAGCCAAAACTAATCAGTGATCCATGTATACCCGCTTCTTTAGATACTTCTACAAAATGCCCATGGTCGTTTCTGTACAAATGATCTCCTCCCCCTTTTAAGAAATCGGCTACATTGGAATTCTCTGCTCGAATATCACGCGCATTACCATAATTTAAAGTATTGACAGGGATCGGACTATTGTTGACCATGAAACAATCCAAATCTCCATCCATGTCATAATCAAAAAAGGAAGCATGGGTAGTATAGCCATCATTGTCTAGTCCATAGGCTGCTGCGCTTTCTGTAAAAGTTAAATCGTGGTTATTGATAAACAACTGATTTTTTCGAAGTGCTGGATACATCATATTACCCGCATTGCAAACATAAATGTCCAACCAACCATCATGATTGATGTCCACCATGGTGACGCCGGTGCTCCATTGTTTTTTATCTAGAAAACCCGCTTTCGCGGATATGTCTTCAAATTTAAAATCACCTTTATTTAAAAATAATTTATTGGCACCTTGGTTGGCAGTAAAAAAGACATCTGGCAATCCATCATTGTTGATGTCGCCAATACCTACCCCCGCTCCATTGTAAAAATTACGGTATTTGAAAATATTATTCTCCTTGTCATCCACCACCGTATTAGTAAACTGGATACCTGTATGGTCCATTTTTTCAAACAATGCTGTCGATGGCTTATTTTGACAAGCAGAAAAGATTATTCCAACCAAGGAAACAAGGAAAATTTTTTGGAGTCTATTTTGCATATCTTATCCATCTAAAAGGATTAATAAAAATACGACATCTTCCCTTTATTCCCTTATTTGAATGCGAAATCCAATCCAAAAAAAAGCGCCCCCTCAAAAATGAGGAGGCGCTGTATAAATAGTTAAACTATTAAATTAGTAACCGAAGTTTTGCTTCAAATTTGGATTTGAAGAAACCGCTTGGTTAGGTATTGGATATACCACTCTAAAGCCATCAGATTTTGCTGATCTTTCAATAACTGGGTTATTGAATACACCAAAACGAACCATATCTGGTCTTCTTACTGCTTCAAGATATAATTCACGACCTCTTTCAGCTAACATATCAGTTAAAGTTACTGCAGCTAATTTAGATGCACCAGAACGAGTTCTGATAGCATTTACAATAGACAAAGCAGTTTCTCCTTTAGTTGCAGAACCGCCTCTCAAGATTGCTTCTGCTTTCATTAATAATGCATCAGAATAACGCATTAAAACGAATTCATTTTCATCATTGAAGCCCATTTGGTCTCCACGTAAAGGATATTTCATTGTTCTGATACCTTTTGCTTCTGTAGAGAAGAACAAACTAACATCAGGCGTAAAAACCAATGGAGAACCAGAACGGTCTTTCACCATCACTTTAGTTCCATTGTCATACTTGTATTGTTGTCCAGCTAAGAAACCAGCATTGAAACCAGAAACTTCAGTCATTTTAGGTAAGGCTGAGTATCTTCTTGCATCTGCATCTTCAAATGAATTGTAGAAGTCAGAAGTAGTAGTGAAACCATTCCAACCAGAGAATGCTTGGTTGTAGTGTGTTCCCATACCAGTTGCCCAAGTAATATCTGCATTACCACCTGTTTGATTTTTGTTACCAGCACCATTAGAAGCTCTAGATAAGATTAACTCAGTTGAAGCTGTGTTGTTGTCCCATTTAAAGTTATCCCAATAGTTGGTAGATAATTTAAAGCTATTGCTAGCAGTAATTGCATCTACTAAAGTAATTAAATCATTCATGTCAGCAGCAGCAAAAGTATAAGGTCCTGCTGGAGTAGCTGGAGCCGCTTTGTATACTGCTTTGTTCAATAACAATCTAGCTTTTAAAAACTGAGCTGCTTGTTTATTCGCTTTATGGTTGTCGCTACCTGGGCCGAAGCTAGGTAAACCTGCGATCGCTGCATCTAAATCTGTAATGATCCAATCAAAAGCAGCTGCTCTTGTTTTTACTTCTGGTATATCATCTGGACCAGCAGTTGCAGAACGATAAGGCACTTGACCGAATAAGTCCATTACTTGAGTAGCAATGTATGCTCTCAAAAACTTACCTTCTAATTGTGCTGCACCAGTACTTTTTTCAGCCACCAAAGTAGCTGCGAATAAAGCACCGTTTAATCCGTTCCAAGTATCAAATAATTGATTGTGTGCACCATCTACAGCGTGCAAATGGATTTTTCTCCATGTACCGAAATCATCCCAGTCAGTACCACGGGTTGGTCCTAGTAATTCGTCGGTAGAATGTTCTTGAAATGCAAACCAGTTACCCTGCGTTGATAAATCGTTTAATTTACCATAAACAGAATTCAAATCAGCTGAATTTGATCCAGCAGATGCCGTAGCTACTGACTTAGAACCAAACACTTTCTCGTCTAATTTAGAACAAGAAACTTGTCCAATGCAAAGTGCAATTGCACCTACATAGATAGCGGTTTGTTTGATAAAATTATTTTTCATGTATATTATTATTTAAAAAATTAAAAGCGTGCGTTGATGCCTAAAGTGATTGTTCTAGCTCTTGGAGTTGCTGTGTAATCAAAACCTCTTGATGGAACACCATTAAGGCTATGATCAACGTTCACTTCAGGATCTAGTCCAGAATATTTAGAGAACAAGGCTAAGTTTTGTCCAGACAATGTCAAGTTCAAACCTTTAATGAAAGAACCTGGTTTAACATCTACAGCATAAGCTATACTAGCATTTGCTAAACGAACATAATCTCCTTTCTCCAAGAAACGTGATGAAACGTTACCTGGGTTGATAGAATTTTCGATATTATAAATAATATCTCTTGTAACGTTATGCGCTGTTTTTAAGCTACCCTTTAACAATAAAGCATTGGCGGTATTGTTGTACACATAGAAACCAGTTACTGCGTTAAAGAATACACTAGCAGTTAATTTTTTGTAAGAAAAACTATTGGTTAAACCAGCATTGAATGTAGGTAAAGCACTTCCTTGTAATTCGTCTTTTGCACCATTTGCATAAACACCATTTCCATAAGCATCAAATCTTAAGAAAGTAGGCATTACGAAAGTGAACAAAGGAGAACCATCTCTGATTGTTTGAGCATAAGCACCAGACAAACCTTGACCGTTAACTCCACCAGTATTCACAACAGTGGAACCAAATCCAGTTACATTGTTTTTCAAGAAAGACATGTTGTAAGCAACATCCCATCCAAAAGCACCTTTGTAAGCAGGACGAACCAATTGATAATCTAAGCTAAATTCCCAGCCTGTATTTTCTACAGTACCAGGCAAGTTCACCCAACGATCAGCAGAAGCTGCTGGTTGTGGATAGCTAATTAAGAACAATAAGTCTTTAGTAGATTTTTGGAAATAATCAACAGTACCATTTAAACGACCATTGAACATAGTGAAATCGATACCAAGACCAGCAGTGGTAGTAGTTTCCCATTTCAAATTAGGATTTGAGTTGGTATTCACTGAAGTATTGCCATTGAAATCTCTACTTTGAATTGCCAATGAAGCATAGGCAGGGAACTCTTGGTTACCTGTAGATCCATAGTTTAATCTAGCATCAAAGTTAGAGAAGATTTTACCCAAAGTTTTTTGAGCAAATTTTTCTTCTAACATTCTCCATTTGAAACCAAATGCAGGGAAAGTGCCGTATTTGTGTCCAGCACTTAATTTAGAAGAACCATCAATTCTAGCCAAAGCAGAAAGGATGTATTTGTCTTTCATAGTATAGTTTACACGAGAGAAATAAGATTGTAATTCCACTTGTGTACTATCTCCAAATTCATCTGTTTTTCCACCAGTATAAGAATCCCAGCTAGTTTTCAAAGAGGTAGTTCCGGCTACTCCCCAAGCTTGTTTAGCTCTATAATAATCGGTTGTTTTTTGATAAGAGAACGCTGCTAAAGCTTGTAAGCTGTTGCCATTCTTAAATGTTTTATCATAGTTCAAAGTATGTTCGATTACTGCTGAATTTTGATTTAAGAATTGTTGTGCTGCTCTACCATGTCCATCGATATCACTACCTGGATAGTTCTTACCGCGGATATTAATAACCCCTCGTCCATAAGCGGAAGACATATTAGGTGATTGGAAAGTATAACGCTCTGTTTGGCCATTTTCCATGCCATAGATTAGTTTGTAAGTCAAATTGGTTGACAACTTATAAGATAAAGAGATGTTAGTCAATAATTTGCTGTAAGTATCTTGGTCATTGTAACCTTCTAAAATAGCAACAGGGTTTCTGTTACCATCTTGATTGTCAAACCAAGAACCATCTGCATTGTATACAGGGAAAGTTGGATTGTAGCTAATCATAGCACCAATCAAAGATCCTTGGTATCCAGCATCATTGGTTACTTGCGCATATCTGTTTTTAACTGAAGAATTATTCACTGTAACGTCTAATTTTAAACGAGAAGTCAATTGGTTAGAATATTTCAAACCAAAAGTCATTCTTTTTAAACCTTGAGTTTTTACGATACCCTCTTGGTTATCGATAGAACCATTCAATTTTAAGGCAGTTTTTGCATTAGAATATCCCCAAGCTAAGTTGTAACTATTAGAAACTGCAGTTCTGAAAACTTGATCCTGCCAGTCAGTGTTGAAACCTTTATCGTTTCCACCTACGCCTGTTGTTTCAATTCCAGCATCAGCTAAAGTCTTTTTAATGCCATACATAAATTCTTGTGGGCTAGCAAGGTCATAACGAGCAGCTGTGGTAGCAACACTAGTAGTAGTATTGAAAGTTAAGCTTGGTTTACCTTTACCAGATTTAGTAGTAATTAATACTACCCCATTCGCACCTCTTGCTCCATAAATAGCTGCAGAAGACGCATCTTTTAAGATAGAGATGTTTTCAATATCATTTGGGTTGATGAAAGACAATGGGTTTCTTGCTGTAGTTGAACCTTCAACAGAAATACCAGAACCTGTCATTCCACCACCATATAAAGGCACACCATCAACCACATATAATGGGTTGTTGTTACTTCTTACAGAAGAAGTACCTCTAATGGTTACGTTGATAGCACCTCCTGGTTCACCAGAATTGCTAGTTACGTTAACACCAGCTGTACGACCTTGCAATAATTCCTCTGGAGATGCGATCACCCCTTTGTTAAAGGATTTCTCACCCAAAGAAACCACTGATCCAGTCGCGTCTTTTACTTTACGCGTACCGTAACCTACTACGACCACTTCATTCAATTGGTTGCTAGTTTGGTTTAAGGAAACTGCGATGTTACCTGTTGCATCTACTTCTCTAGAAGAGTAGCCTACAGAAGAGATAACTAATTTTGCTACAGTAGAAGGAATAGTAATAGCAAAAGAACCGTCAGCAGTAGTTTTGGTTCCTACTGATGCACCTTTAACTACAACCGAAGCTGCAGCAATTGGTGAACCGTCTTTTGCATCTAAAACCTTACCTGTAACTGTTTTATTCTGTGCCTGCGCATTTAACATAAGCAAGCCAAGGAATAGTCCAACAAAAGTGGACTTAACAATTTTGAAATTCATAATTGGCAATTTTTTGGTTTATTAAGCGTGTACAAATTACACGATTTTTGATTCCAACAAGTTTTATGTTAAATCTTTTTTAACTTTTTATTTAAAAAAGCTAACAAATAGTAGTAAAATGCCTTCTATTTTGATAAAATAGTACCTGAAAATCAATAAAATAGGGGGTTTTAAAAAATATCACCCTAGTAAAATATAGTCTTAATTTTTTTGCTAAGCCTTGATTTAGAGGGAAAAAACAAACGTTTGCGGTAAATTTTGTGGTAAAGTTTCCATAAATTTGATGATTAAATTGAACAAGGCATGACCAATACAACGCTCAAATTATTAGCCCAACAATTGCAATTAAGCATATCTACGGTCTCAAGAGCTTTAAAAGATCATCCAGATATTTCTGCTAAAACAAAGGCTAAAGTGCATGCCCTTGCACAAAGCTTGGACTACGAACCCAATGCTTATGCCATTCAATTAAGAATGCAGAGCAGCAAAATTTTAGGGGTGATCGTTCCGGCCATTTCAAATTTATTCTATGATAGTTTTATTGCAGCAGTGGAAGAAGAAAGCAGAAAGCATGGCTATGCTTTAATGATTCTTCAATCCAGTCATAATCCAGAGAATGAATTAAACAATTTGAAAATATTTAGACAAAATAGGGTATCGGGTGTTTTTGCCTGCTTATCTGCCAGTTCAGAAAATATTGATGTTTACCATAAAATGAATGAAAGAGAAATTCCAGTAGTGTTTTTTGACATTGTACCCAAGGACAATCATTTTACTAAAGTGAGGATGGCTGATGAACGATGCGGTGTGATTGCTGCGGAGAACATCATCAAACGAAATGCAAAAAAAGTATTGGCCATTTTTGGTGATCCAGGACTATCCATCAGTCAAAACAGAAAATTAGCTTTTCAGAATTTTATGCGCGATTTTGCCCCTAAAACACATGTGAATTACATCAATGCCAATAGCTCCGTAGAAGCAGAGGAAATATTTAAAAAAAATTATAGCAAAGCTTTAAAATTTGATACTGTTTTTTGTATGACAGACGAAATATTAATTGGGGTGATGAAAGCCATTCAAGCATTGGAAATAAAAGTACCAAAGGAAATGGGCGTCATTAGTATCAGCAATGGATTTATTCCAAACTTATACCATCCAGTCATTAGTTATGTAGAAACCAGCGGCTTTCAATTAGGCAAATTAGCTTTCGTACAAATGATGGCCAATATGCAAGGAGGAAAAACTTTGAACGAACTTACTGTTGATGCCAAATTTGTCGAAGGTGGTTCAATGTAAATACAAGTCAACAAAAATTTATTATACATGTTAGCCAAAGCCAAAGCATTTATTTTTGATTTAAATGGAACCATGATTAATGACATGCCCTACCATATTGGGGCTTGGCACCAACAACTGACTGCCTTGGGTAGTAAATTAAGCCTAGAGGAAGTAAAACACCAATGCTATGGAAAAAACGATGAGCTCTTAGAAAGAGTTTTTCCTGGTAGGTTTTCGATGCAAGAAAAATTATCCATTGGCGCCAACAAAGAAGCTTTGTATCGTGTGGAATTTAAACCACATCTAAAATTAATTGATGGACTTGACCATTTTATTGTAAATGCTTTCAAAAAAAATATCAAAATGGGTATTGGCTCTGCAGCCATCACTTTAAATATCGATTTTGTTATTGATCATACACAGATAAGAAAATATTTTGATGCTATTGTCAGTGCCGATGATGTAAGCATCAGCAAACCGCATCCAGAAACTTTTTTAAAATGTGCAGCGCAACTAGGCTTTACCCCATCGGATTGTATTGTGTTTGAAGATACACCGAAAGGGGTCTTATGTGCTCAAAGTGCAGGCATGAAAACAGTGGTGATCAAAGGATTGCATCAGGAAGCTGAATTTGCCGATTTTGATAATATTTTATTTTTTATTGAAGACTATACCCACCTAACTATTTAGGGGTTAGTTACTACTTTCCAATACAGAACTTGGAGAAAATAAAATCCAATTGGTCTTCGTTAGTAATTTGTCCAGTAATGGTGCCTAAGAAATGTAAAGCTCGATTGATGTCGATGGCGAGTAAGTCACCTGTCACATTTTCTATTAATCCAGTTTCTATATCATTGAGTGAAAACAATAATCTTTTTAAAGAAGCCACATGCCTTGCATTGGTGACAATAGTACCTTCTTTGTTCAAGCCATCACCTACTGCTTTTTGATGTAATGCATTTTCAAGCGCAAGTATATTTTTTTTGTCTTTGGCTGCAA
>Ga0304729_1001019_pt1 | contig 18976 bp, 35 predicted proteins | sample C_131016_MF_Meta_FD_190475 | JGI IMG/M metagenome (GOLD analysis project Ga0304729, IMG submission 190475) | Freshwater microbial communities from Lake Croche, Canada to study carbon cycling - C_131016_MF_MetaG (v2) (version 2) | ecosystem: Environmental > Aquatic > Freshwater > Lake | place... | reverse complement strand
ATAACTTCTCTCTTTCGTTTACTTATTTCGTGGAGCTGTAGGGAATCGAACCCTAGTCCAATCTGCTTCCACTTGTGGCTTTACAGACTGTCAAATCCATTTCAGCCCCTTACAACTTCCAGACTGTCCCTGTAAAGTCTTTGTTGCGTTGCAGTTCAAAACATACTAAACCTGGCTGACTATCTTCACCTTGCGATGTTCTCCACCAGTTAGATCCGTTGTCCAAAGTTGCGGCTTGAACCCAGTAGCGTGATGACCCACGCTGAGTTGACCCTAACTCTACGACACGAAGATGATGGAAGTGACCTGATACTAGGACTGTTGCTGCTTGAACCGGTTGCTTACCGAAAGCCTGCTTCCTCCACCAATCAGGAATCATGTTTGGATTGTTGGCTTGATGTCCATGCACCATACCGAGAACATGAAACCCATCATCAAACACATCTAAGGCTAACGATTCGTCATGACTAGCAGGTTCGTGAAATGTTATGTCTAAGCCGACTTCATGCGACAACCTGGCAAGAGTTCGCCCAATATGTATTCCCCAATCGTCTGTTGCTTTACCTACACGCTGTTTGTTGACTCGCCATTGACAGTGATTAGAACCTACGCTCAGATAAGTTATTGGAGCAAACTTAGCAAGTTCTTTTAGGCAACTCCACGCGAATGATGTAGCCAAATCAACCTGTTGCATAATGCTCAAGTCATTGCTTTGTAGTTGATGAAGGTCTGCAGCGTTACCAAAGTTCTCGATAGTATCTCCAACATCACAGAAGATAATACGCTCAGGTCGAACTGTCTTTACCTTCTTGACGAGTTCTAGCTGTGTCTGTGCGACACGATGAATCATGGCATCAACGCCACCTCTATGATCTACTTTGCCAACCTGCAAATCAGACCAGAGAATAATCATTGCTTTACCTGAATCAACCTGTTTAGGCACAACAGGTTTAGTTTTTTTAGCAAGCGAATAAAGCAGAGGCAGATTGATTTGAGCGTTCCGCTTCACCCAGCGAATCCTGACAGAAGTCATCCACATAGGTTCAAGCGGAAATGGTCGTGCAACCTGCCAGCGTGAAACTCTAGGTTCACCAACAATCTCAATGTCGTCAGGATTGATACCGGCTTCTCTCAGGAAACCTTCAACATCAGTCGGAGTATCACTGTCAGCGACAGGCGGTAAAACAGCTTCACCACCATTGCCATCAAAAGTGATTGACGGACTAAAAGAGTCTGGTGCTGTGACCTTTGGTGCAGGTGTAGTTAAATCTTCCAACATGAGCAACGCTTCTCTCTGTGTTGCTTAATCGTTTTTTCAGACACAGCAATCCCCTTATTTGATAAAGCGTTCTCTAATGTGCGACAAGGCCACTCAGGGTTCATCACAGCTGACTCCAAGATTTGTGCATCCTTCTCCGACAACCCTGCCTTAACTGTTCTCACTTTGCAGTTAAATTTTTTTGTAGGAATAGACAAATCTTCAAGCATCAGCGTTTCTCTAAATTCAGATCATAACTCGTGGCTGTCGTGTCGGCATGAATAATCTTCTTCGCCAGGTTATCGGCAATGCTCTGCATGATGTCGCCTTGAGCTGCAGAAGCCAAAAGCAATTGTGCCAGGTTCTCTTTGATGTCCTCAACGTCACTACTCCAGACAAGGTTCTTATCTCGCAGCAGTTCAACAGCTTCATCTATAGCCCTAGTCAACATAGTTAGTCAACTTCTTAGACTCATGCAAAACCCATTTGAGTTCAGAGATACGATGCGTTGTTGCAGCCTTCGGCGGTGCGTTCTCTAACTGTAAGGACTTGATTTCAGCGTGAATTAACGCTCTCATCTCATTGATACCTGCACTCCTACCGGTGTAACGAGCCGAATACCAGTATGTTCGCATAGTTTTACGAAACACAAACTCTAAAAACTCAATCATCATCACAACTTTCATTCAACGGATCAACATAAGAAGCCTGAGTAAGATAACTCATAACAACTGAGAGGCTCACAGTAATAACTACAGCAATAACAAGCACCAGAAGCACCACAGCAACAATCTCAATCAATGTCAGCAACATCAGTCAACTTCTCTAGTATCAGATCTAACACAGCTTGCAGTTGAGCGTTAGTGATAACACCTGCTCGTTCAAGTTCAATCAAAGCATCAGAAGTGCGTGATGCTTCAGCCCTTTGACCTTCAGTTTTACCTGCCCGATAATCTTTACTCCAAATATTGACAGCGTTCAATCTTTTGCATTGACAGTTGTCTTGACAGTTATTGCAGCTCATCATTCTCCTTTACAAACTTGCATAAAATGACTTCCATTCAAATCTTGATACTCAACAGTTTCACAGCCCTGATACATCCAAAACATTGAGGCCACACCTAACAGAATCAAGCCTAAAGCAATCAACAACAATTTGAGTTCCTTATTCATTTTGCACTCTCATTCATCAGATCATCTTTGAGATACAAAACATCCATGGTGTTGCAGTTGACAAATACAAGCAAACCGGTTGCAGCACATTTACGGATAACCTTCTGCTCCATCAGTAACTCAACAAGTCGTTCACGTTCACGCTTCTCACCTTGCCTGCGATAGTTCTCTCTAACAGCTTCAGCACTCATTACAGCCCCCAAATCATTTTGCCCAGAATACCCACAGCAAAAATAAACCCATACCCGAGGCTGATTAGCATAATTCCGTAAAAGATGTCTTTCATTTGCTTGTCCTTTCAATAGCAACATCAACATAAACCTGTGTGCAAGCATCATTCCTAGACAGGCCGACACTGCGAGCATAAGCACACACAGCATCATCCCACTGATCATAGAGATGCGAGAAGTTTAGGAAATCCATGTTTGTTTTACACCAGAGCTTGTATGCGTTTACTGCTGCAATAAATAGTTCAGCTTGATTCATTAGTTGTCCTCACATTCACAGTCATCTGCAACTGTCATGCACTCAAGGCAGCAGTCACAAACTTCATTTGACCATTCTCCACAGCTCTCACAGTAGTTAGTGAACTTTTTGCTTTGGATTTCGTTGATGTGTATTTGTGTCATTTCGATTTGTCCTTCGTTTGTCCTTTACAAGCCTTTTGACCTGCTACATACAGTCTGACAGTGTTTAGGCAAAAATAGCAACATTTAGACACACTTATTTAGATAAACATTTGATAACAAAATCAAGGGTAATTGCTGATGGTAACTGCGACTCCTGGCTCACCTGTAGCGTATTTTTTGCTTACTTCGAGTCTGACAACCTGAGCATCATCCTTCCAGATACCGCCAAAACTCAAGCTGTCAAGCAAACTGCGGCTAATCTTGTCCAGGTCAGGTGGAACTGTAGGCAGTGATCTAGTGACCGACTTCTTTCGGGTTAGATAAAAGATTGCTTCAACTTTGACTGCACCTTCAAACATGCTGTCATCCCCAGACTGCAACATAGCTTCTTTCACAGCATCAGCAACAGCCCTTCTCCATACCGGCAATCCAGGAGAAGCTTCAATGATTAACGGAATCTTATTTCCTGCAGCAGAAGTCCTAGTGCCAACATACTTCTTGCTCCCCTGTGGTCTAGGTTCAAAACCAAAGACTGTGAAACTAAAACTATCTCTTGCCATACTCATTCACCAAGATAACTAGATACAGAAAAACCCCTACCAACAGATTTACAGCTGATAGGGGTTGATCTAGAAACAATGAGTCAGTGAGCAGTAGGCTACCCAAAACAAAACCTACTACCCAAGTTTTCATTTAAAACGGAGCAGACACAACAACAGCAGGTTTGACAGCATCTATCTGAGCATTATTGATGTCCAACTTCACTTTACGACCTGGCTTACCAGTCTTATCTTCAAAGTCCTCAATCTTTGCAGACAACTGACCAAACACAGTAACCTCAGAATCAACATCCAAGTTATGTGATACAGCAAACCAGACAGTCCAAGTGCGAGTGTAATCTTCACCAGAAGCAGACTTATATGATTCGACTAGAGATAAACCCTGTGATGATGCACCAAAAACTTTTGATACTTTACCTGAAACTTTTACAACAGCCATTTATGTTCTCCTTGTTTTATTTGCGTAAGTATGTGTTGCCACATATTCTTGTTTTTTGTTGCAGATTTATTGTAATGCTAGTCAGCGACAACATGTGCAGGATTTATACAGTCACGATGCTGACAGACACGCTCCCCAGGGAGAACTAAATTGCCTAGCTCATCTATCGGGTTCAAATTATGATCTAGTTTCCCTTGATGTGGATTACAACGCAACTTCCCATACTGAATAGTCGTAGCAGGTTTCACACGACAGCTAATACATAGTAAATCTTTCCTGCCACGCTTCTCAGCGTTCACAGCCCACCTATAACCACACTTACGACACTCAACCTGATTATCCTGCATGAGTTCTATCTTAGACAGCATCAACGCCATTCCTTATGCACAATACGACTGAACTTATCTTGAGCAATAAAGCGGCTAACACCATCAGGAGTAAACCTAGACGTTCCAAGTTTCAACAAAATCTCACTACCAATACCAAAAGGGTCATCACCTTCAATGTGAGATCTAACAATGTAAAAAATACCCACAACGTCACGAGCATACTTATCGCTACCCGCAATGTCGTTAGTGCCAGGAACCTTCTTATCATTCAAAGTCTCAGGTTTACGCAACTGCAAACCAGTAATAACAGGCAAACCAAGTTGCATAGTCATCTGCTGTAAACGACTAGACAAAGCAGCATGCATCTCAGCTTCACTACCCTTATGTTTAGGCAAAGTCATAATCTGTGCATAATCAACAAACACAGCATCCAACCCACCCAACTTCTTCTCAGTTCGCTTAATCAACTTAAACAAATCAGACACATCACGGTCAACCGGATTCGATACAACCAAATTCTTAGGCAAAGAGTCCTTAGCGTTAGGGACAACATCCTTCGCCCACCTACCATCATCAGTCTCACCAGATAAATCATTCTTAGCAATCAAATTAGAATCAACACCAGTAACAGAAGCAATCAGACGATCATAAACCTGACCCTCATCCATCTCATAAGACACAAACAAAACCTTTCGACCCTGCTCCGCCAACTTACGAGCAAAATGAAGCAAAACCATAGACTTACCCTGCTTCGGCCTGCCAGCAATACCATAAACGCCAGCTCGCCAACCACCACCCAACAAAACATCAATACTCGGTTCACCAGTAGGAATCAAAGCCACACCATCTTCACGAGCCTTCAAATGAGCATCAAAATCCTCTTGAACAGTATTCAAAGACTCAACACTATTCGTCACAGCTTGAGCATCAGCAATCGCCTGGACTGCTTCCAACATCTTGTCAGGATTAGAGATAATGATTTGAGCCTGCAAAGCAGTAACACGAGCCTGCCAACATTCCATCAACAACTTGTGCCAATACGACAAATCAACCAACCCAAAAGGTTTATCTTCCCAACAATTGATAATGACAATAAACAAGTCACCGTTACCAAACTTTTGTTTAGCCTTCACACCAATAGTCCACCGGTCATAAGGTTCACCAGCATCAATCTGATCTAGTATCAGCTGCATAATCTCAATCATCGGAGTCTGACTAAAAAACTTGGTGTCCCATTCCAAAGCAAAATACGCTTCATCACCTAACTCCATCAAGCCACCCAACACCCTGGACTCATTCATGTAATCAACGTTCATTTTTTGCTCTGCTCTCTTAGTATTGCGATTTCATCTATCTCAGGTTTCCATCCCCGCCACTTCTCCCAGTTCAACCATGCATCAGGTTGCAACGATTCCCTATTAGTCCGCGAAGCGGTAACAAGCACATCTTCGCTAGCGACTTTTAGGAGTGCTCTTGACCAAGCACGAAACACCACATCTTCACTCACAGTGGATTCAGGAAAATTATTCAAAAAATCAAAAAACGCTTTGTTATCTTCTTTAAGTATTCTTTGTTTGTTAACGGTTTGACCGTATAAATGAACATCGGTTTGGCGTGTAGTCATAGAGACGGTTTCAACGTATGCGGTAGAACCGTAATTCAACTCATATTTGTTAGCCTTCATATGGCCTTGACGAATCAAAATCAACAGATCGCGTTTCACTAAAACAGCGATAGCCCGGTTAACTGTGTCAATACGCTTGCAACCTATTTCAGCTGCAAGAGCCTTTTGACTGATATGTGGATTCGGATAGTGATGTGCAATTTGGATTAGCACGAGACGTTGAACATGAGTCAAGTCTTTAGGTGCACAATTTAAAACCATTTTGACAGCTTCAAAACTGTTCTTAGGTTTATTCATTCTTAGCCTTAATTCGGCTACGCATTTGTTAGAATGAAATAGCCGATAGTCGTGTTATCGGTTTTGCGGGGTCAATCTGTCAAGCGGATTGGCTCCGCTTTTATCTTATCTTGTTTAGATACATAACTCTTGCTCGGTTGTCTGATTTCGCTGCTCATCAAAATCAGGTCTATATCGCTTACAGTGCGTTTAAGTGGCGTGATGATGTGTCTAGAGTTCACACAGTCTTTATACCCGCAAAGCCGTTCCCCAGGCTTATACAAGTCCCCTACAGCGTTGATAGGTCGCCACAGCTCATCCAAATCCCCATCATAGGGATAACACTCAATATTGCCGAGAATAGGATGCAGCCACTTTATACGCTGTTTAGGGGTTGCTTTACAGTCTTGACAGTGATCCCAATTCTCTCTGCCCCTAGATTTTGCTTTACTCCAAGTGCTGTTAGGAACTATCTGCCCACATCTGACACAAAACATGTCACCATCGTTGAAGATGCGTGTGCTGTTATCTAATCTGTTTGTCCGCATAGCAAAGTATTCAAGCACATAAAGTGCCGAAACACCTAATCCACGCTGAAAGATGTCAAAAAGTTGAGTCTGTTTGTTTGTTCAGCTAGCCTGGCAAGCATTTTGCCACGCAAAATAGGGTCATCTTTGAGGCATACGACAAGTTCACCGAGTTCAAGCACGTTTGCTTGTAACACGCTAATTTGTTGTTTTAGCTCCAGAGATTCCATCAGCCTTACCTTTGATTGCTTCCAGAATACTAGAAGGTGCTTTACCTTGTTTCGCTTCGTTGTATAGGGAGCGTAAACCTTCAATGTCGTTGATGTTTGCTAGAGCTGTTGACCAGTTTCGTTCTACCGGTGTTTCAGTCAGTCTTGCTACTTTGGTCATTTCGGATGTGCTAGGTCGTTTGCCTTTAGGACTAAACTCGCCACCAAGTAAGCTGATGCATCGGCCTAACGCTGATGTGCTGCAGTTCTCGACAAAAGATGTCTTGTTGACTGGTGATGAACCTAAGCGTTCTTCCGCATAGTCAACTGCTATCGGGTAAACGTCATCTTTGTTTGCATAACATTCAGCCTTAAACACAACCTGATCAGGTGTAAACGATACAAGCTCTGTATGCAACCTACCATTCGGGAACTTTAGCCAAAACAAATCAATACGTTCTTGAACTGTTTGATATTCGCTGAGATTAAAGTGTGCCATTATTTTTTGCCTTTCACATGGATTACTGCTTTAGCGATGATTGCAACTACTGAGATGATGATGACTGCAGCAACAATAAAGTTTGCTGTTTCGTAAGGTAAATCAAGCGTCATTAGGTTCTTCTTCCTTGTTTGTTTGACGATTAGCGTTTGCACATTTGTAGCAGGTTGTGCCTGTTTCAGCACCAGGTATGCCCAACAGAAGAGCATCTACACCTGAATAGACTAGGCCTTCAGTGTTGTCACAAAACTTGCATTTACTCATTGCTCATCCAAGTGACTGTGTAGTTATCTTCCAGATATATCCATTGTGGTAGGTCACGGATTTGTAAAGCAACTTTATCTTCAGTCCAGTTATTGATTCCAACTAGGATGCCTGAGATTGATGTGTTCTCTTTAGGTTTGTTGTTGATCACTATTGCAATCTTGTCACCAACTTTTAGCCCTTTAAGGTCTTTGAGTTTTGGCATTATTTCGCTTTCTTTTTGATTGTTAGGTATGGTGTTCCGCCGGCTCTTTGACTTAGCTGTACGACAACTAGTCCATCTACTGAACCAAACTTTGCACCGTTTAATGCTTGGAGGGTTCTTGATTTCATTTCTCTGAAGTGTTCTTCAGCTTTGTCAAAGTCTGTTTGTGCGTTGATGAGTTCTATGCCGAGTTGACCTAGTTCTTCATCACGAATTTCCACGTCAGGTGATAGTTTGCGTGTTGTTTCAAAGGTTGACTCACTGCCATCCCAATCAGGTTGCACATTGTCTAATACATTTTGTCTAAATGCTGTTACACGCTGCAGTATTGCCTGCCATTCAAAGTCATCCCAGATAACTTCGTATTCTTTATATCTGCCTGCATTGACTACAGCAAAGATAGATTTTTTTAGGCCGAAAACATACATATACCAAAACACTTGAGCCTTATAGTGTTCTGGCACTTCATCCCAAAATGTTGCTGTGTGCTTTATCTCCAGAATGTAGCCTTGCCCTGCCTCATCAATACAGACTGCATCAGGGTTAGCGTGCATCCACAAAGCATCAGTTGCGGCATAAGTGCCTACTTCTTCAACAACATGATCTGGATGTTGTTCCTGGTAGAGCTGACGGATGGCAGGTTCAACAAGTTGACCTAAACGCATAGGCACATTACCTACAAAGTCACGTTCAATTTTGCCTGTCTTTTCAGCCCAAAGAGTGATTGCTGAAGTAAAAGGGGATAAGCCAAGAATTGCACCTATCTCTGACCCTGAAATGACACCTGCAGTGTTGCGTAGCTCATGCCATTCGGGACTGTTGTTCTCAAAGTTACCTAAAAGAGTTGCTTTGTTTAGGATTTTACTGATTTCGGGGTTTGTCATAACTACACTTTAGACATGACCTACGACAAATTCACTTTAGATCGCATCACCTTAGATTTGCATGAAGCAATCATTGACAATGGTGGTGTCGAATGTGAACAAGTTCCCGAAGTGTTTTTTCCTGAAGATTTCAATAATCAAGGCGACCATCATATGAGGCTTATGGCTATTGCGACTGCTAAAGAGATTTGTATGCGTTGCCCTGTGATAGCAAAATGTTTACAGGTAGGAATGTTTGAAGATTTCGGTATCTTTGGCGGTGCTACAGCTGAGCAGCGTAAAAAACTAAAACGCAAGCAGGATTAGTCGTCTTTGTTGCGAATCGAGTAAGTTACCATCCAGATGACGATGCTTGCCATAATGCAATACCCGATAACAGTCTTAGCACTACCTTCCAAAACTATCCAGGCAACAAACATGCCGAGTAGAGTCCAAAGTTGTCCGAGGATGTCTTTCAAGAATTTCATTTATCTATCTTTCGTTGTTTAGGTGAACCTGATGTGACGGATGCTGATGCTGCAGACATAGCGGTTTGCGTAGATAGTTGAGCGACTTGAGTAACAATTACAGCTGAAACAAGAGTCTGTTTAGCCTTTTTCCTTACTTGAGGTGACATGTCTGCCCCCACATTGCCCACAAAGTTTAAAGCATTGATCACTGCACGTGCTGTTTGACCGAATACCGGTATTGAAGCAATGTTTTCAGGGACTTGAATGTCATCGGCTTGAGCTTCTTGCATGAGGTTATCTAGGATTGCTTGATGTTGCTCTGCTGCAGACAAAACAGGCACAGGAGGCTCTACAACAGGTTCAACTGTCGGCTCTGGTGCAGGTATCGGTTTAGGGTCAATAACAGGCTCTACAGGCGTTACAGGGACTACAGGGACTACAACAGGCGGAACAGGGTCAACAGGGTCAACAGGGACTACAACAGGCGGTTCAGTAGGGTAAACAACAGGAATACTAGGCTCAGGGTCAGGGATAGGCTCAACAACAGGCAAATCCTTAGCATCTTGACTATAAGCAGAATCGGGAATCACATCTCCGTTAGCCAAAAGAATGTTGCAAGCCCCACCACCATACTCATACCACCAAGCATCCAGTTTCATGCTCACACCTGCAGCCACATCAATAACAGCTGTTGAACCTGAACAGCCCTTCAACTGCCAGTCATCAATAATCACCTGATCATCTAAAGTCAAATAAAAGCCATCGTCAGCTTGAGAAGTTAGAGATACGAGTTGTGTTGTGTCAAAGGTCAGCCACCCACTGTAATGAATAAGCACAAAATCGGCTTGACAGTCTGCAACTATCCCATCAGCCCAGTTGTCATCAATGTTAGGCATAGAAGTCAAAGCAGTTTCACAAAGCGTGTAAGGCTGTCTATCAGGCAACGCTGAAGGATCATAAACATAGACTTCAACAGTCAAACCTGGAGCGTCGGCGTTAGCGACAGTTAGTGGCCAAAAGGTGAAGCCGAGAGTAAAGAAGATTGCTGTAAGAAACCTGAGTTTCATTTACTTCTTATCTGACTGCTCTTGAGCCTTCTTGATAGCATCATTCGCTGACTTAGAAACATCAGCTGCAGTGACCTTACCTGTAGTTGCTATCGCGTAACCTAAACCACCGATAACACCAATCATTAGTGTGCCAAAAGATACTAGAACACCGGTCAGCCATGAACCTGTTACAGCAGCACCAACACCAGCAGAGCCACCCAAAATAAACAGGAAGATACCAAAACCACGCCACACAAGTGCAGCCAATACAGAAACAATTTCACCAGTTCTAGCCTTCAAAAACTTCATTATTTAGCCTTATTTGCAAGAATGTGTTTTAGCGGATCAACAAGTTCATCGTAGGCACAGAGATGAATGTTCGGGTTGCTGTGTGAAGCGTTAGCCTTACCCATAGACAAGTGTAGATGCGAGCCCGTACTTGCGGAACCGCTCTTGTATTTGCCTCCACCAGTTTTACCTAGGATTGTTCCTGCAGTGACCTTAGTCCCCTTGACTAGCTCAGACTGTTTAGCCAGGTGAGCATACAAAACCCACATGCCATCTTTAGTTGACTGAATAACAAACCAGCCCAACACGTCAGACCATTCATTGACGAAGATTGTTCCGTCAGTGATTGCAGGGATAGGGCTAAGTTCTTTAGGACTCCAGTCTTGACCGCGATGTGGCCGACCATTCCTGTATGGTGCTAAATTGCCGAACTCATCATTACGAGTAGATGCAGGGAAAGGTTCAATGTATGTTGTCATACCTTGATTTTAGCAAACGAGAGTTTATGCTAAAACATCTATCTGTGCTTGCACAGCAACAATAGCAGTCTTAATGATTTCTATGTTTGCTGTTAGGCGTTCCACTTCTTCACTGTTGCCGAGAGCGTTTGCAACAGTTTTGGCTTCTTCATTATGCCAACCTTCAACATTCAACTGCTCAAGTCGTTGCTGTAAAGTTTGTAGCTTATATTCTGTAGATACATCAAAATCTGACATTATGTTCTTTCTTAGGTAATGTTGTCGGCTAAACGTATTTCAGTACCAGTTGGCCCCATAACATACAAGGCTAATCCAGTTGTTCCTGCTTTAAAGTATAAACGACCCTGATTTGTGCCAGGAGATGTAGGAGTTCCAGTTGCTCTCTGCATCTTTATCGTGCCTCCACCTGTATTTTCACCAACTGCAAGATATCCATTGATAGACAACATTGAGTTCGCTGTAACAACACCTGAAGCATCAATTTTGGCAAGTATCGTTCCACCATTATTTGTTAATTGCAATAAATCGCTTGCCTGAGATGCAGCACCTCTGATGACTGCACCTATTGTTGCTGCACTTCGAGATGTAATACTCTTTTGAGCAGGCACAGACACAGTTCCCGCAGCCGAAGCTTGACCTGTAGTTAAAGAAGTTGTGATAGTGAAAGTTGTTGCAGCAGGTGTAGTAGCAACAACAAACGTGCCATCATAAGTTCCAGAAGTAGTGCTAGCAAGTGTTACTAGATCACCGACAGCAAGGTTATGTGTTGAAGCAACAGTGACGAGAGGGTTAGCACCTGTAGCAATAGATTGTATTGTTCCACCGACAGCAGACTTGATAGTTGTCGTGCTACCTGTATATGCTTGACCGACAGCATTCCTACCACCCAAAACGACAGCTGCAGAAGATTGATACTGCATAGCATCGGCAGTCTGAGAAGCAGCGCCCTTTAGTGTCAAGGGTATGTTTGTAGCATTTCTGGCAGCAATATTTCCGACACCATTATTGTTGAATGACCAGAATCCACCATTGTTTAGAATAGCGTTTGCATAAACGTTAGTTGGTGTCACAAACTCATATGATGAATTGATGTAAACCTGTGGAGATGCTGCAGAGCTTTGTATTTCAAGTATGTTTGCTGACTGACTTGCTACTGCTCTTACGACTACACCTTTTGTTGCTGCTGATGAAGCTAACACAGAAACCATTGCATAACCTAGGTCGCTGTTTTGTCCTGCAGATACTCTCGCAAAGTTTCCATAGCCGTTAGAGTCAACGCTCGCCAAAGAGGTTAGGCTCACATTCTTCCAGGACTGTAAAGGAACTGACTGCCCTGTTCCACCTACAGCTGTGATAGGTGTATCTGTGCCGATGCTAGGTGTTGCGTTGAATGTTTGAATACCTGTGAAACTGTTTCCGCTTGCTAAGACTGCTCTAGCTGTCAGATCTGATGTTAGTGATGTGACTTGGCTTTGAGTGACTGTGCCTGAAATGTTTACTGCTGTGCCTGCATTTGTTGCATAAACGCTTGTTCCTGATGTTGTAGAGAATACTGATGTCCCTGATGTTGTTGCATAAACTGATGTGCCTGAGTTCGTTGCATAAACTGATGTTCCTGATGTTGTTGCATAAGAGGCTGTTCCTGCAATCGCTACAGTTCCGCTAGTAAAGTCAGACACCTGCGATTTAGTTATAGAACCTGAGATGCTTACAGATGTGCCTGAGGTTGTCGCATAGACGGCTGTTCCTGCTGTTGTTGCAGATGTGACTGTGCCTGAAGTGAAGTCTGATACTTGAGATTTAGTGATACTCAATAAAGTCTGGTCGATACCTAGAATCGCAGAAGATGCTGACCCTGTGTTTGTTATCGGACTTGTCACGCTTATAACACCTGATACACCTGCCGAACCTGCTGAACCTGCAGGAATACCAAAATTAAAGATTGCTGCACTAGATGTGCCTGTGTTAGTGACTGTAGGTGTAGCAGTAGAAGCCAAAACTGTTGCAGAACCTGCAGTAATAGTTGCAGCTGACCCATTAGTTCCGTTAGTTCCGTTAGTTCCTGGTATGCCTTGCAAACCGACAGAAGCAGTAGTGACAGTGACAGGTGTTTCAGTTACCGCAACAGTGACATCTTGCTCTGTGACAGTAACACTTGTTGTTGACTCTGTAACGCTTACAACAACATCACTCATCTAGTCACGTTCCCTGACACAGTAAAACCACCCTGCAGAAGCCTTGTAACAGACCCTGCACCTGCAATAATCTCCAGATCGTAAGCATAAGAACCGGCAGCGATAGCACTAGATTGTGTTGAAGTGATAGCAACAGCAATAGTTCCTGCAGTGCCACCCAAAGTAATCCCTGAACCTGAAGTTAGAGATAACAAATATGCTGTTGAGTCGGCTGCTTCACGAACCTGCATACGAGATGTATAACCTGTCAAGTTCAAGGCAGTCCCACCCTGTGTGATTGTAAAAGTTCTATCAAAGTCTGCACCTTGATACGCTGTAATGTCGTATGTGCCAGGGTTAATCATTAACTCAATCCTTTACTAATCCAAAAAACTATGACCGAAGTCAAAACAGCTGTAATAACTGCAGGAATCCAAGCATTACGATTCATCTGCTTCTCAAGGTCACGAATACGATTCTCATGGTCACGACTAGCATCAAGTATCTGAATACTGTTTGCCTTCAAAATCTCTATGTCACGAACAATCTGCAACAACAAAGTCGTGTTACTTGGTTTAGTAGGTTCACTCAACTTCAGTCATCTCCACACCACAAACACCACAATATAAAGCCACATTCTCAGGATGAGCAGAATGTTTCACATCCTTCTCACTACAACCCACAGTTACACAACTAAACATGTTTTACCCCTTATCCTGCAGCCGTCGAACTAGACCACTGTAATGCTTGACCATAAATAACTACTGTTGCAGCTGACGAAGCGTTACCGTTATTGCTCAAACCAACAGTTACAGTTCCAGAGTTCACACTATAAACATAGGCAGTCAAATATCGGTCACTGCAAGACACAGTCACAATAGGTGCAACACTAAACCTTGATGCTGTAAAAGGGATAGCGACAAGAGCTGTAGCGTTAGCAGCAATAGCCCCTGAAGTGTAGGTGCTTGTAAAAGGCATAACACTGTAAGGCAATTTAGTGAAGTTGCTGTTCAAATCGGCGGCAGTCAACACATCACCGATAGACCAAGATTTTGTTGCAGACATTTGTTCTCCTAAACTCTTATTTTACTAGGCTAAAGTATCTGTATCTAAAACAGCCAACAAAGTGCTGTCAAGCCTAATAGGAAGATTATCTAAACTAGCGACAGTAAAAGTAATGTGATCTCTCTCAACATCTGTCTGACTGTTTATAGCAAGAATCTGATAATACTTATCAACAATGTTGCCTTGTGCTGAAGGTTGAAAACAAACCCGAATAACATCACGCAACTCCAAACCCAAAACTGATGTTTGTTGCCCTGAAGTCAAAGCCTCTAAAGCAACAGTCAAAGAAGTAGCACGATACTCAGGCAACCTAAACTCACCCAAAAGACCTGCAGCAATCTTCGCTGGTGCAGTCAAACTTGTCGTCAAATTATCTGTCTGACTATAAGCCCTAAGTCCATAAAGGCTCTGCCCTACAGTATCAGACACGACAGCTGTAGCATTCACACCTGCAACCTGAACCTGATTATATAGTTGCTCACCACCATAAGCCACATTTAGATCCATGAATGGTATACCTGTGCCATTACCATAACTAGCACCTTGACTGTTAGCGTCAGCAAAAGTGTAGATAGTAGGTGCAGACACAGCTGAAGCAACAGCCGACACTAAACCTGATGTGCTTGCATACGCTAGATCAGCCCAAGCGACACCATACCTGTTTGTCGCATCAGACACATAAGGGCTATAGCCACCATCAAAATAGTTGATAGACACTGTGCCAGGTTCAATCTGAAAACCCTCACCAGCAACAGCAGTTCCAGTAGTAGCAGTAGCCTGAGTGATACCAAAAACAACATCCACACCACCAATAATTGCTGTGCCCGAATATGTTGCAGTCCCAGTTACACGAGTCCAACCTGTGCCTGACGAAGCCACACTTATAGAAGTTCCACCTGCATAACTATCATAAGTTGCATCAAGAAATGAAAATGAAGCCTCATAGTTACCTGACGAAATACCCCTCAAATATGCACTAAAAACATATTGACTACCTGAAGCTGCATAGCGGTCATGATTAATATTCAAATATTCAAAACCAGTAAATGCTTCATCAGGGGTAGGACCAGTAACTACACCTGCACGATAAACAGTGCCACCAAACTGACTAGCAATAGCAGTATTCGCAGCACCAATAGTCACCCACTGATACTGTCCGCCGGCTTCATCAGTTAGAGCAGACCCTACAGCTGTTGACGGATAGTTGACATAGTTTTTGCGTGAAGTGTTCACCCAAACATAGTTCGTGAAACTACGATCCTTGAATTGCATGACTGCTGAAGCGTTACTGTAAAAATCGCCAGGCTCAGAGCGAGCAACATTCTGCAAATAAGACAACACATTGTCGCCTGCATTCCAAGTGTCTGTGCCTAACAAAGTTTGCCCTGCCCTAACACCCGAATACTCGCTAGCACCAAAACCGTTATAGTTTAGAACTGTATTTATTCGGTCTGAAGTAGGTTCAACAGCCCACGCATAACCCCCAGTGAACACAGCGTTACTGACCCTAAACATTTCATCCAAAGCCACAACCTGAGCTTGCCCATCAAAGCCAGCCTGATCATAAGTGAAATCCCAAGACTGTATAAAGCCTGTAAAACGTCTGACACCTGCAGCCGATACACGAATCTTGCCACCAGGCTGAACCAACGTATAACCTGTAAGCTCAGGCCCATACCAGAGAATAGACGTTTTGTTTAGAGGGTCAAAAGTTCTATCATTATTGCTAAAACTGATAGACAGTGTCCCTGCACTATAGTCATCAAGCTGACGAGAGATACCCTTACCAATAGTGATGCTGTTCACATATGATGTGACATCAACAAAACCGCTAGAACCAAAACTAAGTTCAACAACATAAGGGGAAGGTAAAGACATTTAGTTTTTCTTTATTCCAGGGAACAAACTTGAAGGAAGGCTTCCATTTGTTTTGACATGTTTAGCTAAAGCATCAACAACAGCTTTCGGGTCAGCACCCTGCACATTGATAGTTACGTTATTGTTTGTTGTATTACCTGAAAAACCTTGACCATTCTTAAATACACCTGAACCAAGATTGCCTGTAGGTTTACCACCAAAAATTACTTGATTTGGATTTGCTACTTCCTGTCCATTGTTGTAAATAAAACCTTTACCCTTTTGAATAGTTTCAGCATTCAAAGCATCAACAGTGTCTTGAACGCTCATATTACGCCTAACAGCTTCAGCACCAACAGACACTAAAGAATTAGATAAATCAAAAAATCTTTGAAAATCTCCAGAGAATAATGCTTGCATTTCACCTGCAAGACCAGTTACAGCATCAGTCAAAAATGTAATAGTGTCTGATAAAAGTGAAATAAAGTTAGCGAAACCAGTCATTGAATCATTTGTTTTAGGATCCATCAAAGCAAACAAAGCAACAAGAGATTTACCGACAAGACCAATAGATTCTTTTAGTTGCCCAAAAGCCTTACCTACCTCAGTTTTAGGATTGCCTACAGCTTCAAAAAACTTACCGACCTGATCAACTAAACCACCAGGTTGACTGATGTTGTCAACAAAATCTGTAATCAAAGGTAAAACTAACTTACCTAACTTCTCTTTTAGAATGTCCATGCTGTTATTGAAACGCATAAACGGATCAGCATTCGCTAACGCTGCACCCGAAAATTCTTTAGTCAAATCTGCTAAAGCGTTCTTAGAGTTCTTTAGTTCAGGGAACATACCAATCAAAGACTTAGTGTTACCTGCATACGCCTTAGCCAAAGCATTAGCAACCTTAGTCTGTGACTTACCTGAACCTGCAGTGACATCAAGGCTAAGTTTCAACAGTTTTTGAGCTTGACGAACATTCTTTGTGACGTTACCAAACTTTGCCAAACTAGGTCTAAGGTTGTCATCCAAAATACCGGTCTGCAAAGAGAGTGACTCAATAAACTTGTCATTCTGTTTCAAAGACTCTTTAGAAGCACCAGCGTTCTTAGTCAACTGCATGTTCATCAACTTGACGGACTTAGCATCAGCAGAAGCAGCCTTAGCAGACTCTACAAGCACATCAGCGACAGCCTTTAGGCCTAAACCTAACCCAATACCGCCTAGAACCTTTTTAAGCCCACCAAAGCCATGCTGTGCCTTTTTGATACCAGAATCATCAAACTTAGACAGTAGTTTTACAATTACGGACATTAGCCGATTTTCCTATTCACCATGCGAGCATACTTCTCAATAACCAATTTTATCGCTGTCTGAGCATCTTCAATCCTGTCCTCAACTGCAGGATAAACAAAGTTATTCAAATTACGTTCCTTCAAACGAGCAACCATAATACGACCCTGAGAAGTAACAGCATGCCTTCTTCTGCCATCCTTATACGCATACTCGCTAGTCACACGCTTCGCCTTACGCATAGAACCTTTACCAGCGATATCAGCAATAGCAGTCATAGGCGAATTCACCCAAACAGAGACAAGCGGTGTCACAGCTGTATAACGTGACCTGCCAGATCTAAACTTTGTTGTCACACTATTAGCAGCTTTACCTGAACCCCAACCAAGCCTGCCATTATTAGCCATACCGGATAGCGGTGCAGTAGTAGGTATCTGAGATTTTATGACCGAAGCAATAGGTTTACCAATAGCTTTAGAATCACGAACCAGAGCCTTCTTCAAACCAGGTTCAAGAGCAGCCAAATCTTTCAGCAAACCCTTGACATCATAAACAACTGTTTCAGCCATTAGGATTCCTTTGGTGTTGAAGTGCAAACAACATTGTGTTTAACATGCGATCAGATTCTTGCATTAACACTGATGGTGCAATTCCTGTAGCCACACTCAGATTCGCAATCAACCAGTGAAACGAATCAACACCAAGAGCTTTTAGGCTTTTGGGTCTGATACCTCAACATTGCCGACAAGTTCAATCCAAGACTCAAACGAGTCACCGATTTTGTTTATACGCTTAACCGCAAGCCAGGCTAAATAAAGCAAGTGTGTAACCTTTTCAAGTTTGTCAACACCTAAATCAAAGTGTTCTTCCCACTTGACAATATCACCGGCAGAAGTAGTTACTTCTAGAACTGTGCCATCAGATAAAACTATGCGTAGGTTAATCTGATTCATTAGGCAGTCGCTCTGCTAACAGTTCCATTTGTCGGCCAAGTAACAGAGAATGTAGCCAAGTCACCGATGTTGCCCGAAACAGGTGTTAGGTCAGTCACTAAACACACTGCAGTATAGGCAGGGTTGTTGATTGATACAGCTGTCGAAGTAGGTTTGATAACAACTGTTGCGTTAGAGCCTAGAAGTGGCCACAGAGTTGCATCAACTGTAGTTGTAGCATAATCCTGATTGAACTGAAGTGTAAGAGTGCCTTCCTTCAAACCTGCAACACGAGTAACCCAAGCATTACCGAATGAAGTTGTTGTGATGTCGTTAGCGGAAGTCTTTAGTTCAACCTGAGTTAGATATGATGCTAAAGCTGTAGATCCGTTGATGCTAACGCTAAAGTCTGTTGCGACAAAAATTGCCATTTATTATCCTTAACTTGCGAATACTTGAACCGAGAACTCGGCACTGTAATAGTCTATTGCATTGACACTAACGCTTCCGATAGCAC
>Ga0304729_1001016_pt1 | contig 18992 bp, 14 predicted proteins | sample C_131016_MF_Meta_FD_190475 | JGI IMG/M metagenome (GOLD analysis project Ga0304729, IMG submission 190475) | Freshwater microbial communities from Lake Croche, Canada to study carbon cycling - C_131016_MF_MetaG (v2) (version 2) | ecosystem: Environmental > Aquatic > Freshwater > Lake | place... | reverse complement strand
CTGCGAAGTGGATTATCAATGTATGCAGCTAGCAGTGGGTCATCTGAAACTGATTCAAGAGCAACACCTTGACCCAAAAGCCAACGCTCTAGCTTCTTAGCATCAAAAATAACCTTAGGTGTTTTACTCGAAGCAAACTCTTTTATCTCGCCTTCAAACTCTTTGTATTCAGCGAAGAGACATCCCTTAGCGTTAGCCAACGCCAAACCGAATAACTCATCCTCTTGATAGGTAGCAAGAACAGCAATCTGATCTTTACTCTTTAGCATCTTTGAAACTTCAGCTGCTGTCGCCTTAATCTTGTTTGGCTTCTGCACTTCAATAATTATTTGAGGTTCTTGAACCTCATCGTCGACTACGTCAACAACGGCTGGAGCATTGCGGTCAACACCTAGGCCCTTGAAAACTCTTTCTAAGAGCGATCTGAAGTGAAGTTTGGCAAAGGTTGCGCGAATCTTTGTTTCATCGACCGGCTTCATTGTGAAAGCATCGAACTCGTAGCCAATGTCCAAATCTCTTACCAGGTGGTTGAGTCTTCTGTTTCGCACAGCTAGTTCTCTATGCTCGCGAAGGGATTCACCAACTTTGCCTGTGATTTCATCGGCAGCTTGAAGAACACTGCTCAGGTCTCCATACTGTTGCAGCCACTTAGCTGCTGTCTTTGGACCAACACCGGGAATGCCAGGTAGGTTGTCTGAAGTTTCTCCAACTAGGGCAGCCAGGTCTGGATATTGCTTTGCATGGATGCCGTATTTTTCTAACACTGCTTCATCAGTCATGCGTGCAAGATTCATGACACCTTTGACGGGGTAAAGAATCGTGACATCATCTTGAATTAGTTGGAAAGTGTCTCGGTCGCCAGAAACGATAAGAACTTTGTAGCCGTTAGCAGCTCCTTGGTCAGCCAAGGAGGCAATGATGTCGTCAGCTTCATAGTTTTCTCTAGTCAAAGTGATGATGTTCATCGCATCCAAAGCTTCGCGAAGTAGTTCTGTTTGACCGTTGAACTCAGGAGGGGTTTCCCCTCTAGTTCCTTTGTATTCCGGATATTCTTCTGTTCTAAACGAACTTCTAGAAAGATCGAAGGCAACTGCTAGATGAGTTGGTTTCTCGTTACCCAGGATGTTTAGCAGCATCGAAATAAAGCCGTGAACAGCGTTTGTGTGTTGACCATCAGGGGTCTTGAAAGAATCTGGTGAGAGTGCATAGAAAGCACGGAAAGCCAATGAGTGCCCGTCAATTAGGAGAAGTGTAGGCTTGGCTTTGGTCATGAAGATAGCCTAACTTGGCCAAACTGTTAATCTCGCGAACTAAGGCAAGGGAAACATAGATGTCAGAAGAAATGACTCCAGAAGTTAGATACTGGGTTGAAAAGCGCGGTGTCGGCGAACTTGGCGACAAGATGGGCATCAAGATCGTTGCAATATCTGCTGAAGGCGGCGTAGCAACAATGCCCGCTGAAGGAAATCGTCAGCCTATGGGGATCGTTCACGGTGGTGCGTATGTTGTTTTAGCTGAAACTTTAGGAAGCAGTTGTGCTGCGGTTGCAGCAGGTGTTGGTCGTCACGCCGTTGGCATTGAAATCAATGCATCACACACGAAAAGCGCAACCGAGGGCCTTATTACCGCAACAGCAAGAGCCGTGAACATTGGTAGAAATCTATCTACGCATGAAATTGCGGTTGAAGATGAAAAGGGCAACCGTCTTTCAACAGTGCGTATTACTAACTTCCTTAGAGATAACCGCTAATTATTTATCTGCGAGTTGTTCAATAACTGTTTGAGCAACCTGACGCATTGAAAGCCTTCTATCCATTGAGGCTTTCTGGATCCATCTGAACGCCTCGGGTTCATTGAGTTTCATCTTCTCAGTCAAAAGGCCTTTAGCTCTATCAACGAGTTTTCTAGTTTCAAGTTTCTCGTTAGCGTCTTCAATTGCTTGGTCCTGAACAGCCATGCGCTCTTTTAGTGAAAGAGCAATCCGCAAAGCGGGGATCAGGTTAGCTGGATTAAAAGGCTTAACCACATAGTTGAAAACACCAGCAGCACTTGCTCGTTCAACCAGTTCAGGTGAAGAGAATGCGGTTAGTAAAACCACTGGGATTTTGTGCTCGGCAAGAATTTCAGCTGCCTGTAAACCATCGGTTCCAGGCATTTTGATGTCCATGAGAACCAAATCTGGCTTTAGCTCTAGAGCTAGTTTTACTGCCTCTGCCCCATCGCCGGCTTGAGCTACACAGTCAAAACCTGCTTCGGTTAGAGTCTCGACAATGTCAAGCCTGATGATGGCTTCATCTTCAGCCACCACTACCCGAGGTTTAACTATCTCCATACGATTACCATACAAGCCAACCTATGGTTTAGACTCTTATTTTGTTGCTTGCCGAAGTGGCGAAATGGCAGACGCGGAGCACTCAAAATGCTTTGCTCGAAAGGGCGTGTGGGTTCGACTCCCACCTTCGGCACCAAAAAATAAAGCCCCAAATCATTGGGGCTTTATCTCTTTAAGCTCTACTTATTTGCATAAGCCGGAGCAGCACCATTCAATGCGTCTCCAACTCTGTGAACTCTAAGTGAGTTGGTAGATCCTGGTATGCCCGGAGGTGTTCCAGCTACAACAACAACTTCGTCACCAACATTAGCCAAGCCGTTACCTAGCAAAAGTTCATCAACCTGGTGGAACATGGCGTCAGTGTGGGTAACTGGAGTTACCAAGTGAACGTTTGAACCCCAAACAATCGAGAGTCTTCTCTGGATGTCAACTGAAGGCGTGAAAGCAATGGTTGGGATCTCATGACGAAGACGAGCAACTCGCTTCAGTGAGTCACCGCTTTCAGTGAAAACACAGATGAACTTAGAACCAAGTAGTTCAGCAATTTCAGCAGCAGCCAGGGTAACAGCTCCACCGTGGGTGTGTGGCTTAGTTCCTAGAGGTGGAATACGGTTTAGACCGTTCTCCTCAGTTGCCTGAATAATGCTCGCCATAGCTGAAACAGTTTCAACTGGGAACTCTCCCACTGAAGTTTCACCTGAAAGCATTAAGCAGTCAGCACCATCCAGCACTGCGTTTGCAACATCGCTTGCTTCAGCTCTGGTTGGTCTTGATGCAGTGATCATCGACTCAAGCATCTGAGTTGCAACGATAACTGGCTTAGCCCAACGGCGTGATAGTTCAACAGCGCGCTTCTGAACAAGTGGAACCTGCCAGAAAGGCAGCTCAACACCAAGGTCACCACGGGCAACCATGACACCATCAAAGGCGTCAATGATTTCCTCAAGTGCATCAACAGCTTGAGGCTTCTCAATTTTTGCGATAACCGGAAGGAACTTTCCTTCTTCTTTCATGATCTCGTGAACACGAACGATGTCCGATGCATTTCTAACGAAAGACAGAGCAATCATGTCAACACCTAGGCGAATACCCCAGCGAAGGTCGTCTTCATCTTTTTCGCTTAGCGCTGGAACGTTAACTGCAACACCAGGAAGGTTGATTCCCTTGTTGTTGCTGATAACACCAGCAACTTCAACAACGGTGGTTACTGTGGTGTCTGAAACTGCTGTTGCACGAAGCCCAACTTTTCCATCGTCAATAAGCAAAACATCGCCGACTTTAACATCGCCTGGTAGACCTTTGAAAGTTGTTGAACAAATTTCTTGGTTACCCTGAATGTCATCAATGGTGATCTTGAAGGTGTCACCCTTAGCTAGAGTCACCGGTCCTTCAGCAAAACGGCCTAGGCGAATCTTTGGACCCTGAAGGTCAACAAAGATACCAACTGGCTTCCCAAGATCTTCTGCGGCCTTGCGAACGATGTTGTAGATACCTTCGTGAACATCGTAACTTCCGTGACTTAGGTTCATACGGGCAACATCAACACCAGCTTCGATAATGGCTTTGATGGAGTCGTAGGTTGAAGTTGCAGGACCTAGGGTCGCAACAATTTTGGCTCTTCTCATAACTTCCTTTGTTTTTACAGCAGATACCAGCCTACCTTTTAGTTAGGCGTGTATCCCCCGTTCGTGTGGCTTTACAGGCTTAGGCAAACTTGTTTTGCCTTCTAAATACTCATCAATAGCAGCCGCAGCAGCTCGACCTTCGGCAATTGCCCAAACGATAAGGCTTGCTCCACGACCTGCGTCACCGGCTACGAAAACCCCATCTACTTCGGTTGCGTAGTTCTCTGTACGATCCAAGTTTGAATTAGGGTCGCGGTTCAATTCAGTTTCACCGAAAGCAATCTCGTCCTTAGGTCCAGTGAAGCCAAGGCTTAGTAGAACCAGGTCGGCAGGAATAGTTACTTCAGTTCCAGGCTTAGGCACGCGCTTACCATCAACAAATTGAGTTTCAGCTACCTTGACTCCGGTTAGCTTGCCGTTCTCACCGACAAATTCAACTGTTGAGGCCAAGAACTTGCGGTCACCAAATTCTTCATGAGCACTACTGACCTCATAAAGTGTTGGGAATGTTGGCCAAGGCTGGTTAGCATTTCTCTCGGTTGGCGGTTGAACACCAATAGCTAGCGTTGTAACCGATAGAGCACACTGACGAGTAGCTGTTCCAAGACAGTCAGCTCCGGTATCACCACCACCGAGAATAACTACGTTCTTTCCGGTAGCCAAAATCTGGTTTTCAACTTTGTCGCCAGCGACAACACGGTTCGATTGGTTCAAGTAATCCATAGCAAAGTGCACGCCATCTAGATCTCGTCCTGGAACGTCTAGGTTGCGCGGTTTATCAGCGCCAGTAGCAATAAGAACTGCTTCGTAGCGCTTTAGAAGCTCATCCCAGCTGATGTCCTTACCAATAGTGACGTTAGGACGGAATCTTGTCCCCTCGGCTTCCATCTGAGCTAAACGCTTAGCCAGGTGAACTTTTTCCATTTTGAAATCAGGGATACCGTAGCGAAGGAGACCACCGATGCGGTCATCTCTCTCGTAAACCGCAACCGTGTGGCCGGCTCGAGTCAACTGCTGAGCAGCAGCTAAACCAGCTGGTCCCGATCCAACAATCGCAACTGTCTTACCGGTCATACGTTCAGGAGCATGTGGTTCAACCCAACCGCGCTCAAAGGCCTGCTCAATAATTGATGCTTCAATTTGCTTGATGGTAACTGGTGGTTGGTTAATTCCAAGAACGCAGGAACTCTCGCAAGGTGCAGGACACAACTTTCCAGTGAACTCTGGGAAGTTATTAGTTGCGTGCAATCTCTCGATTGCTTCTTTCCCGTTCTCTCGCCAGGTCAGATCATTCCATTCAGGAATTAGGTTACCCAGTGGGCAACCGTGGTGACAGAAAGCGATTCCACAATCCATGCAGCGAGATGCTTGCTTAACTAACGTTCCCTGATCGGCCTTCTCATAAACTTCTTTCCAGTCCTTGATGCGAACTTCAATAGCTCTGGCTGGAGCTGTTTCACGATTTGTTACCTTGAGAAATCCTCTTGGGTCACCCATGAGCACTCACCTCCAAAATTCTTGACCAGACCTCAGGTGAGTCACTCGCTAAGCCTTCAGAATCTGCCTGAGCTTGAATCGCAATAACCTGCGCATAGTTTCTAGGAAGAACTTTCGTGAAAGCAGAAACGGTGTCCTCGAAACTATCTAGCATCTGGGATGCCAGGGCAGATCCAGTTTCCTCTAGGTGACGTTCAAGAAGGTTTTTCAAATGATTAACATCAGTGTCACTTAGTGGAACCAAATCAACTTCCCCGTCGGTTAGTGCACTGTGATTGACATGATCGGCTCGAAGTTTATAAACAAAAGCGAAACCACCAGACATACCAGCAGCAAGGTTGCGACCAGTTTTACCCAAGATAACAGCAACACCACCGGTCATGTATTCAAGAGCGTGATCGCCAACACCTTCAACTACGGCAGTAGCACCAGAGTTTCTAACTAGGAATCGCTCCCCGACCATTCCTCGGATAAACATCTGTCCACTTGTAGCACCGTAACCAATAACGTTTCCAGCGATGACGTTTGATTCAGCAGGATAAAACGAGTTCAACTGTGGACGAACAACAATCGTTCCACCAGAGAGCCCCTTACCAACGTAGTCATTGCTATCACCGAACAGTGAAAGTTTGATTCCCTGCGGGATGAATGCACCGAATGACTGACCGGCAGAACCAGAAACATGAATCTTGATGGTGTCTTTAGGAAGACCTTCAGCTCCATAACGCTTGGTCACTTCGTGGCCAAGAACTGTTCCAACGGCCTGTGCGGTGTTATTGATGGGAAGTTCAATGGTCACTGGCTGTGCATCTTCTAGAGCCGCTTTAGCTAGCGGTAGCAGTTGCTGGTCAAAGTGCTTTTCAAGTTCGTGATCTTGGAACGTGTAACGACGAAGCGGTGAGTTGCCGCTAACCGGTGCTGAGAGGATTGGGGTTAGATCTAATCCGTCTGCTTTCCAGTGTGAGATGGCTCGGTTAGCGTCAAGTAGTTCGCTGTGGCCGATAGCTTCATCCATTGATCTGAAGCCAAGCTCCGCTAAATACTCTCTAACCTGTTCTGCGATAAACATGAAGAAGTTTTCAACGTGTTCTGCTTGGCCGGTAAATCTGGCACGCAGGTCAGGGTTTTGAGTGGCAACACCAACAGGGCAGGTGTCTAGGTGACAAACACGCATCATCACACAACCCGAAACCACCAGCGGTGCTGTTGCAAAGCCAAACTCTTCGGCTCCCAAAAGTGCAGCAATCACAACATCGCGTCCAGTTTTTAGCTGTCCATCAACTTGAACAGAAACACGGTCGCGCAATCCATTTGCCATTAGAGTCTGTTGGGTTTCGGCTAGACCTAGTTCCCAAGGAGTTCCTGCGTGCTTTAGTGAGTTAAGCGGTGAAGCACCAGTTCCACCATCATGGCCTGAAACAAGGATTACGTCAGCCTTAGCTTTAACAACACCTGATGCAACTGTTCCAATTCCAACCTGGCTAACCAGCTTCACGTGAATTCTGGCTGCAGTGTTTGCACGCTTTAGGTCAAAGATTAGTTGTTTTAGATCTTCAATTGAATAGATGTCGTGATGCGGAGGTGGCGAAATAAGACCAACACCAGGAGTTGAGTGTCTGGTGCTAGCAATCCAAGGGTAAACCTTGTTTGGTGGAAGCTGTCCACCTTCACCAGGTTTAGCACCCTGAGCCATCTTGATCTGGATGTCATCAGCATGGGTCAAATACATGCTGGTAACGCCGAAGCGACCAGATGCAACCTGCTTGATTGAGCTCCGTCTAGCTGGGTCCAAAAGTCTTGCGACGTCTTCCCCACCTTCACCGGTGTTTGATTTAGCACCGAGACGGTTCATCGCGATTGCAAGTACCTCGTGAGCCTCAGGTGAAATCGAACCGTAGGACATAGCGCCAGTAGAGAAACGCTTAACGATTTCAGAAGCGGGTTCAACTTCGTTTAGTGCAACAGCTGGTCGAACGCCTTCGCGAAGTAGGAACAAGCCACGAAGAGTCATCAGACGTTCGGCTTGGTCATCAACAAGCTTTGTGTATTGGTTGAAGATGTCGTAACGCTTGTTACGAGTTGAATGTTGCAACTTGAAAATAGTCTCAGGGTTGAAAAGGTGCGGAGGACCTTCTCTGCGCCACTGGTATTCACCACCGGTTTCAAGATCCTCGTGAGGTCTAATCGCTTGTTCAACCGGATAAGCACTTGAGTGTCTAACTGCAATCTCCTCAGCGATAACTTCGACACCGATACCACCGAGCTGGCTAGTGGTTCCAGTGAAGAATGCATCAACGAATTCTGAAGAGAGCCCAATCGCCTCAAAACACTGAGCTCCGGCATAGGAAGCTACCGTTGAGATTCCCATCTTCGACATAATCTTCAGCACACCTTTACCAAGTGCTTTGATTAGGTTGTTGATTGCATACTCAACAGTCAAGCCCGCGATTTCACCACTGCGAACCATTAGTTCAACAGATTCCATCGCGAGGTATGGATTGATTGCTGCAGCCCCGTAGCCAATCAGTGTTGCCACGTGATGAACTTCACGAACATCTCCCACTTCAACAATGAGACCCACCTTTGTTCTGTTACCAGTTCTCAATAGGTGATGGTGAACTGCCGAGGTTAGAAGTAGTGAAGGAATTGGAGCAAGTTCGCGATTGCTGTCACGGTCAGAAACAACAATAAAGATGCAACCATCATCAACAGCCTTGTCTAGCTCGTCATAGATTTCCCTAAGACGATCCTGAAGACCTTCTGCCCCATCATCAATACGATATAGACCCTTGACGACGTATGACATACCAATGCCTGAATCTTCAGCATGTTTTATTTTGGACAGCTGATCATTCGAGATAACTGGAAAGTCAAGAATCACCATACGAGCATGCTCAGGAGTTGCAGTTAGTAGATTCTGTTCAGGCCCAATACCTACGCTTAGAGAAGTCACAATCTCTTCGCGGATTGAATCAAGTGGCGGGTTTGTCACCTGTGCGAACTGTTGAATGAAGTAATCAAAAAGCAGTCTTGGTCTATCGCTTAGCGCTGCAATCGGAGTGTCAGAACCCATAGCTCCAAGCGGCTCTGCCCCAGTTCTAGCCATTGGAGCAACGATTACACGCAGCTCTTCTTCTGTGTATCCGAAGGTTCGTTGTCTTCTTGAAACCGAACTCTTGGTATAGGCAACGTGTTCGCGCTCTGGAAGATCTTTCAAGTTGATGCGGTTATCTGAAAGCCACTGACCCCACGGTTCACTAGCTGCAATCTCCGACTTGATGTCAGAGTCGTCAATCAAACGTCCACTAGCAGTGTCAGCTAGGAACATACGGCCAGGTTGCAATCTACCCTTGCGAACAATTTTGCTTGGGTCGATGTCCACGACACCAATTTCAGATGCAAGGACTACTAGACCATCGTCGGTGACGATGAATCTGCCAGGTCGCAAACCATTACGATCAAGGGTTGCACCGACCAAATCACCATCGGTAAAAATAACTGCTGCCGGACCATCCCAAGGCTCCATCAACATTGAGTGGAACTCGTAGAAGTCTCTGAGTTCACTCGACATGTCAGTCTGCTTTTCCCAAGCTTCAGGAATCATCATCATCATTGCGTGCGGCAGCGAGCGACCACTGAGCACCAATAGCTCTAGGACTTCATCAAAGGAAGCTGAGTCTGAACCACCTGGCGTGACGATTGGGAGTAAATCGGAAAGATATGGGAGTGCTTCTGTTTTTAGACGTGGCTCTCTTGCCTTCATCCAGTTACGGTTCCCCTTTACCGTGTTGATCTCACCGTTGTGGGCAATCATTCTGAATGGATGAGCCAGTGGCCAAGATGGGAATGTGTTGGTAGAAAACCGGGAGTGAACTAAAGCTAGCTTTGATGCAAACAGTTCATTGGAAAGGTCTGGATAGAAAGGCTCTAACTGCAGGGTTGTCACCATACCCTTATAGACGATTGTTTTAGAAGATAGAGATGGATGGTAGCTTCCTAGTTTTCTTTCAGAAGTCTTGCGTAAGAAAAATAAATCTCGTTCAAGATCTAGACCAACTCTTCCAGCACTGCTTGAAACAAATACTTGAAGAATAACTGGCATCGCCGCGCGAGCTAGGTCTCCAAGAACTGAAGGATCTGTAGGAACGGTTCTGATTCCAAGGACAGTAAGGTTTCGTTCAGCAGCTATCTGAGTGAAACTGGCAAGCCATTCGCGCTCGTCATCATCGGCCTTTAGAAAAACTAGTCCTGCTCCGTACGAGCCAGTTTCCGGAAGTTCAAAATCAACAACTGATCTAAAGAACTCATCAGGAATCTGAGTGAGAATACCTGCACCGTCACCGGTTCCAGCGTCAGAGCCAACTGCTCCACGATGCTCTAGGTTTCTAAGTGCATTAAGTGCTGTGTCGATAATGTCGTGGCCAGCAGTTCCTCGAAGGGTGGCAACCATGGCAAGACCACAGGCGTCTCTATCTCTTGCTGGGTCATATAGACCAGATGCTTCTGGCGCGGTATTAAACCGCTCAAAAGCTGTTGGCCTAGGCATGACTATCTCCATTCAAAGTGTGTGAATTGGGGACGTCAATGGCCCGAAAAAGGTCTCCGAACTATTTAGGCTCGGTGGGTTCTAATTCTACAACCGCAGGCTCAGTCTTTTTAGGTTTTGTTGCCCTATCCTCAAAGCTCCTACCTGGGATATAGCCAGTGGTTTCAAGGCCTGTGTGTCGATAGCGCTGGACTATAAACAAGGCCAAACCTAGCAAAATTCCGAAAACAGCTGACCACTGGTTGGTCCTTAGCCCAAAGTAGACATCTGACGGATCAAGACGAATTGACTCAATAAAGAAGCGGCCGAAGGAATACCAGATCAGGTAACTGGCGAATAGGCGTCCCCAACGAAGGTTGAATCTTGATTCAAGGAATAGAAGCACTCCAACGCCAAGCATTGACCAGAGTGATTCGTATAGGAATGTTGGGTGGAAGGTTACTCCAGCTGGAAGTCCAAGTGGGTAAGCCGGATTAGCCTGTGGAATTTCTAGTGCCCAAGGAAGATCGGTTGGTGCACCGAAAAGTTCATTGTTGAAATAGTTACCCCAACGTCCGATTGCTTGAGCAATCAAGATTCCAGGAACCAATGCATCGGCAAAACTAAAGAACCGAATTCCAGCTGAACGGATTCTAAGTGGTTTGATGTCAACTTGGCAGCCGATGTAAGCACCGATGGCACCAAAAATGATGGCTCCATAGATAGCTAATCCACCTTCCCAAAGCTTGAACATTGAAGTCCAATCTTTGCCTTCACCGAAGTAGTCGTTGAAGTGTGTGAATACGTGGAACAAGCGGCCACCGATGATTCCAAATGGAACAGCCCATATCGCGATGTCAACAGCAAGACCGGCTTCCATGCCACGCTCTTTCATGCGGCGAGCAGTAACTGTTGTCGCAAGAATGATTCCAACAAGAATGAAAAGCGCATAAAAGTGGATTACGAAAGGCCCGACTTGGAATTGACTTTCGGTTGGAGATGGAATGGAATTCAGGAAATTCATTTAGTCGAGCCCGCTTTCAGATCTGTGACGCAGTTAGTAAGTTCGTTTAGACCACCGTGTTGGTAAGCCTTAATCAAGGCAGATCCAACAATTGCACCGTCGGCATAACCGTTGATTTCAGCAACCTGATCCCCCGTTGAAACACCAATACCGACACAAACAGGAGTCCCTGTCTCACTTAGGTTAACCCCTGAAACAACTTGTCGAGCAGCTTTATCTAAATCTTCACGGGCTCCGGTGATTCCCATGGTGGAGACTGCATAGACAAATCCCCTGCTGGATTTTGCAGCCTGCTCTAATCTCTCAGGCGAGGATGATGGTGTTGCAAGGAAAACGCGATCAAGCTTCAGTTCTTCACTAATGGCAATCCAGTCCTTGGCTTCGTCTGGAATAAGATCCGGGGTGATTAGCCCAGCCGCACCTGAAGCTTTTAGTTCCTTAGCAAACTTCTCTAATCCAAAAGAAAGGATTGGATTCCAGTAACTCATAACCAATACAGGAGTTGAGACCCTAGCGGTAATCGCTTCAATAATTGGAAATAGTTCGCGTAGTTTGAAACCGTTGGCTAGAGCTTCCTCGGTGGCTTCTTGGATTACTAATCCATCCATAACCGGATCGCTATAGGGAACTCCGAGTTCTAAAACATCGGCCCCGGCTTCACAAATTGCAACACAAGCATCTACTGATGATTGAATGTCTGGGTACCCTGCTGGAAAATAACCAACTAGGACACTCTCGCCCTTGGCCTTAGCAACGCTAATAGCTTCTGCAGTTTTACTCATTAGAACCATCCAAGAAACCAAAGTACTTACCGACAGTTTCCATGTCTTTATCGCCACGACCACTGAGGTTGATCAAGATTGAAGAACCAGAAGGCAACCTGCCACCTTCTTTGATAACACCTGCAAGAGCGTGGGCAGTTTCAATAGCTGCGATGATTCCCTCACTCTGGGCAAGTGCCTTTAGCGCTTGCATTGCTTCATCATCAGTTACTCCGAAGTAATCAGCTCTCTGCAAATCTTTCAGCCAGGCGTGCTCAGGGCCAACACCTGGATAATCAAGACCGGCTGAAATCGAGTGACTCTCAACTGTCTGACCGTCTTCGTCTTGGAGCATGTAGCTCTTAGCACCATGCAGAACGCCGATACGGCCCATGCTTAGAGTTGCAGCGTGCTTGCCTGTTTCGATTCCTTCACCTGCAGCTTCAAAGCCCCAAAGTTTCACATCGTCATCCAAGAAAGCGTGGAATAAACCAATCGCGTTTGAGCCTCCGCCAACACATGCAGCAGCAACAGTTGGTAGCGAACCGATTAGTTCAATCATCTGCTCGCGTGCTTCTTTACCGATTATCGAGTGAAAATCTCTAACCATGGTTGGAAATGGGTGTGGACCAGCAACTGTTCCAAGTAGATAGTGAGTATTTGAAACATTGGTAACCCAGTCTCTCAATGCTTCGTTGATGGCGTCCTTCAAAGTCTTAGATCCAGTTGTTACCGGGACAACTTTTGCTCCGAGCAGTTGCATACGCGCAACGTTCAATGCCTGGCGCTTGGTGTCAACCTCACCCATGTAAACAACACATTCAAGACCGAACAGAGCTGCAGCAGTAGCACTGGCAACTCCGTGTTGTCCTGCTCCTGTTTCTGCAATGATTCGCGTCTTACCCATACGCTTTGCAAGCAATGCTTGACCAATAACGTTGTTGATTTTGTGGGAACCAGTGTGGTTCAAGTCTTCACGCTTTAGGAAAATACGAACATCGCCAACAAGCTTTGCAAACTTAGAAACCTCAGTGATGATCGATGGACGACCAACGTAATCTCTGTTGAGTTCATCCAGTTCTTTAATGAAAGCAGGATCAATCTTGGCAGCTTGGTAGGTCTGCTCTAGTTCGTCCAAAGCAGCAATCAGAGATTCAGGTACGAAACGACCACCATACTCACCAAAGTATGGTCCAGCCTGATCTCTAAGATTGCTCATAACTAGATTCTAATCTTTGGAACAGCACAGAATTCCTCGATAAGAGACTTAGCATCCCCGGTCACCAGTGCTTCACCAACCAAAACACAATCAGCACCGGCTTGGGCGTAAGCCACAACATCTTCAGAGTTTCTAACTGCAGATTCAGCTATCGCAATGGTGTTTGCAGGTAAAAGGTCAACGAGGGTGCCGAAGAGGCTTCTATCGGTTTCAAACGTAGATAAATCTCTAGCGTTTATACCAATTACTTCGGCACCAATGTCTATAGCCCGAAGCACTTCTTCCTCGTTGTGAGTCTCAACCAGAGCAGTCATCCCTAAAGAGCCAATCAATCGATAAAGATGTTGAAGTTGAGGTTGGTTGAGACCAGCGACGATCAAAAGAACCAGGTCGGCACCGAAGGCTCTCGCTTCTATAAGTTGATACTCGCTTGAAATGAAGTCTTTACGCAGAACAGGAACATCAACAGCAGCTTTGACGGAAATCATGTCTTCAAGTGAACCCTTGAATTTGCGTTCCTCTGTTAGAACACTAATTGCTGTAGCTCCAGCGGCTGCGTAAGTCTTTGCCAGCAAGGAAGCATCAGGGATTGCTGCTAGATCGCCCTTGGATGGACTTGCCCTTTTTATCTCTGCAATGACATTGATGTTGTTTCCTCTTGAGAGGAACTTCTTGGCATCAAGTGCAGGAGATTGATTTGCTATTAACTCTTCGAGGTCGGCGATTGATCTTCTCTGAGCACGCTGCTGCGAGTCAGCAAGGCTGCCCGCATACAGATCGTCGAGCATGAACTACTTGCTTGACTTACCGGCTACGCCGTAACCTAGCTTGGCTAGAACAGGACCAATAACGATAGACAGTGCGGTCACTGCACCACCTGCATACATCAAAACTTCACTTTGAACCATGTATCCCCAGGTAAGAATGCTTACGCCAATAATGGAAACAATAACTGCAGTCCAAGCTGCGATTGAGTTGCCGTGGCCTGGTTCGTCTTGGTGGTTGCTCATGTGGACCTTTCTTCCTTCTAATCTTAACTTGGCTTCGGGCCTAAGCCTGTCCAAACATCGAGTTTGCTTGAGATATTGCGGCAATAACTGCTGAGGCCTTGTTTACTGTCTCTTGGTATTCAGATTCTGGGACAGAATCAAGCACAATTCCGGCACCAGCCTGAACCCTAGCGATACCATCTCTTATGACCGCCGTTCTAATTGCAATGGCTAAATCTGCATTGCCGTCAAAATCTAGGTAACCGACAACTCCACCAAAGATGCCGCGATTGCTCTCCTCTAGTTCGTCAATAATCTCGAGAGCACGTGGTTTTGGAGCACCCGAAAGTGTTCCAGCTGGGAAAGTCGCCTTGAAGACATCTACCGGTGTCTGGCCTGTTGCTAAGTCTCCCTCAACAGTCGAGACAAGGTGCATGATGTGGCTAAAGCGTTCGACTTTCATGAATTGGGTGACAGTTACAGATGATGGCTCACAGACTTTCAATAAATCATTTCTTGCCAAATCAACCAACATCAGGTGTTCTGCTTTTTCCTTGTTATCGACCAACAAGTCTTCAGCCAGATCCATGTCAGTTTTGCTGTCTGCGCCTCTCGGTCTAGACCCAGCAATCGGATGCATGATCACGCTCTTGCCTTGAACCTTGACCAATGCTTCAGGTGAAGATCCAACAACTGAATAGTCGCCTGCTTCATCTTGGAAGTTCAAAAGATACATGTAAGGAGATGGATTCAGAGTTCTCAATGACCTATAAACATCTATTGGTTTAGCTGACACCGCGATGTCGAAACGTTGAGAGATGACCACCTGGAACACATCACCAAACCGTACATACTCCTTAGCCTTTTCAACAGAGTCGAGGAATACCTGCTTCTCAGTATTGAACTGGACTTCAGCAGGAACCGAGGCTCTTGCCGTTGTGAAGATGCTGGTTGTTGGAGCCTGCAGCTCGTCAAGCAAACATTCGATGCGAAGCACGGCCTCTTCATACTTCGATGAATAGTCGGAGTGATTATCGCAATAAACGTTTGAAACCAAGAGCAAGCTGTTTGTCTTGTGGTCAACCACAACTATGTCTTGGACCATTTGCAATTGAATCTTTGGACGTTTATAGTCCAAGTTTCCTTTGGACTCTAGTTTTTCGATGTCTCTAACTACGTCCCATGCAAATAGACCCACTAGACCAGAGGTAAGTGGAGGAAGTTCTGGAAGGCTAGCGACAGACCAAGCTGATTGAACTTGCTTAATAACATCAAGTGGCTTACCGGAGGCAAGTGATCCTGTCGGTAAAGCAAGCACCTCGTTAGTAATTGTAAAATCGTTTTCTGTTTCCAGAAAAGTTGCCCGTGAATTAACACCAATGAAGCTATACCTTGACCAAACACCTTGTTCAGCTGATTCAAGTAGAAACGTCCCAGACTTACCCGAAGTGAGTTTTTCATAAAGTCCAACTGGAGTCTCGTTACCACCAAAAACCTTTAAAAAGATTGGTATCACTTTACCCAGGCCTGCATGCTCAAGAAAATCCTGCTGAGACAGGTTGAATTTGTTAGACATGTTTAGTGCTCGTGACTTCCATGCTCAGCGAGTTCCCTGAGCAAATGTATCTGAGCATTGCGATCACTAGCTTTGAAAACTGCAGATCCTGCAACAAAGGTGTCAACTCCAGCTCGTGCTAGTTCAGCAATGTTGCTCTCGTCTACGCCACCATCAATCTGAAGCCAGATGTCCTTATCCCCAAGCAACGCTTTCGCTTCAGTCACCTTGGCTACTGAAGATTCAATAAAAGATTGTCCACCGAAACCAGGCTCAACCGACATAATCAAAATCTGGTCGAACGAATCTAGGTAAGGAACTATCTCAGACAATTCGGTCTTAGGTTTGATCGCTAATCCTGCGCGAGCGCCTGCGTCCTGAATGTCCTTCGCAATTTGCTTCGGATCTGCGCATGCTTCAAGGTGAACCGTGACAGAGAAAACACCTAGCTCTGCATACTTCTTTGCCCAAAAATCTGGATTTTCAATCATCAGATGAACATCCAGAGGAAGCTTTGTAATTTCCTGCATTCTTTTCACCATGGGTATACCAAAGGTCATATTTGGCACAAAATGACCATCCATCACATCAACATGGATGCCATCCGCAGCTGAAATGCTCTCGAAATCTCTTTCGAAGTTGGCGAAATCCGCGCTCAAAATGCTTGGCTGAATCCTTATGGTCATAGTTAAGCCTAACCTGTTAGGGCTTGGTTATCAGGGCCATGAACATCGAATCGGTGTTATCACGTTGAGTGTGGAGCTGGACCGTTCGCCTACCGGCTGGGAGCGCTCCATGAAGGTATTTATCGTTCATGAAGCTTGTGAGATCCAAGACTTCGCAGCCAAGATTCCTCATGGCCTTATCAATAATGGCTGTGGTCTCAGATAAGTGTGGCGAACAGGTTACGTACAGCAACAATCCCCCTGGCTTCAGCGCTTCATAACCACTTGCCAAAAGCTCAAATTGCAGACCGGTTAGGGTCTTTAAATCCGCAGCACTCCTTCTCCATCTTGCTTCTGGTCTTCGTCTGAGAGCTCCAAGACCAGTGCACGGGGCGTCAACAAGAATTCGATCGAATTTATTGGGCATCATTTCGCCGAATAATCTCCCATCCTCGACCATGACTCTGATTCGATTATCAATTGGTGACAGAGCATCCCTAACCAAATCAGCGCGATGTTCCTGAACTTCATTGGCTACGAGCGAAGCTCCGGATTCTTTAGACAGCGCAGCTAGTAGTGCAGCTTTTCCGCCTGGACCAGCACATAAATCAAGCCAGCTTTCGCCCTCGCCTACTTCTCTGTAGTTAGCTAAAGCTAGAGCTGCGAGTTGGGAACCTTCATCCTGAACTCTCACACCAGTTCCAAATCCTTGAAGTTCATCAGGACGTCCCGACTCCAGGCTGAAACCAATAGGGCTCAATCGATCAAGTTCGACATCATCCTCACGATAATCATCGCGACTTGCAAAACCTGGAAGTGCCACCAGGTTCACATCTGCAGGAGTGTTATTACTTCGAAGCAGAGCTTCAAGCTCATCCCCTAAGCCATCTGTGATCAGGGATTGTTTCAGAGCTTGAACAATCCAGACTGGATGCGAGTAGAGAATAGAAAGAGTTTCAACCTCGTTCTTACCCTCAACAATCAGGTTCTTCCATTGGTCAAACGATTTTTCGCTAACCCTGCGAAGAACACCATTACTGAAGCCGACTACCTTTTCACCAAGATTCTTTCGAACGAGTTCAACTGTTTCACTTAGTGCCGCGTGAGCCGGGACTCTCATGTTCAACAGTTGGTGAGCGCCAAGTCGCAAAGCATTTAGCAGAGTCGGGTCTATTTGATCTACTGGCCTCGAGCTAACGGTATTCAAAATGCAATCGTAGGTGTATTGCCATCTGATAGTTGAGAAAGCTAATTCCTGAGCGAATGCGGATTCACGAGTATCAAGGCCTGACTTTCGAAGCAAGGCTGGCATGAGTAAGTTTGCGTAAGCATCTTCAGTCGTGACTTTATTGAGCAAATCAAAAGCGACTTGTCTCGCGGAAATGCTCAACGTAGTGGCTCCTCTCGGTCGGAGCCTCTAAACCAATCCTGGGCTTGCATAGCCTTCTTGGAACTTGGTTGCACTTCCAACAACTCAAGCACAGTGCCGCCTCCGCAAGCAACTAAAACACGATTATCAATTGAAAAGACTTCCCCGACAGAGTTATCACTTTTAGTTTCGATTACCCGAGCTCTAAGGACTCGGAAAGGCTCATCTTTGTATAAGCACCAAGCCATAGGCTCTGGATTGAAGGCGCGAACTTTATTAGAAATTTCTTTTGAAGATTTCGTGAAGTCAATCTTAGCGTCCTCACGTGTTGGCTTAGGTGCCAGACTTGAAGCTCCAATTTGTGGAACCAAACTAAATTGGTCGTTATATAACTTTGGTAACTCTTGATTTAGAAGAGTGATTCCAAGTTCAGTTAGTCGCTTAAGAAGTTCACCCGCAGTCTCATTCTCTTCAATCAACAAAGGGAGGTTTGCAAGCATGTCACCTGTATCCATGCCGTGATCTAACTTGAAGATTGAGGTACCTGTCTCATTGTCCCCAGCTTCAATTGCTCTTTGAACTGGTGCTGCCCCACGGTATTTAGGCAGCAGGCTGTAGTGGAGGTTGAACCAACCGTTAGCAAGAAGTTCCAGAGAGCTCTGCTTCAGAAGAACACCGTAGGCAACAATGATGCCAAGCTCAGCACCGGTGGAAGCTATTTGATCTTGTACACTGCTGGTTATCTTGTTGGCCTTGATTGTTGGTATTCCAAGTTCATCTGCAACCTGAGCAACACTTGATGTAGTTAATTCTCTCTTTCTGCCAACAGGTGCATCTTCTCTAGTTAGAACTGCAACAACCTCATGGCCGGATGCAACAAGACCTCGCAACACAGTGGCTGCGGTGTCAGGTGTTCCAGCAAAAAGAATCTTCATCTAGTCAAGGTTAGAGCACTCTGGAGTCATCCATGCAGATGCGAAACAGTCGCTGACCTGGCTTCCTCTCTTTACTGCGGTTTGAAACCTTCAAAGAAATAGAACCAAGGAGTTCAGCGAGGGCTAAACCTTCAGAATACGGATAGGTAAAAGCCAAGGAATTAGCCGAGCTTGGAAGTTTTCTAAGAGTGGCACTAGCTGGGCTCGTCTGTAGTTCAGCCTGGAATGCAGAAAGGTCAGCGGTTGATGTTGATGTGATCGAAACAAGTCTTGTAGCTGGTGGCAACCCCAATTCCAAACGATCTTGGTAATCAGACTCGACCATGGAATAAAAATCAAGTTTGGTTGCTTGTTCCGCGATGTCACCAGTGAGTCCAACAAAGATTACTAGGCCGTCCTTAGAAGCCTGACTCGCTGCATTTGCCCACCGCAAGGCTGATTGTTCGAGAGATCTCAATCTTGATCCAGCAACCATTGAGTATGCATCGGCAAGTAG
>Ga0304729_1001014_pt1 | contig 19048 bp, 17 predicted proteins | sample C_131016_MF_Meta_FD_190475 | JGI IMG/M metagenome (GOLD analysis project Ga0304729, IMG submission 190475) | Freshwater microbial communities from Lake Croche, Canada to study carbon cycling - C_131016_MF_MetaG (v2) (version 2) | ecosystem: Environmental > Aquatic > Freshwater > Lake | place... | reverse complement strand
ACGCGAAGCTGGTACTTACGGCAAAGATACTCGCGGAATTATCCGGGTTCATCAATTCGATAAAGTCGAAATGTTTACCTTTATCAAGCCGGAAGATGCAGCGGCAGAACATTTACGTTTGCTGGAATGGGAGAAGGATTTCCTTAAGGCGATGGAGATTCCCTTCCGCGTTATTGATGTTGCCTCTGGCGATTTAGGTGCATCTGCAATTCGTAAGTTCGATTGTGAAGCGTGGATTCCAACCCAGAACGCGTACCGCGAAGTCACCAGCACCTCGAATTGCACTGAATTCCAAGCTCGCCGGTTGAATATTCGATATCGCGATGAATCTGCAACTAAGCCCGTTGCAACTCTTAATGGCACATTAGTCGCAGTCCCTCGCATGATTGTGGCGATATTAGAGAACCACCAGAATGCAGATGGTTCCGTCAATGTTCCAGTAGCGCTTCGCCCATTCCTTGGAGTAGACACATTAATTCCAGCATAAATTCAATCCCTGGTCGCAGACCCAAACTCATCGCAACTGATCTCGATGGCACAGTTGTTCACCATGACAACACAATCTCAGAGCGCACAGTCGCTGCATTTACAGCGGCCCATAACGCCGGCATTCAAATTTATTATGTAACCGGTCGCCCACCACGTTGGATGTCTGAAATCTGGGAGGCATTTGGATTTGGTAACGCTATCTGTGCAAATGGCGCGATGTTGTATGACCTCAAGTGCGCAACAATTTCCGAGCAATGGCTGCTTTCAGTCGAATCACAATTCGCGGTAACCAAAGCGCTTCGCGAAGCAATACCACCTGTCTCCTTTGCAGTTGAAATAGATGGCACCTTTCACCGGGAAAAGATTTATATTCCTCGTTGGGATGCCGGACTAGATAACACTGGCGTCGATGTCGCTGAAGATGCAATGACTGCGCCGGCACTTAAAATTCTTGCCCGCTGTTCACATGGCGAATTTTCTTCTGATGAAATGTTGGAGATTGCAACAAAAGCATTGGATGGAATCGCAAGTGTTACTCACTCCAATCCTCATGATTCGTTACTTGAAATTGCAGCACTAGGTGTCAGCAAAGGTGAGACGCTCGCTAAAGTTGCAGGACGTTTAGGAATCGATGCCGAAGATGTAGTCACATTTGGTGATAATCCCAATGACTTCTCCATGCTCCGATGGGCGGGACGTTCATGGGCGATGTCAGATGGACACCCGGATGGCCCCAAGAATGCAAAGTTCGTTGCAGAACCTCATCATCACGATGGCGTTGCAATGATAATCGAACAATTATTGGAGTTGCCCGAGTAAAATTGTGGTGTGAAGCTGCACAGATTTATCTTGCCATTGCTCTTTAGCTTGTGTGCTTCTTTCCTTTTAGCCAACCCAGCACGATCGGTAGCTCCTGCGGTGACGAGCTATTCGTATCCATTTGTCGCATCAAGCTCAGTTTCAGCAGGCGGTGCTCCTAATGGATGGACTGCCGTATCAAATTTGACAGGTAATGCGGATGATGTGATTTCAACGAACTTGCTTCCATCAGGATTTACTTTTCTATATAACGGCTCGACAGTTAATTCCCTTATTGTGAGTTCAAACTCGATAATTTGTTTTGGAGTGTGTGGAACTCAATACAGTGGATTAAGCGCATCGGTTCCCCCGGGCCCTTCAATTCAAATCTGTGCAACAGACTGGCATTCATTAGCGGTCTACACAAAGTATGACACCTCCACGACTCCATCAACTTTTCAAATTAGATATGAAGGAGTTCCACATCCAAGTTCTACACCACCCATTACTGGAATTTGGGAAGCAACTTTTCATAAAGATTCATCAGCATTTGAAATTGGAGTGGGTGTAAATAATTTATGTAATGCCGGATCAGCAACCAGTGGCTTAAGTGATGGAACAAATTATATTGGATACTTTAAATCCCCAGGATCAACAAGTGACAACCTTCAAAATTTGGGCTTTTCAATCGTCACAGGAGTGATCGTTCCAGGATCCGTTTCGCTCTCTTCATCAGCAACTGCCACTTATAGATCTACAACTGTATTAACCGCAACCGTGAACACGAGCGGAAAAGTAACTTTCTATCAACAGAATAAACCCATACCGAAATGTCGAAATCTTCCAACATATGTATCTGGCGCAAATATTCTGGCTACGTGCAACTGGAAACCATCCGTTCATGGATCCCCAACACTGAAGGCAATACTCACTCCATCGAGCGCAGGATTCACTGGTGCAACAAGTTATCCCGTAACGATTAATTCAGGTGTGCGCAGTGGCCAGCGCTAATCCACCCCAGTTTTGAGCCTCCCTAGGTAACAGGGTAAGTTTGCCCACGGAGGGCTCGCATAGCGGCCGAGTGCACCGGTCTTGAAAACCGGCAAGGGAAACCTTCGTGGGTTCAAATCCCACGCCCTCCGCCATATTTTTTACCCCGCAACCGCCTGTGTGGGAATTCACCCAGCGCACGCTCGGCAATTTCTAGCGTTATAGCGCCGGCAGTAGGAAACTTCTCCGTATGGCTAATGGCGTATTTTCTTCATCAAGAGCGCAGATTTCGGAGCGGACTCTTCGCACAGATAAGTGGTGGCTACAACCGCTTGCTACTTTTACTGTGCTGGTCTCATTCATTATCTATGCAACTTTCCGCGCATTTGAAAACGGAAACTATTTTGTAGAACCGTTGATCTCACCTTTCTATTCACCATGTCTCTCGACTGAGTGCGTTCAAGGTGCATCACTTCTCGGAACTCCATTTGGCATCATTCATATTTTCGGAATGACTCTGTCACCAGCGCTAATCATTCTGATTTTCCCATTGGGCTTCCGAATGACTTGCTATTACTACCGCAAGGCGTATTACCGTTCTTTCTGGTTCTCACCACCAGCATGCGCAGTTGCCGAACCACATGAGAAGTACACCGGCGAAACTCGTTTCCCACTCATTTTCCAGAATGCGCATCGTTGGTTCTTCTACGCAGGTCTAGTTTTCAACGTACTTCTAACAGTTGATGCCGTTCTTGCATTCCGCAATCCGGAGAAGCAATGGGGCCACTTATCTGTTGGAACACTCGTTCTTGTAGCTAACGCGACCTTCCTCTGGTTGTACTCACTCTCTTGCCATACGTGCCGCCACACAGTTGGTGGGCGTTTGCGTCACTTCTCAAAGCACCCAATCCGTTATAAGGCGTGGACCATCGTTTCTGTTCTTAACCATAAGCATCAGAACTTTGCGTGGATCTCACTCTTTGGCGTAGCGCTCGCAGATCTTTATGTTCGTCAAGTCGCATCCGGCGCTTTCACTAACTTCTACTTCTTCTAAAAGGAAAATCGACTATGACACTAGAACGCCATAAATACGATGTTCTTGTAATCGGCGCCGGAGGCGCTGGTCTCCGTGCTGCAGTAGAAGCGCGTGAAGCTGGACTCAAAGTCGCAATTATCTGTAAGTCATTATTTGGCAAGGCCCACACGGTCATGGCTGAAGGTGGCGCCGCGGCATCAATGGGTAACGCAAATTCCAATGACAATTGGCAGGTTCACTTCCGCGACACAATGCGCGGTGGAAAATTCCTCAATCACTACCGCATGGCAGAACTACATGCGAAGGAGTCACCAGATCGCATCTGGGAACTTGAAACTTGGGGCGCACTCTTTGATCGCACCAAAGAGGGCAAGATTTCGCAACGTAACTTCGGTGGACATGAGTATCCCCGTCTCGCTCACGTCGGTGACCGCACTGGTCTAGAACTCATTCGCACCATGCAGCAACGCATCGTTGCGCTTCAACAGAAAGATGCGCGCGATCATGGCAGCGCAGAATCTTTCATCAAGGTATTTGCTGAACTTACTATTACCGACATTCTTAAAGAGAATGGCAAGGTAGCTGGTGCTTATGGTTATTACCGCGAAACCGGCGCCGATGTTCTCTTCGAAGCGCCTGCAGTTGTCATCGCAACTGGTGGCGTCGGCAAAACTTTTAAAATTACTTCCAACTCTTGGGAGGGCACTGGCGATGGCCACGCACTAGCTCTTAAGGCTGGCGCCAGCTTGAAGGATATGGAGTTCTTGCAATTCCACCCAACAGGTATGGTCTGGCCGCCATCAGTTCGTGGAATTCTTGTTACTGAATCCGTTCGCGGTGAGGGTGGAATTCTTACTAACTCACTCGGTGAGCGCTTCATGTTCAAGTACATTCCAGATGTATTCAAAGATAAATATGCAGACAACGAAGAAGAAGCTGATCGTTGGTATACCGATCAAGACAATAACCGCCGCCCACCAGAACTTCTTCCACGCGATGAAGTAGCGCGTGCAATTAACTCAGAAGTAAAAGCTGGTCGCGGAACAGAACATGGTGGAGTATTCCTCGATGTTTCCAAGCGAATCTCAGCAGAAATCATTAAGAAGCGTTTGCCATCTATGTGGCACCAGTTCTACGAACTTGCTGGAGTAGATATCACCAAGGAGGCCATGGAAGTAGGCCCTACTTGCCATTACGTAATGGGTGGCGTTGATGTTGAGCCAGATAACGCTGCAGCTATTGGTGTCCCCGGACTCTTTGCTGCGGGCGAAGTTGCTGGTGGCATGCACGGCTCTAACCGCTTGGGCGGTAACTCACTCTCCGATCTTTTGGTCTTTGGCCGTCGCGCAGGAATGGGCGCTGCCGAATATGTGAAGAGCAATGGCGATAATCCAGTTTCGCAGAGCACTATTGATGCAGCGAGTGCGCGTATCGAAGCGCCATTCAAGCGTTCGGGTGGCGAGAATCCATACGCACTCCACCAAGAACTTCAAGAGGTTACTCATAACTTGGTAGGAATTATCCGTACCAAGAGCGAGCTCGATGAAGCAATCGTCAAGATTGCAGATATCCGCCGTCGTAGCGCAGATGTCACTGTCGCTGGTGACCGCAAGTTCAATCCAGGATTCCACCTAGCTTTCGATCTCGACAACATGCTCTTGGTTGCAGAATCAAGTGCAAAGTCGGCGGTGCTGCGTGAAGAATCACGTGGTGGACACACTCGCGATGACTTCCCAGGTATGAATTCAGAGTGGCGTCAGGTGAACCACATCGCTTCCTTCGATGGAGTTCAGGTCAATGTTCAGAAGAAGGCGCTGCCAGTTCTGCCGAAAGAACTCTTTGATCTCTTTGATCCGCACGAGCTAGAGAAGTACATGACTCCAGAAGAAATGTCGAAAGGCGGTTCCAACTAATGGCACGCAAACTTAAGTTGCGCATCTGGCGCGGCGATTCGACTTCAGGTGGGCTCAAAGATGTCACCGTTGATGTTAACGACGGCGAAGTAGTTCTCGATGTCATCCACCGCGTTCAAGCTGAACAGATGGGCGATCTCGCTGTTCGCTGGAACTGCAAAGCAGGTAAATGTGGATCTTGTTCAATGGAGATTAACGGTAAGCCTCGCCTTGCTTGTATGACCCAATGTGCCTCTTTCGGTGAAGAAGAGACAATTACAATCACGCCACTTCGCGCATTTCCTGTAATTAAGGATCTCGTTACTGACGTCTCCTTTAACTACAAGAAAGCTATGGAAATTCCTGCATACGAGCACCCTAAGAATTTGGCACCAGGTGAAGCGCGCATGGAGCAGATCGATGTGGAGCGCTCACAAGAGTTCCGTAAGTGCATCGAATGTTTCCTTTGCCAAGATGTATGTCACGTGGTTCGCGATCACGAAGAGAACAAGAAGTCATTTGCTGGTCCACGCTTCTTTATCCGAATCGCAGAACTTGATATGCACCCACTCGATATGTTGAAGAATCGCAAGAAGACTGCGCAAGAAGAGCACGGTCTGGGAATGTGTAACATCACCAAGTGCTGTACCGAAGTCTGCCCAGAACATATTCGCATCACTGACAACGCCATCATTCCGATGAAGGAGCGTGTGGCTGATCAGAAATACGATCCAGTTCGCTGGTTAGGCTCCAAAATCAGAAAGCGCGAAGGTATCCTTTAAAGCATGAAACTCCTCGTTCGCTGGGCAATCTTGGCTCTAGCGTTCTGGGTAGCAACCGTACTTCTGCCAGGAATCACCATCATCGGTGGTTTCTGGAAGTACGTGTGGGTCGCACTCCTCTTTGGCTTAATTAATACCTTCATTGGTTCGCTTCTTAAACTACTTACTCTGCCCGCAATTCTTATTACCTTCGGGCTCTTTAGTTTCATCATCAACGCTGCGATGTTAGCGCTCACATCACGATGGAGTAGCGCACTAGATGTAAAGAACTTTGGTTATGCACTTCTAGGATCGTTGATTATTAGCGTTGTCTCGTCAGTCCTCAATAAATTCTTTATGCGAGCACGGTGGCTCTAAGAAATATCTTCGTCGTTTCAATCGGCGGAATAGTCGGTTCACTGTTGCGTTGGATAATTTCGTTACCTTTTGATGAAACCAATTGGCCCTACGGAACGCTGATTGTGAATTTTCTAGGTGCCGGAATTTTGATTTATGCGTTGCGCTATTTCCAACTTCACTCAGACCCTAAGTGGTGGTGGCGTCCAGCTATTGCTTCTGGATTCTGTGGTGGCTTCACAACATATTCTGCCTTTGCGGTACAGGTTCAGGGATACCTGGAACTTCATAAGTACTTCGCAGCTGGCAGCTATGTAATTATCTCCGTAGCAGGAACCTATTTAATAATGACTATCATCTCTCGAAAGTTGTTAAAGTGAGAGGCCTGCTTGTAGCGCTCGGTGCCGGAGTTGGCGCACCAGCTCGGTACGCTATTGATTATTTCGTCAAACAGCGACGCACTTCTTTCATCCCCTTGGAAACTCTTGGAATAAATATTCTTGGTTCATTTATTCTTGGTTTAGTAATTAATAGCGGAGATAATGTTTCCCTATTAGTCGGAACAGGTTTCGCGGGGGCATTCACCACTTGGTCGTCGCTCTCAGTTGAGCAACATTCACTACTGAGAGATCGCCACTATTCAAAGGCGGCAATCTATTTAGCGGCAACACTGATATTGGGTATTGGCGCAGCTGCCTTAGGTGTTTATCTAGCGAAGTAAATTCGCCATCCAGACTTCAACTTCGTCAGGATGAGTCGGTAGCGCTGCTGAAAGATTTCGGAAGCCAGAGTCGGTGACCAAGACATCGTCTTCGATGCGCACTCCAATTCCGCGATATTTCGCCGGAAAGAGTTGATCATCGGGATGAATATATAAACCAGGTTCAACGGTAAGAATCATTCCGGCAGCAAGTACCCCATCGGCATATTGATCTGCGCGAGCTTGCGCGCAATCGTGAACATCCATGCCCAGCATGTGGCTAACTCCGTGAACAGTCCATCGACGATGTAGGCCAACCTCAGGCTTCATGGATTCTTCGGCACTGACCGGAAGAACTCCCATCTGCGCTAAACCTTGGGCGAGAACTTCTTGTCCCGCTCTATTAATATCCTTGAACTTGGCGCCCGGCTTTACTGCCGCCATCGCTGCGCGTTGTGCTTCATAGACCAACATATAAATTTCTCGTTGCGCATCACTAAATTTTCCAGATATCGGCAGCGTGCGAGTGATATCAGCGGTGTAATAGGTGTCTACTTCGACTCCGGCATCAATCAGAATTAAATCACCAGACTTAACATCTCCGTCATTGCGAATCCAGTGCAGGATGCAGGCGTGTGAACCCGATGCAGCAATGGTTTCGTAACCTAAATCGTTGCCCTCGAGCCGGGCGCGACCAAAGAAAGCACTTTCAATAATGCGTTCACCGCGTTGGCGAGTAGCAGCCGCCGGAAATACCTGCACCATATCCGCGAAGCCTCGCGCAGTCGCATCAATCGCCTTTTGCATCTCTTTGACCTCAAATGAATCCTTGATTAGCCGTAATTCAGAGAGCGCAGTTTCAAAGCCAGCGTCTGCAAGAGTGAGTGGATCTTTGCCGGCGAGCAAGGATTCAAGTGATTCAATATGTGCAGCAGGAATGGAATATCGAGTCTGCGTTTCTTCAACAGTAAGACGACGCCCAACCCAGAACTCCCCGTAACGAGCATCGCGATAGAAGGCCTCGGTATCTCGCGTAGATCGAGGGCGGATAAAGAGGGTTGACTCATGTCCATCTGCAGTTGGTTGCATGACAAGAACTGCATCCGGAGTTGCATCACCGGCCTCCATACCAAGCAGCCAAGCAAATGCAGAGTGCGGACGGTAGCGATAATCAGTGTCATTGCTTCGAACTTTGAGTGGACCTGCTTCAATCTTGAGCACTTGTCCCGGGTACATCGCAGATAGTTTTTTGCGACGTTGTGCAGCGATTGCAGCCCCGGCTGCGGGCTTTAAACCGTCCAGCGGTGTATCTGCCCAACCGGTGGCCATAAATTTATTGAGCTGATCAGCCACTGCGGCGTCGTGAGGACGCGTGCCAGAACTCTTCTCTTCGCTCATGCAGTAAAGGGTAGTGGCAAAACTATTCGGCTAAGTGCCAAATTTCCTTTAGCTCAATGAGGTTTCCTTGGCTATCGGCGAGGTTAACGATTATGTCTTCGAACCACTTTGCCCATTTTCCATTTACTTCATACTTGCCAAGTTTTTCAAAGGCAACTGCTTTGCTGGGAACAGCCTCAAGGTAACCAACCGCGGTTAATCCACGGCGAAAAATTGTGTAATTGGTGAAGCCGCATTCCTTAAGCGCTTCTACAAGTTCTGGCCAGATTTCCGCATGACGCTTCTCGTATTCGGCAACCTTGCCATCGTAGATATCAAAGGTGAAACAGACTCGCTCCATTGATGTGTGCCTCTCTATTAGCTAATGATGAGCGCTCTGAGGAGAACTCTTGACCTTTCGCAAGAATATTGGATACTTATCCGCAGTCCAAGGGAAAAGGAAAAGAATTATGGCAAAAGTTCGAGTTGGCGTCATCGGTGCTGGCAGTTGGGCAATCGCTTCGCACCTTCCAAGTCTTGCTAAACACGATGACCTTGAATATGTGGGTATATCTCGTAAAGGGCCAGAAATTCTTAAGAAGATCTCAGATCGATATGGATTCCAAGTCGCCTCTGAAGATTATCGAGATGTGCTCAATGCCGGGGTAGATATCTGCGTTATTGGCAGCCCAACCGGACTTCACCACGAACATGCTAAGGCCGCACTTGAATCTGGTGCACATGTAATGTGTGAAAAACCAGTAACCATTGATCCTGCCGATGCTTGGGATATTGATGCGACTGCAAAGCGCGTCGGCAAAGAGCTAATTATTGCTTTTGGTTGGAACTATTTGCCGATGATGCGACAAGCCAAGGAGTTAATGGAGAAGTACGGCATTGGCAACCTTGAACACCTAACTATTCATATGTCATCTATGACTCGCGAGCTGCTCACTAATACCGGCGCTTATCCAGATGCGACTCCAGAATCTTTGCCAGAACAGAAGACTTGGACCGATCCAAAGATTTCTGGTGGTGGTTATGGTCAGGCACAACTCACGCACGCACTTGGCATGGGTCTGTGGATTACCGGTGCCCGCGCCGAATCTGGTTTTGCTCTGATGTCTGCTCCTATGAACGCTCCGGTAGAAATGCACGATGCAATTAGTTATCGATTTGAAGGTGGAGCCATTGGTTCGGTATCTGGCGGCTCATCACACGTGCTTGCCCACAAGAAATATCACGCACTTGAATTGCGTGCCATCGGAGATGATGGCCAAATTCTGCTGGATCTTGAGCGCGCAGCAGTCTGGCTGTATCACAAGGGCGAAAACATCCGCTTAGAGCTCGGAGATGATGACGGCTATTACAACTGCGAAGGTCCAATAGATGCGCTAGTTGCAGCAGGCAAAGGTCAGAAGTTTACGAACTACTCACCTGGTGAATTAGGTGCTCGCTCTGTGGAAGCGCTTGATATTGCTTATCGGAGTGCGGCAAGTGGAAAGTTGGAGCATCGCAAGTAAGCCTCTTCGCTAGAAGAGATGCCTGCTTTACCCCACTTAATTTCTCGCCACGAGATTTCTTCTGGTGCGCGTTCAACATATTCTTCGTGCTCGCCACTTGCGGTGCGAACCGAAACTCGTCCTGCGCCAATTGGCATATCGCCAAACTCAAGGCTGACCTTCGATAAGAAGTGCGAAGCGGTCTGCAGATTAGTTGGATCGCCAGATTCCCAGAGCGCTGCAATTGCATATGCGCTGTTCCACCACGAACCGCCGAGCGATGCATCAAGAATTCCCTTAACGGATGCGGGAAGTGTCAGCGTGATGGAATCAACTTTCTCGTTAACCCGACCATAAAGTTTCCAAGCTGCGGTCACAGCAGAGTGGGCAAAGCCATTTGTATCGATGAGGCGAAGTTCGGCCGTACTTACTCCATCCAATATTTCGGAAGATGTTGCTTCGATGCTAAACATTTCAATCACACCACGAGGGCCGCTCCAAATATCTTCGATGTGTGGCGCACCGAGTAAAGCTGCATGCGCACTCGTTATGCCTAGTGAGATAGCAGCAGCACGATTGGTCTGTGGTGCACCCTTGCGTTCAAATCCTGCTTGGGGCGATCCGCCGATATTTGCAGCACAGATGTGTAGCGCGTTTCGATGTTGATCAGGCGTTAGTCCCAATGCAATTGCAGCGGTAGAAGTGGCAGCAAAGGCGCCACTTGTAGAAGTCACATGCCATTTAGCTCTATGTGTTGCTCCAAAAAAATGTGCCATCGTTGCGCCGGTTCGATAGCCATATGCCGCAGCGCTGTACACATCAGATAACGTCAGATTAAGTTCGACGCCTACTGCGACTGCAACTGGCCAAATAATCGAACCAGGATGAGTTAAAACTTTCCAATCCACATCATCCATATCTAGTGCGCTGGTATACAAACCAAGGCGCACCGCGCGCTCAGTTATACCTTTGCAGAGCGCTGAAGTAGGCGTCCCATAGTGCTTCTCTCCCAATACCGCTCCAGCAACAAAATCCTGAAAGAGAATTTCTAGGCGAGCCTGATTAACCGCTGGTTCGGTTCCCACCAAGTGATCAAAAATTGTGTTGCCGATATCAGATTGCGACATATCAATTCCTCTTACTGCTTGCGCGCTGACGATAAATAGTGGGCACGACTGCCTGCGCTGTCGCTTCACCAGCGATGAGATCAAGTATCAATCGTGCCGATTGTCGTCCCATCTCTTCCGGATCGCGATAGACAGAGGATAAGTCAGAGGTAAGGACATCGAACATCGGCCACTCATCAAGTGCGACAAAAGCTAAATCTTTTCCGGGTTTCAAATTTAAATCCTTTAGCGCGCGAAGCGCACCGGTCGAGGCACCGATTCCACCCGTAATCAGCGCAGCCGGCCGGTCGTCGTTCGAAAACAATTCTGTTGTCTGCTCGTACGCAAAATCTTCACCAAATTTGCCAAGTCGAATTAAATTCTCATCAACTTTTATCTTTGCCTCACTAAATGCAGCTTCGTATCCTTTGATTCGGTTACGAGAGATATAAACGTCATTGCGACCCGAGACAAAGGCAATTCGGCTGTAACCATTCTTTATCAAGTCAGCAGTCGCTTGTTTAACGCCATGAGCGTGATCACATATCACCGCGCTTGCATTAAGACCGGTAACTTCGCGATCGAGAAGTACAACTGGTGCACCTAATTCATTGATCGTATTTCGTACATATGGAGAGTCTTCCGAAACGAGTGATGCAATTACGCCATCAATTCGGCGCCGCTTGAATAGTGCAAAATTCTCTTTCTCGGCATCTAGTTCACCATGTGAATTAATTAAAATCATGGAGTAACCAGCTTTACGTAATTCATGTTCGGCGCTCTGAGCAACGATAGAGAAGAGCGGATTCGTAATATCTCGAATCATAAATCCGATGGTGTTAGTAGCGCCCTTGCGAAGTGATTGCGCTAAATGATCCGGTTCGTATCCGAGCTCGGCAACGGCAGATTCAACCTTGGCGCGCATTTTTTCTGAGACATCGAGGTGTCCGGAGAGAACTCGTGAAACGCTGGAAATGGCGACGCCAGCTTTCGCTGCAACATCGTGAATCGTGATTCGATTCTTTCCCATGGTCAGCGAGGCTAGTCCCGAGTGGGCGGAATAAGAATAGAAACTGGAAATAATTTCCAGAAAAGATTTCCAGCCCGATATTGACACGGGAAACTTTCCGCTTAGACTTAGGAATCGTTTCCAGTAATGACCAGCCCAGGAGGCAAAACGTGGACTTAACCATCACTCGTGTCGAAACAGAGTCAGTCCGCGTTCCGTTGGAGCAGGTCTATAAGGGCAGTCACTACAAGATGACCCACCGCTCCACCACCATCACTCGCATCTTCACTAAATCCGGCTTGGTCGGAGAGGCATATGCGGGCGATGAAGATGCTGGCTTGCTCGAGATCGACAACATCATTCATGAAGAACTTGCGCCACTAATTTTGGGCAAGGATGCCTTTGAAATTGAGAAGCTTTGGGAAATCTGCCGCCCTGCAACATGGGACATTCTCCGCGATCGTCGACTCGGACTTGTTGCAACCGCATCAATCGATGTCACTCTTTGGGATTTACTAGGTAAGGCGTATAACGCACCACTCTGGAAGTTGTGGGGCGGTTATCGTTCCAAGGTTCCAGTCATCACTATTGGCGGTTATTACGGAAGCGATTTAACAATCCAACAAGAAGTGGAATATCTGCTGAAAGAGCAATTTGCTGGAATGAAATTTAAGATTGGCGGCCTCGAGCCAGAAGAAGATGCAAAGCGATTCAAAGAAGCTCGTCGCGTTGGTGGAGATAACTTCCGCATCGCAGTAGATGCCAACCAGGGCTACACCCTCGCTCAAGCAATTAAGTTTTCTCATCTTGTCGCCGATGACAATCTATTGTGGTTTGAAGAGCCATGTATCTGGCAGAACGACAAGAAAGCAATGCGCGATGTCCGTTACGTCGGCAACGTTGCTGTCACCGCAGGACAGACAGAATTCTCAGCCGCCGGTTGCCGCGATTTGATGGAGACGGGTGCAATTGATTACTGCAACTTCGATTCATCATGGTCCGGTGGCCCTACCGAATGGCGCCGCGCTGCTGCTATCGCAACTGTTTACGATGTAAAGATGGCGCACCACGAGGAGCCACAAGTAGCTTCACACCTTCTTGCATCAATCCCACATGGCACGTACCTAGAGTTCTTCCACCCAAAGCGCGATCCGATCTGGCACAACATGATTGCCAATCGCCCACCGCTTATCGACGGCCACATGCAACTCAATGACACACCAGGACTTGGCTGGGAACTCGACCGCGACTACATCAAGAAGTACCGGATTGCGGAGCGCGTTTCAGAACTTAAGTAATTTACTTAATAATCTTCTTTAAAAGCGCACCCTGGCTTGCTGCAAAGCGCTCGCCCATAAGTCTGTATCCATCTGCATTTGGGTGAAGTAAATCGGGCATCATGTGAGCATCGGCTGGACCGAAGAGCTCTAATCCATTGAGGAAATAGAGATTTTCATCGTTTCGCTTGCTAACAATAGTTTCAAGCAGAGTTCTGATGCGTGGAAGATTGAGAGCGCCATGACTCAGATCATGCGAACGGGGTTCTGAATACAATCCAGTTGAACCAATAAGAGTTGGCCCTGGGTTCTCTTCATGGAATGGACAACAAATCGGAGAGATCACCATTATGGGAGTCGATGGCTTCTTCTCACGAATAACATCAAGGAAATTATGAACCGCAGGAACAAAACTACGTTCGCGCATGGAATCGGCATTCACTACGTTGATTCCCATTTTTAGCGAGATGAAATCTGCTTCTACGTTTGCAATAGTCCTTGCAATAAATCCATCTACATGACATTCGCCCGCTAATCCTAAGTTCCTAATACTTAAATTCAGAAGCCGTGAAGCGTGAACGTTCCAAATATTCATTGGACGTTGCGCTTCAATGCAATGACTAATTGAACTTCCGTAATGGACCCACTTCTTCTTTAGATCTTTTGCGGGTGCAATTATTTCTTCGTCCGTCGTGATGGATTCAATTTCAACAACTCCCGAAGAAGGTAACCAAATCTCAATCTCTTTTCGTTCACTGCCAAGTCCGGTAAAGCTGATGGTTTCCGATTCACCCTTGATGTACTCCTCTTTGGTGACCGCTGGCCCATCCATCGAAAGTCTTACGACTCCGCCTTTCACAACTTGCCCAGTTGAGTGCTCTTCACCATTTACTAATAGATCAAATCCTGCCGGCCCGGCCTCTTCTGCAAGATCCTTGATGGTCAATCGATAGACATGAACTCTTAATTCAACACTCGTGGCGGACGTCGCAAAACGCAGGCGGACACCCGAGGGCATTTTTGCCCAACGGCCGATATCGCCCTTGGCATATTGGCTCTCGGTCCAAGCCGGAAGGCGGGAGAAACTGACCCCACCAGAGGCATCGACTATCGTTTCCAGAGCGCCAACAATCTCAATAGGTGAGCCAAGCAGGGGTGTTTTCATACGGACATTATGGTCTTTCAAAAGCGTTCAATTTATAACGATTTATTTATCTCACCCCAGCCAGCGGGAATCTATTGACACGCCCCATGTGGCAGGAAAGGATTCCAGTCACGGCAACAAGGGTGTCTGGGGAAATGGCCTCTGATTTTCCTGCCTATAACGAATGTAATGAAAGGTCACGGTGAAGTATGAAAGCTGCTTCTAAATTTCGTGCCGGTGCGATCGCTGCTGTAGCAATTGCTGCAGTAGTTGCCACATCAGTACTTCCAGCATCAGCTGGTCAATTCGACTTCCGCAAGGCTGTTCCAGGAAGCGGAAAGGGAATCACAATCGGTCTCATCGGTCTCGATGATGCAATCGGTTTTGGTAAGGACGTTCACGATTCAATCGCTCGCGAAGCTAAGGCTGCAGGAGCAACACTTGTATTTTGCGATTCAAAGCTAAATGCTGCTACAGCACTTAACTGCGCAAAGACATTCAAGCTCAAGAAGGTTCAGGGATACTTGAACTTCCAACCTGTCTCAACAGCTGCTGCTGCAGTATGTAAGGCTGGACCACAAGTTCCTGTCATCTCAATTGACATCGAACAAGATCCATGCCAAACAGCATTCATGGGCGCTGACAACAGCTATGCCGGTCAAGTTTCAGGTATCGCTCTTGGAAAGTACTTCAAAGATAAGTTCAACTGCTCATTCGATGCATTCATCTCACTTGAAGATTACGGCGTCGGTCTTGTTAACGAAGCACGTATGGGCGGATACCGCTCAGGCTTCGAAAGCATTTGCGGTGCTGGTTCAATCGGAGACAAGCTCATCAAGATTGATGCTGGTCGTCTAGAGCCTGCTCTTGCGAAGATGAAGGATGCTTTGACAACACTTCCAAACGCTCACCACGTTGTAGTTGTTGCAATCAACGACGAGGGTATCCAAGGCGCATTCTCAGCAGCTAAGGCTGTTGGTCGCGAGGGAGATATCTACGCAGCTGGTCAAGGTGCTTCAGCTTCAGCATGGTGCGATATCAAGAACACACCAAACTGGATTGCTGATACTGCATACTTCCCAGAGCGTTACGGCGAGATTGGCGTTCCTTACCTCCTTGATCTCATCAAGGGCAAGAAGGTTCCATTCCAATTGAAGATCAAGCACGTAGCAATCAACGCTGGAAATCTCTTCACAGTATTCCCAGCTGCAAAGGCAAAGTGCGCATAACTAAATAGCTTGAAGTGACACCGCAAGCCACACCAATGAAAGGATTTAATTAATGTCGAACATAACGGAGTTAATTCGTTTGGAAGGCATAAAAAAGTCCTACAACAGTGTGGAAGTTTTACATGGAGTGGATTTAACTGTTAACGCCGGAGAGGTCATCGCACTTCTCGGGGAGAACGGAGCAGGTAAATCCACTCTTGTAAAAATTCTCGCCGGAGATATTTTCCCAACAGAAGGTGTTATTAAGATTGATAATTCTGAGCTGGCGGGTCTTGATGTCTATCAGGCTCGCCAGCTTGGTATCAGAATGATTTTCCAAGAATTGAACGACGCACCAACCCTTACTGTCGCTGAAAATATATTCCTAGGACAATGGCCAACGTCAGGCGGACGTGTAGCTTGGAAAGAGTTGAAGAAGAAGGCGCAGGAAGTATTAGATCGCCTCGAAGTCGATATTCCGTTAGATGCAATTGCTGGTTCCCTCCGCGTAGGTGAGCGCCAACTATTAGAAATTGCCCGTGCGCTTATTCAAAATGCGAAGATTTTGGTCCTCGATGAACCAACTGCGGCTCTCTCCAACATTGAAGTTGAACGACTCTTTAAGGTAATGGATCAACTTCGCGCTCAAGGTGTTGGAATGGTTTACATAACCCACAGACTTGATGAGGTAACTCGTGTTGCAGACCGAGTACAAGTTTTGCGTGACGGAAATTCTGTTTTTCTTGATAGCGCAAAAGGTGTTGACCGCGACACGCTAGTCACAGCAATGCTTGGCCATGCTGCTACTGGCAATGTACGTCCAGAAGTTTCAAGGGGTGCAACATTAGCGCTTGAAGTAAAAAATCTTTCAGACGGTCAAGTTTTCAATGACATCTCATTTAATGTAAATGAGGGTGAAGTTGTCTGTCTCTTTGGAAAAATTGGTTCAGGAACTTCCGAAATTCTTGAAAGTATCTTTGGACTTCGACCAATTCTCTCTGGCGAGATTGATATTTATGGCGAACGTTTCACTCCTAAATCTCCGCAAGATTCTGTTATGCAAAAGATTGGTTACTTGCCGGCAGATCGTCAACGTCTTGGTTTATTCGCTATTCGCTCCGTTGCTGAAAATCTTTCCGTCAGCTCCTGGGGCAGAATGGCAAAGTTTGGCTTTGTGAAGAAAGCTGATGAAGAAAAGGCCTTTGCCACTTGGCAGGAAGCGCTTCACATCAGTGCGCGACGGGGTCCAAGTCAGGAAATTGCCACACTTTCAGGTGGAAATCAGCAAAAAGTACTTTTAGGCCGCTGGTTTGAGGCACAAGTAAATGTGCTACTTCTCGTTGAGCCAACTCGTGGCGTTGATGTCGGAGCTCGTCGCGATATTTACGACATTATTCGTAAGCAGGCCAAGGAGAGCAACATGGCTGTTCTTGTTGCGACATCAGATTATGAAGAAGTGGTGCTACTCGCGGACCGCGCACTTGTGGTGTCGCGCGGTGCAATCTCTGCCGAATTTACAGACGATTTAGTCCAAGCAAATAAACTCATAGCGGCGTCCAGTTAGGAGCATGAAAAAATGGTAAAACTTAAAGCTGGATCAACGGCTCAAGGTAGCGAAGAGGGCACAAAGAAGCGACGCAAGATTCCAGATAGCGCGCCACTTGTTGGCGTACTTCTTTTTATGATGGTGCTCTTCTCAGTAACAAGTGAATACTTCTTTCAAGTTGATAACTTTAAGAACGTACTTGCAAATGCAGCAGTAACAGGAATTGTCTGTATCCCTTCAACATTCCTTATCATCTCTGGCCAGATTGACTTATCGGTTGGTTCTGCCGCCGCAGTTTCAGGCATGTTGCTCGCGCAGGTAGTTAACCATCACGGCGTTGCTTTAGGCTTACTCTCTGTTCTTATTTTCGGCTTAATACTTGGATGTTTCAATGGCTTTATTGTCACAGTGATTGGCGTAAATGCGCTCATAACCACTCTTGGTGGGCTTGGATTCCTTTATGGAGTTGCGCTCCTAATTGGAAATGGTCAGACACTGGGAATGAAGAACTTTGACTGGCTTGGCACCGCGCAACCCATCGACATCCCGCTTCCCATTCTAATTTTCGCAGTTCTCGCCATAATTGGTTCGATAACACTTCGCTATACCAAATTCGGCCGCTCGATTTATGCAATCGGATCTAATCCAAATGCTGCTCGCGTGGTCGGTATTCGTTCGAACCGAGTTATGTTCATGACCTTTATCCTGTCATCTGTTGCTGCAGCTCTTGCAGGCGCAGTGTTGGCTTCACAACTTTCCTCTGGCGATCCAAACTCGGGTTTGGGCCTTGAACTTCAGGTTGTTACTGCCATTGTCCTTGGTGGTGCCAGTCTTGCTGGTGGCCGTGGAACAATCCTTGGAACAGTCCTCGGTCTGTTGATTGTGGGAGTTCTTAATAATGGTTTGATCCTGATGGATGTGCCAACATTCTGGCAGCGCATTGCACAAGGACTCATGCTTATCGTTGCTGTTTCCTTCGACTCAATTCGAGCCAAGCTCAACAACACCCGGAGTTAACACATGACGCTCAACGTTTCTAATCAGAGAATCGTTCCAGCTCGTCGTCCTAAGAAGACCGTCAAGGTTGGATTAGTCGCGGGCGGACTCGGTACATATTGGCCACAATTCCCGCATCTCTTGCCACAACTTCAAGCATCAGCGAAGTATGTGTCAGAGCGCATCGGTGAGATGGATGTCGAACTCGTTGACGTTGGTTTTATCTCTGATCCGCAAGAAGGTGCAGTCGCCGCCGAGAAGTTACGTGCTGCTGGTTGCGACATGATTGTCATGTTCCTTACTACTTACATGACTTCCTCCATGATTATCCCGATTGCACAACGTGCGAATTCACCAGTCTTAGTAATTAATCTGCAACCTACCGAGCAGATGGATCACGCAAACTTTGACACCGGTGCCTGGCTCGCATATTGCGGTGCTTGCCCACTTCCAGAAGTTGCTAACGCCTTCGAGCGCGCAGGCGTTCCGTTCCGTTCCGTCTCTGGTTTCCTTCGTGAAGAGCGCGCATGGATAAAAATTCGCAGTTGGATTCAAGCCGCAGGAGTTCGTGCGGTACTGCGCAACTCTCGCCACGGAATTATGGGTCACCTCTATCCAGGAATGCTCGACGTTTCGACAGATATGACCATGGTTACTACTCACTTCGGTGGCCACATGGAAGTTCTGGAATTTGATGATCTGCGTGTTCGAGTCGAGAAAGTTTCCGAGAAAGAGATTGATGCAGTTCTCGAAGAGACTCGTTCCATCTTCACATTAGATAAGACAGTTAATGAAGATGATCTACGTTGGGGCGGACAAGTAGCAGTAGGACTTCGCCAACTCGTCGATGACTTCGATAT
>Ga0304729_1001009_pt1 | contig 19103 bp, 18 predicted proteins | sample C_131016_MF_Meta_FD_190475 | JGI IMG/M metagenome (GOLD analysis project Ga0304729, IMG submission 190475) | Freshwater microbial communities from Lake Croche, Canada to study carbon cycling - C_131016_MF_MetaG (v2) (version 2) | ecosystem: Environmental > Aquatic > Freshwater > Lake | place... | reverse complement strand
AGCGCTGCGTAAGTTAATGGTGCAGTCACTGTTGCGCTAGTAGCCTCGGTATAACCATTCATATTATTTTGCGTATAACGCATACCAAGATAAGGCGAGACGATGACTGCTGGTGTTACGGCAAAGCCATATTTGGCTGTTACTTGAGCGCCTTGGCTATTGAGCTGCGATGAACCTGTACCTGGCTCCGAAGTTCCTACTATCGAACGGGTAATGGTGGTGTTCTTTTGACCATACGCAGCAGAGACTTTGATTTCTGTGCCGGTACCATCAAGGCGCTCATTCCAAGCCCCAAATAAGCCAATCAGTGGCGTATTGTTACCCAGGTTCACCGTGCCGCCTGGATTGCTCACAGACAAGTTCTGGTCAGCGTAAGCACCAATACGGTAATTTTGATGAGGGCGGTAAGCGGCAATTAAAAGTGCGCTGGTATTGTTTAGGCCATTAGCAGCAGAAACAGCGGTATTACGACCCCCTACTGAGATACAAACATTATTGACCCCAAACTCAGTACAGTCATAGCTAAAGCTATTGGCTAATACAGAGTTTTGAAGGGTGTAGGTATTTTGTAGTGCTGAGGCAGTATTGACTAAGGATTGCTGGGTATCAGCAACGTTGGGTGTAAATACTAAATACACATTGCTAGAGTCGTAAGCCAATGAATAGCCCAGAGTAGTTAAGGAGCTGAAGTTAGTGCTCAAGGTTCCGAATGTGCCAGAGACACTTCCAGCGCTCAGTAATGAATATCTGCCAGATTGATAGGCTCCAGAGCTGCCAACCAGAGTTAAGCCACCCGCTAAAGAGGCAGCGCCAGTAACTAATAACTTCTGGTTAGATGACGGGGCATAGTTCATGACCAAGTTACCAGTAGAGGACTGCGTATAACTTGCTACGCTCACATTGCTCGTTTTACCGGCGGCATTAAAGGTACCGTTATTAGCAAGGCCACTTGAAGTGGCAATGGCACCACTACCGGATAGAGCTAAAGTTGCTCCTGAGTTAATAGTGGTAGCACCAGTGTAAGTATTAGCCCCCGAGAGGGTTTGGCTACCACCGGTGATGTTAAGACCACCAGTGCCAGCAACAACCCCAGAGAAGGTACCACTTGCGCTGGAGATTGAAAGGTTCTTGCTGCCCAGTGCTACTGCACCACTACCAGAGAGTGCCTGGACTGTTGCGCCAGATGTTGTTGCAGAAATATCAAAGGTACCGTTATCAGTAACGCCACTAGATTGAGCTATAGAGCCTGATCCGGATAGAGCTAAAGTTGCTCCTGAGTTAATAGTGGTAGCACCAGTGTAAGTATTGTAGGCACTTGAAGTAACGGAGCCTCCAGTGCTGGAATTAGCGATCGTTAAACTTCCTTGAGCACGAGATGTTGCATCTCCAATAGGGTTTGTGAATGTGACAGATGCGCCATTTTGATCAATGGTGCCGTTATTCCTTGTTATATATAGACTATTTGACTCAGACCCAGAGCTAGCGATCTGATAAGTTCCACCATCTAAAATAACATTTGGCTTGGCTGTCGAAGAATTAAAAGGTGAGTTCAGTGAAGTTACAACTGATAAATTGGAATTATTAGTTGGCGTTACTGTAATGTCCCAAATGGTGCTTGACCCACCTTGAGGTGTAAGTGCTAGGGTCTGACCAAATGAATTGCCGTAGAAATAGGTGGTGTTGTAATTCAGAATATTTGAACTAGTTAATCCCGATAAAACACTAGCGTAAGTTGAAGTGCCGACCGCAATCGTTGAGCCAGATGTAATGCCCCAAGTAGTAGAACCAGTTGCGCTAGTCGTTGCTAGCTGTCCATATGTAGTCAGACTATTAATGGTTGCGTTATAGTTGGTCGGAAGAGCGCCTGTATAAGTTAAAGCGCCATTTGTATTACCAGCACCTTGAGAGTTACTTAATGTGCCAATATTTCCATAGTTGACTATTCCAAAACCACCACTAACAGTTGAGTAAATAGAGCCAGTATTTTCAATTGTTCCAATTGTCGTAGTGGCACTGGAGTAACTATTGTTATAAATAGCTGAGCCTAACCATGAGCCACTCCAGGTGCCGGTGCCAGTAGCGCTAATCACCCCTTGATTTACTAGGGTACCGATTGATCCACCCACAATATTTCCAATCGCAGATCCACCGCTCGATGTGATTACTCCACCACTACTATTGGACAGCGTAGTAATCGCGCCAATTCCACCATAGCCAGAACCGGCAACCTCTATAGCCCCATTATTATTACCCGCTCCTGTTTGAGTAATGGAGCCATTATTGGTAAAACTTGTTAATGTGCTGTCGAAAATAAATGTAGTTGCAGCATCTCCACTATTAGTCATTGACCCGTTGTTAGTAATAGATGAAATTGTGCCGCCACCAGGCTGATTATTTATTACCCCATAACCTGAACCCGCAGTAATGGAGCCATTGTTGATAAAAGAGCCTAAGGCATTTCCTAATGTTGTATTGGTCGTCGCAAATGCGGAAGCTGAACTTGATGTGATGCTCGCACCCGAATTAACTGTGATACTGCCGGTATACCAATCGTAACACCCACTTACGGTTCCTGAAACTGAATAGGTTCCAGTAGTCTGGACGCAAGAGGCGGAGACATTATTAATAAATCCAAAGGTAACTAGAGCAATGAAAGCGCAAAAATGAATGCCGGAACGTATGTGACTAAAAATTGATTTCATGAAATGGTTAGGGGATGATCAAAAGATGGTCTGATAATATCCACCACTAAATAACTTTGGAATCCTCCGATCGTATGAAACCTACCCTCTCCAGCCCCGCCGTTTAAGTCAAATTACTTATATAGGATATGAGAAGCTTGTGAAGCGCCTCTTTAATGTATTGAAAGCCCTAAGAGCCAAACTTATTAAGCGCTATGAGCTCGGCCAATGATCGCAATCGAAGCTTATACATCACCTCTGACTTATATTGCTTTACGGTAGGCAGGGAGATATTGAGACTTTCCATTAATTCTTTATTACTTAGGCCTTGTGACAGCAGTTGGAATACCTGGCGCTCACGTGGGGAGAGTATCTTTAGTTTTTCATTGAATTCACTGACGCGAATTACATTTTGCATCGCCGCAGAATCTATCTCGATACCCTTAGCTACTGCAGCCAATAGATTCTCTCGAGTAAATGGCTTAAGTAAGAAGTCAATTGCCCCATTTTTAAGTGCAGTAATGATTTGTTGGTCCGAGCTCTCACCGCTAATAATGACCATGGGTATAGCACGGCCTAACTCCTTGAGTCTTTCCTGTAATTCGACCCCATTCATATGCGGCATACGCATATCTGAGACTACCACTGCCGGAGCTAAATGCTTGTCATATTCTAAAAACTGTATTGGGTCAGAAAAGGGATGAACAACATATCCCACAAACTCAAGAACATTAGTGAGGTCAACGCGTAACTCATCATGGTCTTCAATTAAAAAGACATGTTTTTGGGGATGGCTGATATGAGTTACCACTTCAAGTAATTAGGCATGAGTTCAATAAGCTATGTGTTGAATTCTAATGACTATGCGGCTTTTTAATATCCTACGAGCGAAGGATTTTCCAATTAAATAGGGATTTGGACAGTAAAAATGGCGCCACCCGTTGGTGGAGATTGTGCGTAGATCTTTCCACCCTCGGCCTCCACTACATACTTGCATAGCCAAAGGCCTATTCCAGTTCCATTGCTCTTACTAGTTTGAAATAATTCAAATAAAGCATGCTCTTTACCTGGATGAATACCAGGACCGTTATCAAACACCTCTATTTTCAGATCAGCAGCAGACTCAGATAGATCGATCGATATTTTCTTGCTAGCCTGAGTTGAACTATCTAAGGAGTCAATCGCATTGGAAATTAGGTTAGCCAAAACCTGTCTCATTAGAGAATCGATCACTGCAACCTCTTTAGTCACATTGAGATTCAAATCAAGCGCAATGTGTGACTTCTTGAGGCGGTCTCTATAAAGCTGGGCAACTTCCATTATTACCTCGTCCAACCTAATAGACGTCCTCTTCTCATGGGGGTTACGGAAAACCTTTTTTAGACTCAGGATTAACTTTGCTGCCTCCTCATTTGCCTGAGTTATACGCTCCAAAGAGCGGATCGACTCAGAATCACCCCTCCCCTGGTTAATACTGCCAATAGCCTGCTCAGCATTTAACTGAATGCGAGCAAGGTGCTGATTTAGTTCGTGGGCTAAACCTGCAGCTAAAGCCCCTGACTCCACTAGTGCATTGGTATTAGCTAAATTATTAATCAAAATATCCTTTTCAACCAAGAGATTAGAAATTCTCAAGGCATCGGATTTTGATTGAATTGCAAGGTCTGAGCGACTTTCTACCCATAACGTAAAAGCTAAGATAAACACCACTGAACTTAATAAACTATTCAACAACCTTATGGTAAATACTGCAGATTGAACATCTGCTCCAGTGAGCCCAAGCGATGGCAAGAGATTAAAGTACGTTGTGACAGTTAGCGATACCAAATATAGGTTACTCATAAAGATACAAGAAGCCAAAATAAGCAGCGCTCTTAGCGAATAACTGTTTTGGTATTCGCCAGAATTTTTCATCAAATACAACTCATACAAAAACCAAATAATTTCAAACATCACCCAAAAGGTTGCAACAACGGCTCCTTTGTATTGATCTGGTACATACGGGCCAATTGTTAAAGCAGAAAGACCGATGAGTATCAAAAGGGTTAAGAAAATCTTAACTGCAGATATTTGAAAAAATGACTTTGGAGAAAATGAACGCAAAAATAATATCAAACCAATAACACTAAAAAATCTTACGGCCTGAGATAAAAAAATAACTGTATTACTCATATCAAAGGGTGATCGCCCTGGAAAATCTAAAAGCTGCATCGCAACTGCGGATGAGCCGATGCTATAAAAAAAATTACAAAGCATCCAAACATACAGCCGGGAATCTCTTCCCGCCCTGAAAAATGGAATAGCCATAAATGTCAGCAGTCCACTGACGATGCTGATGGAAAAGAAGCTGAGGAATAGAGCTTGAGAATTCATTTATATGTTTTGCGCTGTCGATCTTAATCTAAAGCTCGTACATCATGCCAAGCTCTTTAGTAGGCGTCAAAGGTATTTCCATTTCTCAAAATCGACCTACTCATACTCTTAGTTTAGACGCTGAATATCAATGTAAAAGAAAAAGCCCCCCGCAGGATGGCTTTGGTAACACTTTTGGTAACAAGGGTGTTGTATCTCTACAAATCCTTGTCCCGCCTATTGACTTGGCAGGGGGAGAGATTGGTAGTGGTGTTAAAAAACTAACTGTTGCTAGGCTTAAAGATGAAATTTAATGTACCCCACAATTCTGCCCCTCTGAAGAACGGAAATCAAATAAACTGCTCAACATCCCTAGCCAACCTTACAAGAGCTTTTTATGCAATATTTTCTTGAAAACCATATCTACATAGTTAAGTATGCGTTTCTGATGTTTTTTGTCTCAATCTTGATTTTTTTGCTGATCGGCTGGCTCTATGGAAGATACCGAGTAAGTCATTCCGATAAGGTAGCTACCGGAGACTCATTATCAACAGCTATTTATGGGCTAACTGCACTAGTACTTGCTTTTTCTTTTTCGAGTGCAACCGATCACTACGATAAACGAATGAGCTTAATTCATGATCAAGCGCATGTCCTGAAGCAGGTCTATAAATCAAGCAATTACCTCAGCTCGACAGATCGATTAATGATCCAAAATAACTTGAAGCAGATTCTTACCCTAAGAATATCCAAGTATCAAAACATCAAATCAATGGATGAACTCGATAGAAATAATAATGCCTTAGAGGCTTCTCTAACCTCCCTCAATGAAGAAATCAACAAAGCCATTGCTCGTGCTCCAGCCAGCACTAAGGACTTAGCCGATACTATCTTGAGAACCCAGCTCTCCCATCTCATAGATATTTTCCAAGAGGGGGTACTCAATGGAAAACGTCATCCTCCACAAATTATTGAACGCTTCTTATTTGCTTTGCTCTCAACAGGAGCCTTATTAAGTGGTTACATGATGGCAGTCAAAAAAGAAGAGGAATGGTTTTTAACCTCACTCTATTTAGGCTTGATGGGAATTTCGCTTTACGTGATTTTTGCTCTGGAATTTCCACATTTCATGCATAACCCTGAATTAATGAATGAAGACTTTTTGAAGCTTCAGAGAGCCTGGCAGTAAACCTCATAGAATTACTCCATTTGGCAACTATTGGCTAAATTGTTCTTAAGGCCTCTGATTGATCGATAGTTGTCAGCCGGTACCAAAAGAAAAAACCACCCGAAGGTGGTTCTTGGTAACGATTTTGGTAACAAGGGTGTTGTATTGCCGCCAACCCTTGTAATACCTATTGACTTGGCGGAGACGAGAGGATTCGAACCTCCGATCAGAGTTTTAGCCCCGATGCTCCCTTAGCAGGGGAGTGCCTTCGACCAGCTCGGCCACGTCTCCGTATTTCTAAGTCCTTACAACGACCCACAGTTTAACGGATTACTGTCTTACTGTGGTTTAAAGGGTGTTTACTACCCTTTTTACTTCTGGTCTAACTCAAATGCCTTGTGCAAGGCGCGCACCGCCAATTCCATATATTTCTCATCAATCACTACTGAAATCTTAATTTCACTAGTAGAGATCATCAGAATGTTGATGCCCTCTTCAGATAATGTACGGAACATTTTGCTAGCAACACCAACATGCGAACGCATACCTACACCAACAACTGAAACTTTGGAGACCTTAGGATCGCCTGAGATTTCTTTTGCTTCGATGTGCGCTTGCACTGTGTTCTTAAGTAGATCCAATGCTTTTTGATATTCAGCACGAGGTACTGTGAAAGTAAAGTCAGTCTTACCGTCAACCGATTGGTTCTGAATAATCATATCGACATCAACATTGGCATCAGCGATTGGCCCCAGAATTTGATATGCAATACCTGGGCGATCAGGAACGCCCAAGACGGTAATCTTTGCTTCGTCACGCGCAAAGGCAATGCCGGAAATAACTGCGGCTTCCATAGTGCTGTCCTCTTCAAATGTAATCAAGGTACCAGACTTCATCTCGATGTCTAAGGGTATCAAGGGGTCTGTCAATGAAGATAGAACCCGGGTTTTAACTTTGTACTTACCAGCAAATTCGACTGAACGAATCTGCAATACCTTTGAGCCTAAGCTAGCCATTTCTAGCATCTCTTCAAAGGTAATCTTATCTAAACGACGTGCATCTTCACAAACACGGGGATCAGTTGTATAAACACCATCGACATCCGTATAGATCAAGCACTCGTCTGCTTTCAGTGCGGCAGCCATGGCTACTGCAGAAGTATCTGAGCCACCACGACCTAATGTCGTGATATTGCCATCTGGATCAACGCCTTGAAAACCAGTAACAACAACTACTTTTCCGGCATTTAAATCACTCAGAATTTTCTTGTCATCAATACTTTTAATACGCGCTTTGGTAAAAGCAGAATCCGTATGAACAGTCACCTGCCAGCCAGCATAACTCACTGCGTCAACACCTTCGCGCATCAATGCTAAAGCTAACAATCCAGAGCTTACCTGCTCACCAGTTGAGGCAATCTGATCCAACTCACGGGGATTTGCATCGGAATTAATTTCTTTTGCCAAACTGAGCAAGCGATTGGTTTCGCCTGACATGGCCGAAGGTACTACGACCACTTGGTGGCCAGCACGCATCCATTTGGCAACGCGTTTAGCAACATTCCCAATACGCTCTGTAGAGCCCATTGAGGTGCCGCCATATTTATGAACGATAAGAGCCATAAAAACTGTCTATTTAACTATCTGTAGCAGGAAACAAATTTCCTGAGGATCAAAAAACCCTTATTTTACAGGGTTTTGTAGCCACTCGGGCCGAAGTCTAGGCCCTGAATGAGCTAGATGGGGATAGCTTAGCCCCACTCCCGCCACAGCAATCAATTCTCCATTGATATACAAGAGAGGCGCATTACGTTGCCACGGGGGAATGTCAGCCTCTTGAAAGAGATTTTTCAAGGTCTTCCGCGGCGCATTACTCTTCACTTGAATTTTTTCTGAGCCAGACCTGTTTTTTTCAGTAATCAGTCCTTTTTGCTGGGCCTCTTTAACCCATTGCCTTGGAAGGCCTGGGGTTTTACTGCTACTAGGAATTGTTTTAAAAACCCATTGACCAGCATTGACTTCTTCAATTTGCAAAATCCCCCGCCATAGCCGAATGCACTTCTCGTCATGAGACCACTCTAATTGACCGCCTGCTTTTACTGAATTAAGGTCACGCCACCAGGAAGCGAGGCGTTCTTGTGATGGCATCGCCAGCTGATTTACTTTTAACCAATATCTCAGAACATTATTGGCTGCAGGCAATTCCTTTTTTGCCAGCTCAAGCAATGGCTTTAATCCGACCCTGTCATTAGCGATCATGGTTTTAGCGTCTTGAATTGCCAATCGGTCGAGTAAGGTTTGCGCTTCACCAAACAATCCTGCACTACGGGCAAGATTAGCAATCGCCTCGGGCTGAATCTTTTCTAATGCTGGGATGATTGTTTTGCGAATGGCATTACGACGGTACTTAGAGTCTTGATTACTGGGGTCCTCGATCCATTTGAGCTTGTGTTCTTTTGCGTATGTCTCAAGATCTTTTTTACTTTGATCTAGCAAAGGGCGCCAGAGCGTGATCTTGCCTTCTTTAGTATCAATCTCACGGCTATTGGGCATGCCTGCTGCACCAGCAATACCGGCACCACGGAGAATCTGCAAGAGCACCGTTTCCGCTTGATCATTTTGGTGATGCGCCAAGAGTAAGTCCTGGATGCCATATTCTGCACAGAGGTCTGTGAGCGCCTCATAACGACCAGCCCTTGCTCTAGCCTCAGTATTACCCTGCTCTTGGCTACCTGTTAAATGCAGCAGTCTGAAATCAAAATGAATTTTGTATTTTTTAGCGAGCTTTTCGCAAAAGATGAGCCAATCATCAGCTTGCTTTTGAAGGCCATGATGAATATGAAAAGCATAAATTTGAGTTTGCTTATTTGTTGCTTGCGCTTTGCAAACAGTATCAAGCAGCACAACCGAATCGAGGCCACCACTTAAGGCAACCGCAATTCGATTTGCTGATTTAGGGCTTGGCTGTGATTTCCTTGAACTTGCCATAGCTCATTAGACGTTCATGACGACGTTCAAGAAGTGCGTCTACTTTCATACCCTCAAAAGTCTTAATGGACTCACTCAGGGCCTTACGCATATTTGCCATCATGGTGTCGTAATCACGATGTGCGCCACCAACTGGTTCAGCCACAATCTTGTCAATCAAGCCCAGCACTTTTAATCTTTGGGCCGTCAAACCCAGTTGCTCGGCAGCCTCAGGGGCCTTATCAGCTGTCTTCCATAGGATAGAGGCACAACCCTCTGGAGAAATGACGGAATAGGTAGAGTTTTGTAGCATCAGCACCACGTCACCCATCGCAATCGCTAAGGCTCCGCCTGATCCACCTTCACCAATAATCGTTGCGATGATGGGTACTTCCAGTTCAGCCTGAACATAGAGATTACGACCAATTGCTTCGGATTGATTACGCTCTTCTGCATCGATCCCGGGGAATGCTCCAGGTGTATCAACAAAGGTAAAAACAGGGACTCCGAACTTTTCTGCAAGGCGCATGAGGCGCATCGCTTTGCGATAACCTTCAGGACGACTCATACCGAAATTGCGAAGGGCACGCTCTTTAGTATCGCGACCCTTTTGATGTCCGATAACCATACAGGGTTGGTTATCAAAGCGCGCTAGGCCCGCAATGATTGATTGATCATCAGCAAATGTCCGATCGCCATGTAATTCATGAAAATCAGTAAACAACGCACCAACGTAATCTAAGGTGTAAGGACGCTGTGGATGACGCGCTACTTGTGAAACTTGCCATGGTGTTAGGTTGGCGTAGACATCTTTGGTGAGCTGCTGACTTTTTTCAGCAAGCGTTTTGATCTCATCGGAAATATCTACCGATGACTCATCTTGTACAAAACGCAGCTCTTCGATCTTTGTTTCTAATTCGGCGATTTGCTGTTCAAAATCTAGGAAAGTCGTTTTCATAGTCTGATTTTAATATTCAACTGGGATGGGATCGATACTTCTCCACATATACCAGGTCGCAACCGTACGCCATGGTGCCCAATTTGCAGCCACCTCACGGGCTTCATGGCGGCTTACGGGCTCTCCACTGAAGTAATTGAGGGAAATAGCCTTAATCAGGCCAACATCGTCCAAAGGCAGGATATTAGGGCGCACCATATTAAAAATCAGGAACATTTCTGCTGTCCAGCGCCCAATCCCCCGAATAGCGCTTAATTCCTTGATGACGCTTTCATCATCCATGTCTTTCCATTGATTGGCGTGTAATCGTCCAGAATCAAAGTGATCAGCTAAATCTTGGATGTATTCAACCTTGCGTCCTGATAAACCAGCAGCTCTCAACTCTTCAACCGATAACGACAAAATATTTTTAGGATTCACTTTTTTCTTGCTAGCAATCACTACCCTATCCCAAACCGCTTGAGCAGCAGCTACAGAAATTTGCTGACCTACGATTGCTCTGGCTAAGGTTATGAAAGCATCGCCACGAGTGACCAAAAAACCAGAGCCATATTTAGGAATGAGTTTTTTGAGGATGCGATCCTGCTTCATCAGTTCGCGACAAGCTTGCTCCCAATACTCTGGAGCAACTTCTTGCAAAATGGATTTTTCTTTTACTGCAGTCACTAATCTCTTCGCCATTCTGTCAGACCGCCTGGCCTATCCTCTAAAACTACACCTTGATCTAAAAGTGTCTTACGTATCAAGTCTGCCTTGGCGAAATCTTTTGCTTGCTTAGCCGCAACACGTTCAGCAATTTTTTCTTCAATCTGAATTGCACTCAAACCACCCTCTTGCTTTGTACCAGCCTGCAAGAATGTCGTTGGATCGCATTGCAAGAAATTTAGGGTTGCGCCCAAAGACTTGAGAGTGCTGGCTAACATTTGTTTTTCAGTGCCCTGCGTACGATTTACCTCACTTGCCAAATCAAATAGCACAGCAATTGCCTCAGGCGTATTGAAGTCATCATTCATAGCATCAGCAAAACGCTTGACCCATGGGTTATGCGGATCCAGAGTGTTAGCCTGAGGAGTTGCTTGGGCCAAGGCCGTATAGAGCCTGACTAAGCCTACTCGAGCCTCTTCCAATTGAGCGTCGCTGTAATTAATGGGGCTACGGTAATGGGCTTTGAGTATGAAGAAGCGGATGACCTCAGGATCAAAGCTTTTAAGAACATCTCGAATCAAAAAGAAATTACCTAAAGACTTAGACATCTTTTCTTCATTGATTCGAATGTGACCATTGTGCATCCAATAATTAACAAAGGGTGAATCTTCGACTTTTCGATTCTGGCCATACATGGCACCTTCACTTTGGGCAATCTCATTTTCATGATGAGGGAACTGTAAGTCGGCACCACCGCCATGAATATCAAAATGCTCACCGAGTAAATCACAAGACATAGCAGAGCATTCGATATGCCAACCTGGGCGACCTTCGCCCCATGGGGATGCCCACCGGGTATCTGCTGGCTCTTGCGGCTTAGCGCTTTTCCAGAGTACAAAATCTAAGGGGTCACGCTTACCACCGACAATCGCAACACGCTCACCCGCATTAAGCTCATCTAGGGACTTACCAGAAAGTTGACCGTATCTTGGAAGTAAACGGACTGCAAAATTAACATCCCCATCATCTGCTTGATATGCCAATTCATTTTCAATGAGTTTGCCAATCATGCCCTGCATCTGGGCAATGTAATCAGTTGCTCGTGGCTCTTTATCGGGATGTATTAAACCCAACTCGTCAGAGTCGGTATGCATAGCATCAATAAAACGATTAGTCAGAGCAGAGATGGGTTCGCCGTTTTCAATAGCACGATGAATAATCTTGTCGTCAATATCAGTGATATTGCGAACATAGAGCACCTCATAATTACTAGCGCGCAGCCAACGAACGACCATATCAAACACAATCATGACCCTAGCGTGGCCAATGTGGCAGAAGTCATATACGGTCATGCCGCAGACATACATCCTCACTTGGCCCGGTACGATGGGCCTAAATACCTGCTTTGAGCGGCTAAGGGTGTTATAGATTTGCAGCATAGGGCTATAAAGGTGGGGCAAGTAGCGCCAATTTGTTAGACTGAGCGCTGAGTATATCGAATGAGCCAGTTTTATACCCCCTCCCCTATGCCTGCAACCATCCCAGCACCACACCCCAGCATTTCCAAGATTCTTACTGCAATATTTACCGCAGCATTGATTTCAGGCTGCAGCACCCCTGCCCAACAGCGTGCAGAAGCAGAAATTCAGGTAGTCAATGCGCAGGAAGCGAAATCGAGCGCCGGCACCCCGCAAGCCTATTTAGGTGGATACAACCCTAATGACCCTCCAAGACTGTCTGCCGATACTGGTTATGACCCACTAGATCCCGAGCTTTCTGAAACCGTGGCATTGCCTTTCTTATCCTTCTTAATTATTGAGCCAGACCCCATTACCAAGAATGCTGTGCCATCTGATGTTGAAAAACTGGTGAAAGCCCGTAAGTTTGAAGATGCTGTTGCTCTGATCAATTCTCAACTGAAGAAGACGCCTCGTAATGTGCAGTTACGTTTTGTGAAAGCACGCGTACAAATTGAAATGCGTCAATTTAACCAAGCCAAAAAGACTTTAATCGAAATTACTCAGCAATTTCCTGAGCTACCTGAGCCCTATAACAACCTAGCTGCAATAGCTGCCAACCAAGGTAACTGGATCGAAGCGAGGGATTATTTAGAGCTGGCTTTAAAGCTTCGCCCAAGCTATGCCATTGCCTCTGCTAACTTAGGCGAAATCTATATTCGCCTTGGTGCACAAGCCTATGACGACGCTGCGAAGTATGCGCAACTCAATCAGAATCAATACACCAGACGCTCAAAAGCTTTACTAGATATATTGAAGCCACCACCCAAACGTCAATTTAATCGTATAGCCAATCCATCCACAGATGCGACTGATGCACGACAAACCGATACTCCATCAACCAACTCTCCAGAAAGTAAATCTCAATAATGGCTAAAGTACTGTTAAAAACGAATCAGGGTGACATCACCCTTAGTCTTGATTCCGCAAAAGCGCCTAAGAGTGTTGCCAATTTTTTACAATACGTTAAGAGCGGCCACTATGATGGCACCATCTTTCATCGCGTGATTAATAACTTCATGGTTCAAGGTGGTGGCATGACAGCAGGCATGAAGCAAAAGCCCACCGGTGCAGAAATTGAGAACGAAGCCAACAATGGCTTAAAGAATGATCGCTATACCGTCGCTATGGCTCGCACCAGCGATCCACACTCAGCCACATCGCAATTCTTTATCAACGTCAATGACAATGATTTTTTAAATCACACCGCACCGAATGCTCAAGGCTGGGGCTACGCTGTTTTTGGCAAAGTGATCGACGGCATCGATGTTGTTGACACCATTCGTCAAGTCAAAACTGGCAGCTCAGGCTTTCATCAGGACGTACCCGCTGAAGATGTTTTCATTGAAAAGGCAAGTGTTCTCGAGGAATGATCCCGCAATATTCGAGCGCACTGCTCATCTCAGATATTCATCTAACACCGTCAATGCCCTTGACGGCACAATGCTTTTTTGACTTCTGTGAAAAAGAGGCGCCTAAGGTAGAGGCTGTATTTATTCTGGGTGACCTCTTTGAATATTGGGTGGGCGACGATACATCATCGAGCTCACCTTTTCAGCAAGAAGTACTTCGTGCACTAGCAAATCTATCAGCAAAAACTAAAACCTATTATGTTCATGGCAACCGTGATTTCTTAATCGGTTCTAGCTTTTTAAAAAAAACAGGTATGACTTTATTAGTTGATCCCTCTCTTATTGAAATCGCTGGTGAAAAATATGTAGTTTGTCATGGCGACTCATTATGTACAGCCGACGTGGGCTATCAGGCTTTTCGCAGCTTTGTTAGAAAGCCCTGGATTCAAAAATTATTCTTGAAGATGCCGCTGAATTGGCGCCGCTCGATTGCCAATCAACTGCGCAGTAATAGTCACAGCCAATTTCAACGTGCAGCGAACAAATCGTCTGCGCTAAATAATATGCGCACCGATGTAACGTCAGAGGCATGCGCTACATTAATGAAGGATTGGTCTATGGATAAATTAATTCATGGCCACACCCATTTACCTGCACACCATCGTGAGCAATCTGGTGAGCAAACATGGCAACGCTGGGTGCTATCAGACTGGGATCTAGATCACCCCGAAAGTACTGCGCCTAGGGCCAGCACCCTATCTATCAATAGTCAGGGTGTGCGTTATATTGACCTGAGTAAATCTTAAGTAGATCAGCTTATTCAATTCTTATGTATTGGAGTACTTGGATAAACACTGCACCATCTGTGCAAAGATTTTAGGGTTTGCCGCCATCACTTCACCGCTCTTGAGAAAGCCCTCTTCGCCGCGATAATTACCCACCAAGCCGCCTGACTCGGTAATCAATAAGGCGCCAGCTGCCATGTCCCAGGGCTTGAGATCACTCTCAAAGAAGCCGTCATATCGACCCGCAGCAACGTAAGCCAAATCTAAGGAGGCAGCGCCAGGGCGGCGTAAGCCAGCGCATTGACGTGTCATGTCTGCAAAGATTTTTAAATACTTTTCTAAATCTTGATCTTCGCGATATGGAAAACCAGTACCAAGCAAACAGCTGACTAGACGATCTTGAGAGGCCACCCGCAGGCGCCGACGATCTAAATATGCGCCCGCTCCACGGGTAGCAGTAAATAGCTCATCGCGAGTTGGGTCATAGACTACTGCTTGCTGCGTTACGCCATTGACAGCCAGTGCGATCGATACGGCATATTGCGGGAAGCCATGAATAAAATTAGTTGTGCCATCCAATGGATCAATGATCCATACGTTCTCTGCATCAATATTATGTTCGCCCGTCTCTTCAGCCAAAAATCCATGGGTTGGATAAGCCTCGCTGAGCGTTTCGATGATTGCCGACTCTGCGGCTTTGTCCACCTCGGTTACGAAATCATTGTGCTGTTTACGGTCAACCTGTAAGCGCTCTAAATTAAGAGAAGCTCGGTTAATCACAGTTCCAGCACGACGGGCAGCCTTTACGGCCACATTTAACATGGGATGCATAAGTATTGATGGACAAATTAAATAAGAACGAGCCTGTAATATTGCCTAAAGTGCATGACAATATGAAGCTAATACCCTGATTCTAAACGATCAGCGCTGTAAGCCTCCATTGACACCTATAAGCAGCCCCATGAATACCGAGAAATCTCCCTTACTACGCTGGGTTCTAGTTGAAACTAGCCACCCTGGAAATGTAGGCTCAGCAGCGCGGGCTCTGAAAACTATGGGCTTTGGCAACCTACATCTCATCAATCCCAAAATGAAGGATGTGGCCAGGGAGCCAGAGGCCATTGCCTTGGCGAGTGGCGCGATCGATATCCTGGAATCTTCCCAGGAGTCAGACTCATTATCTTTTGCCGTTCAGGGATGTTCTCTAGTGCTTGGTCTCACTAGCCGGGATCGAGAATTTGGGCCTCCAGCGATAGATTGGGAATCGGCCCGCCCCCTGATACAGGAAACAATCGCCAATCATGGGCAAATTGCCATCCTCTTTGGGCCTGAGAGAACAGGCCTTGATAATGAACACCTAGCGCTGTGTACCCATAGAGTTTGGTTAGAGGCCAGCCCAGCCTATCCCTCACTCAATCTAGCTCAAGCTCTGATGGTCTGCGCCTACACACTGAGACAGACTCTGCACAAAGCCTCAGGGGAGCCTGCATTAGTAAATCGTGAGGAATTAGCGCAATTAGCTGATCCAGCTGCCATAGCGGCTATGCTTGATCATTGGCGCGACGGCCTTGAGGCCATAGGCTACCTAGACCCTAATAACCCGAAAAAGCTCATGCCTCGGTTGCAGGCCTTATTTGCCCGTAGCCGACTCCATAAAGAAGAGATTGATCTCTTACGTGGCATTGCTAAACAGATGCTCCAGAGAAAATAAGCGCATCCCGTTAAAATCAAATCATGTTTAGTTCACTATTCGACCAAGTCGACTCCATCATTGCCAGAGACCCCGCCGCCAGAAATCGCCTTGAGGTCATTACCTGCTACCAGGGCTTACATGCTGTTTGGCTGCATCGTATCTCTCACTTTTTATGGAATCTGGGTCTCAAGTGGATAGCGCGCGTGCTGTCGATGTTTGCTCGCTTTTTTACCGGTATTGAAATTCATCCGGGCGCTAAGATTGGTCGTCGAGTATTTTTGGATCACGGTCTTGGCATCGTCATTGGTGAGACTACTGAAATCGGTGACGACTGCACGATCTATCAAGGCGTGACTTTGGGCGGCACTTCGCTTTACAAAGGTGTTAAACGCCACCCTACACTTGGTAAAGGTGTAGTTGTAAGTGCGGGCGCAAAAGTTCTTGGTGGTTTTACTGTTGGCGACGGTGCACGCATTGGATCAAACGCAGTGGTCTTAAAAGAAATCCCAGCAGGTGCTACTGCTGTTGGAATACCTGCACGCGTCTTGCACCCAGATCTGCCACAAAGCGCAGATAGCAAAACAAAAGAGTATTTCTCTGCTTATGGTGTTACGCCAAATGTCGATGACCCAGTATCAATGGCGCTTAAAGGTTTAATTGATGCAACGATTGAGCAAGAAGAGAAGATTGCTGCACTAGAAAAATCATTGGCTAAGTTGAGCAATACACCTACTGATGCCACAGGTAACAGCGATACTAAGCGCGACCTTGATGCCATTAAGGAATGGCTTAAAGAGTAAACGTGGGAACGGTTACTCTTAATGAAGGGTACGTGGGTTAGAACTCGTTGAGCCTAAGCTAGCACCCGGAAATTCTTCCTCATTAGCATCATCCCCGTCATCATTTGGCATTCCAAAAGTAAAGGTCTCGCCGCCCTCTGGATGACGATTTTGGATCTCATCTTCTGTAGCGGCACGGATGTCTTCGACTTGGACCCAGAAACGTAATGCCATACCCGCTAAGGGATGATTACCATCCAGCACCACTTGACTGTCTGCAACATCCGTCACCGTATAAATGAGAGGCTCATCATCAGAGTCAGGCTCTTGCGCTAAATCCGATTCCTGTTCGGCATCTGGCACACCTTCAAATTGCATACCTATTTCAAGCGGCTCTGGAAAACGGGTACGCGGCTCAATCTTCAGGAGCTCTGGGTCGTACTCACCAAAAGCCTCGCTTGGCTCAAGTTGAATAGTCGCTTCATAGCCAATGTCCTGGCCATCCAAGAGAGTTTCTATTTTTGGGAAAGTGCCCTCATAGCCACCGTGCAGGTATACCATCGGAGAATCTGGTTCTTCAATGACATTATTTTGCGCATCGGTTAACTTGTAGCGAAGGGATACGATGGTATTTTTTTCAATCTTCATGCGAAATCTGTCTAACATTTGTTTTTAATGAGTTTTTGCTAAGCTTTCACTTTATGACTTCATTTTACTTGAGCAAACCCTATCAGCCTCCCCAGGCCCCTCAAAATCTGCCCCTGAATGAGCCCTGGGCATTATTTGGGGGTATTAGCCCCGATAAGTTCATGAGGCAGTATTGGCACAAAAAACCATTATTGATCCGTGGGGCTATACCTGCATTTACGCTCGCTGCGCAAAATGGTGAAGTTTTAGAGAGCCCCATTTCATTAGATGAACTAGTCAAACTAGCGAGCAAAGATAGTGTTGAATCACGACTGGTTAAAGCAAATCCCTGGAGCTTTGATGTCGGCCCGTTTACGAAAAAATCGATCCCCACATTTAATAAACCCAATTGGACGCTACTACTTCAGGGAATGGAAGCCCACCACCCGGCCGCTGCAAAAATTCTCTCCTGGTTTCGTTTTATCCCAGATGCACGTCTTGATGATCTCATGGTCAGTATTGCCGGAATTGGTGGTGGTGTTGGGCCTCACTTTGACTCTTACGATGTCTTCTTAATTCAGATGTCTGGCAGAAGGCAGTGGCAAATATCCCAGCAAAAGGATTTAAGCCTGAGCCCCAATCTGCCACTCAAAATTTTGCAGCGATTTAAACCTGAGCATGAGTGGGCCTTAGAGCCAGGCGACATGCTTTACTTGCCGCCACATATTGCCCACCAAGGTGTTGCCCTAGATGCCGGCTGCCAAACGTGGTCAGTCGGATTTCGTTCCCCTAGCTTCAAAGAGTTGATACAAGAAGGGCTATGGCGCCTTGCTGAATCACTAGAAAATATGCCAGAGCTTGAACAAAAATTTGCTGATCCGATGCAAAGAGCAACCGACAATGCCGAACAACTGCCAGAAGAGTTAATTAAACAAATCAAACTGAAGCTACGTGACCTGAAGCTGGATCAGGTAGATCATTTTTTACCTGGTATCACAGCCTATCTATCCGAACCAAAACAACAGGCCCTTTTTGATGGCCCTATCAAACCCTTAAGCCCTAGCAGCTTTACCAAACAGCTCAATTCAAAGAAGCTTCTTGCTAGCCCACAAACGCGCATTCTGAGTCTTGGCAACGTGGTGTTTTGCAATGGTGAGAATATGAGCGATGGCCAGACAAAAGAGATTGCACAGGCATGGAAAACACTCTCAGCTAAGAAAGCGCTCTTAGGGACAAAACTACAGACTCCTGCAAAGAGTAGTCTCTATGAGGCCTACCTTGCTGGCTGGCTAGTTTTTCAGGGTTAAACGCAAGGGTAGATATAATAAATACTGGAAATCACCTAAGGGCAATCCCTAGGAATTTTCAACCCTATTAGTAGTAATTGTTGTTCAATTTTTTAGAGGAAATTACAAATGAAGAAGTCACTCGTATTCGTTGCAATGTTAGCTATCGCTTTGGCCGCTTGCGGTAAAAAAGAAGAGGCAAAGCCTGCTGAAGCTCCTGCTGCTCCTGCTGCTGAAGCTCCTGCTGCTGCTCCTGCTGCTCCTGCTGCTGACGCTAATAAATAATTTCCTTCT
>Ga0304729_1001008_pt1 | contig 19136 bp, 37 predicted proteins | sample C_131016_MF_Meta_FD_190475 | JGI IMG/M metagenome (GOLD analysis project Ga0304729, IMG submission 190475) | Freshwater microbial communities from Lake Croche, Canada to study carbon cycling - C_131016_MF_MetaG (v2) (version 2) | ecosystem: Environmental > Aquatic > Freshwater > Lake | place... | reverse complement strand
TGAGGCACTTAAAATAAGGGTTGTTAATACAACCTCGTCTCCTCGTTTTAAACCAACTGTTTTGGTAAAAATAGGTGATTTTTACCATCAGTTCTCAGCGGTTGGCTTTCTAAGAACTGATGGTACTAAGATTGATACTGACTACACCTCTATTGCATATAATAAGCCTAATTCAGAAGCTATATCAGATGTTAGGGTTTTGAAAAAAGGTGATTATGTTGTATGTAGATTTGAAAGTAAGACATTTGATACGGGTAAAAAGTATAAGGTTAGTGAAGTTCTTTACAAAGAGACGGAAAGAATCTACGGGGTCTCTCCTTCATTTCGTTCCTATAAGAGAGTTGAACAAAAGATAAAGTTAGAAGGCTCTAATCGTTGGTGTTCACCATCTAGGTTTAGACATTGTAATACTCAAGAAAAAAGAACTTTGTCATTAGGTTCTATTTTAGGGGAAGAAGTTTCTGATGTGACTGATAAGCGCATTCGTAAGATAGATAGACTTGAGCCAGAAGAAAGAGATAAAGCTATACTATCAACAATTTTACAAGGTATGCTCGACCCAAATAGAAATAATATGAGTGTATCTGATTGGATAATTGCTAAGAGAGGTAGTGCTTATGGGTTGAACCAGGCTGATTTGAAGCCATATTTAAAGCTTAAACTGGCTGATATATTAAAGATGATGGAATGATTAGAGATTATAAATATCACCAGTTTATCAGGAGGGTGAAGAAAACCAATATGGGAACACGTAGGTTCTTTTCACAGGTGTAATATCTACTACGACCACCTGTTCCGGGTCCTGTAGTATCCACGGTATACCACTCATCCTCATCTTTCATCAAACAAACTAAAAATGTAGAGCCATCAATTGGTCGCTTTTTTACTTCATTAACTAGGACACGTTCAACTAAGGTATTTTCCAGTCCACACTCTTTTGGAAACTTGAATCCTAGCCGTCTTAATTCTTTCAATTCTTTGTCATTAAAAGTTTCCTCACATGGCATAGCTTGCCATTCAAAGTAGGTTACTTCTTCATATCCATCTTGATTCATATCTTCAAATAATTTTAAGTATTTCATTCTCCGTGTAAAAATTTTTCTAAATCAAAATCATCTTCAATATCTTGATGTAGTTTAAGTAAGCCATCTATTTGATCACATTTGTAATAAAGTAGTATATCATCATCAGAAACATATATTATAGCATAATACCATTCATCAGGAGCAACAAAGAAGTTAATCTGAACTCCGCCAGACAGGTTATCTACAGCACCAATTATCTTCTCATATGATATTACCTCTATGCAGTAGCAATTGTAACTGCGTGTGTGATACCCAAGTTTACTCAGTTTGCGCCAGGCAAATTGGTGTGCGTCGAATGAAACTTTTTTATTACACTCTTTTTCTAATTCTTCTTTAGTTGTTCTCATATATAATTCGCAGTCTGGTAAGCTCCAGAAGTCTTCGTTTATTGAGTAGTATTTAAGATATTTCATATGTTATTTCTCTTGATAACTCTATTTTGATAACTACACAATGGTTGTAAATTTGTGTAATTATTAAGCCTAATGACATCCTCTTCAGTTTTGGCAGTTGATAATGGAATAATATGATCAATGTCCCAACCATAGTTCTTTGTTCCATCGCCACATTTCGATTATATAATCCTTGATTATCCCAATTCATCCATTGTTCAAATTTTGATTCTAGATGAATAGAGAGACAATACTACAATATCTCAAGTATCTTCACCCAGAGTCAGAGGAGATATCGATATCAAGCTATCAGCAATTTCCATTTTTACTTTCATATGATCGTACAATGGATTCTAATCGAAACTACATGGAGAGAAGCTGGGTTAAGAAAGTAGATATTGATCAATGGATTATTGAAACTCGTGATAAAAAAATTAATACTCTAATAGATGAAGAAAAATATACAGGGTAATGAAAAATATGTTGAGTTTATAAAAACCCTACATGATGTAGAAGTTATGGATGTAGATGGTAGATGGATAATAGAAAACACAGTAACTTCCGAACAAATGATGCAATATTTATATGAAGATGGAACTGGATTGCAGGTTGGTAACATATTAAGGTCACAATTTGAGGAATATATAATAAATAAAAGAAATGACAGAATTGAATCAATCATTAATACTCGAATATCTTAAAGTAAGATACCCTGATAGGAACAATTTTGAGATATTATCAGAAAGATGGTGCGCTTTTATGAGTTCACAGGCTCCGGATATGTGGATATCTTATAAATGTAAATTAGCTTACCCAAGGCATCTGGATTTTATATATGGAAATGTATATAAGTCACATGTGGATGATTATATACAGAAGCAAAGAGATTCAAATCTCAATTCATTATTAGACATCTAGTCCTCCCTGATTTCTTAGACAGCCTATCAGCCCATCCCATTGATCACATTTATAACATCTAACTCTAGATGTTCTCCCATCTCGTACCCTTACATAGTACCACTCATCACCCTTATTAAATATCATTATTATGAGCGAACCAGTATCACCTCTATAAGAAACTGACTTGCCTAACCAAGAAGAGTCATCCTTACTACGAACAGTAAAATTAATTTCACTAAGCTTATGTAACTCTTTTTCACTAAATGGTGTGAAATCAACCGATGTGATATTGAAATCACTAATCTCGTCATAACCATAGAGTTCATAATGATCATGCTTTAATTCTTCAAATTGCTTTATATCCCATCTGCTAGACTCAATAAATTTAAATTCCTTTATCAAGCACGCAATCACCGAATCCCACTGGTCACACTTGAAAAAACTATCTTTGGTAGGTACATCGTACTCCGTAGTTTTCTCTATATAATACCACTCATCGCTAGCCTTATATAGAAAAATACCTTTTGTATATAAATATTCAAAGCTGGACATATCTGCCACGGATAATCCCATTGGTAGTAATTTTGATAGCTCTTTCTCAGTGAATGTTGTAGTAGTAAAATTAAGTCTCTCATAATCAGATGTATAAAAATCTTCTATGTTCATCTCTTCATATCCATCTTCATTCAAATCCTCAAATAGTTTTAAATATCTCATGCGGTAATCTTATTTTTATCAAATTTTATGAAATTATCCCATATACACGACAATAAACCATGTAACTGATCACATTTATAGATTTTATTTATAGTATCATCACATTCTAAATAAAACCAATCATCATCACATTTGTATATGAATAGATAATCCGAATTATCACCATAATCATCATAATATAAAGTACTAGCTTCTGATAAGTCCTTACACCCTGGGTAATATTCAAACCCAATCTCAGATAATGTTTTAAACTCAATTGCCGTGAAGTTTACTCTAGTACCGCTCATCACATCATCATCAGCTACAACTTCATACCCATCAGTATTCATGTTCTCATTCAATGTTCTTATGTTACTGGATAAATAACTTAATAATCCATCCCATTGATCACATTTGTAATACTTTCGACCCTGCGGATTTTGTATAGCAACATCATACCACTCATCATCACACTTGTACACATATACAACTAAATCATCCGAATCTAAACTACGTCTAAGCTCACGATACCTATAAGTATCATCACTGTGAGTCTCTTCAAACCCATACTTACTTAGTATATCAAACTCTCTCTGAGTAAAATCAATAGCAACTCCTGATAGAAATGTGTTATGTGATATCTCTTCCCAACTATCAGTATTCATATCTTCAAATAACTTTATATATCTCATAATATTCCAATTTTTTCTAAACAAGCCAATAATCCATCCCATTGATCACATTTATAAAACTTATAATCAGTACCAACATAATACCATTCATCCGGCATTTTATATATACTTACAGTATCTGTAAAAAATTGTCTAGACACTTTATTGGTTATTTCTGGTATAAAGAATTCCATCTTACGCAGTTCTTCTTTTTGTGATGATGTAAATGCAATACACTCCTTTGAAAGCATTTCATATGTACTCCACCAAACATCATAATCCTCACATTCCATAAGCTGAGAAAAAATAGGTTTATCAAAGTATTGCTCGTAGTCTAAACTTTCATTAAGTCCAGTAACATTTAAGTAATTTAAACAATTAATCAACCCATCCAATTGATCGCATTTATAATATCTATCAGGAGAACTAAAAAAACTTATCTCTTCACTTACTCCACTGATACTAACATAATACCATTCATCAGACCCCCTAAATACACTATAAAATACCCCATTTACCTTCTTAGTAACAACAGGTTTGTTGCCAGTGCCTAATATAGCAAAGCCAATACTATTTAAATACTTAGTATCCTTATTATCCTTATTAAAGTTAATTGGCTTAAATGATGTTCCGATTCTCTCACCAGTTAAGTTATTCCATTCACGCTTTGATATCTCTTCAAACCCATTTGAGTCAAGTTCTAGACTTTCACTAATCTTACTTTTCTTTTTATTCACACCTAGCTTTTCTAAACAATTAATCAACCCATCCAATTGATCGCAGCGATAATACTGCTCTGGTTTAAAACTCTTACTTAAAATCATCTTCTCTACATAATACCACTCATCAACAGACTTATATACTGTTATAATATCCCTAGCTCCTCGTTTCGCATCTAAGTAAATCTCCATAAAATCCTTATACTTGGTTTGTTTACCAGGCACACCACCTCTAAAGAATCCCATCTCACTTAAATATATCATATCTTTATCTCTCTTACGAAAGTTCAACCTTTTAAATCTAAATTCAAATGTTTCCCCAGTATCATTACAGAAATCGTCATATGATACCTCTTCAAACCCATCAACATTCAAGTCCTCAAATAGTTTTAAATATTTCATTATGTTATATATTAAAAAAGAGGATTAGAAATCCTCTTTTACACCACATTCATTTTTTAAGAACATCATCAACCCATCCCACTGATCACACTTGTAATAGTAAATACCTTATGACTTGTTAGGTAAACATAATACCATTCATCAGTAGCCTTATCAATTTGAATAGAATCAATTTTAAACCTATTAAATCTAATTCTGTTGATGAAACAAGCAAATCCAAATTTATTATCAATAGCTATCTTCTTCAAGCTATCCATCTCATCTTGTGTAAAATCTAATCTATCCTTAAACTCAAGTCTGTCAGATGTATCACTTGTAATATCTTCATACCAATCCTTATTCAAATCCTCAAATAATTTTATGTACTTCATTGTTTATTTTAATTTTAATCCACATTCATTTTCTATAAAGTTAATTAACCCATACATCTGATCACATTTATAATACTTCTCGAAGTCTTCATCCTCGAATGTTACTAAAACAAAAAACCATTCATCATCACCTTTATATAGATAAATAGTACGACTATCATCACTTACCCTCATTACTTTACTCTTATAATTAGTTTCTATATGACCAAATGAAGTAACTGTATCCTGATGACTTTTTATATAACCTTCATACTTATCACTAAACCCATATGGTATTAAAGTATTTACCTCACTATCCGTAAATCTAATATACTCCGATACTTTATACGGCTTACTACTACGAAAAACATCCTCTGATATTAACTCATAACCATCTTGATTCAAATCCTCAAACAGTTTTATGTATTTCATTCTATTCCAAATTTTTTTAAACAACTAAGCAACCCATCTAATTGATCACACTTATAATCCCTAACAGCAAAATCAGCCGAATAAAAACTGACACAATACCACTCATCCATTAATTTATACACATACATTTCTTTAAAGGAAGAAAGTTAGAGCTTTTATCTAAAAATAATATAGACCGCGTACCCCTAAACTGACTATTTCTAAACCTAAAACCTAAATCAAATAATGCCTTATAATCCCTACTATTAACATCAAAATTACAAGCATCTTCAATAAGCTCATCCATTGTTACCTGAACCAACAAACGCTCATAACCTAAATCCAAATCCTCAAACAATTTTAAATATCGCATAAACTATATATAAAATTACATAAACAAAAAACAAATTATAAAATATAACCATATGACAATAGATGAACTATATAACATAATTGACCAACTTATAGATGAAAAAAAATTTGAAGAAATAGAAACAATCATCAATAACACCAACACCAATGATATACAACTTATTATAGCCTTCTTAACCATAACACACACCAAAAGAAACTATATTAATAATCGACACAAACTTATTGAACTGGTCAAATACCACGGCAAACAACAACAATTAACCGAAAAACAAATAAATAGCATACTGCATGGATTCTGTTAGTAAACTTATTCTACTTAAAAAATATGATAAAGAAATAAAATTCCTTAATCTACAACATTGCTGCGGAGATGAACTCAATATAATAAAAGAAGAAATCCAACTTAATACAAAAGAAATTAAAATAAACTCAAAATACCTAATAGATAAATCACTGATAGAATATATCGAATTTATTATCGAATCCATCCCAATAAATATCAAACGCGAAATAAAACTCAACCAAATTATATGATAGAAGTAAAAAAACTACCAATCGAATACAAAACTATGGACTACTCACTAAACCATCCAAGAGAAATCAATTGCGATATCTTTATCATCACCAATACCAATATCAACCCACTCAATATAGGCGATATCTTTATCGATATAAAAGAACGAACAACAAACACCATAATAGAAGAAACCTGTATGACGAACCTAGACTATGTCGTTAGACAACGATATAGATACAATTCAAAAGAACTAGACAAAACCCTAAGAGAAAAAATCTTACCTTATTACAGAGAACTTATAATCAATAATATAACCGACGTAAAATAAACATGACAGAACTACTAGTATATACACCAACACAAGAATTTATAGACAAACCAGGACTTCAAAAACACCTGATACCCTACCATACCTACCTAGTCACATATATACCACATCTACAAGGCGTAGTTCATATACCAGATAACTATGTTAGAGTAAATCTAACCAATATTATAATAAGTAAAACACACTTCACAACACTACAAGAACATAGAAATAAACAAATAAATAACTTAATATATACGATATGAAATATATCAAATATATCAAATTCTTTGAAAACCTAGAATATTCTAAAATAGAAACACAAGATATCTTCTACAATAAAATAGAAGAATATGGAGAAGTACCCTTCACAAAAAAAGAAATCGACACACTTATATCAATGGGTAACGAAGATTCATACCATAGACCACCACACAAAAGAGCAGCTCCAAATCGACAACAGATGGGTGAGAGTGTTACCTTATTCCCAAAATCTCTAAATTTTTATATAGTTATATTCAAATGTACTGACGAATGGTTTATGTGCGCAAAAATATCCATTATAAGTACCACAACCGGTGACTTTTATAAATGCGATCAATGGGACGGATTAATGACATTCTTAAAACAACATATTAACTAAAACACATCAATCAATCCATCTCGAAAATCACTCAACAAAATAAAATATTCAGACTCTATCCAACGATTCTTACCATCATCACACCTAATATAATAAGCAGCATCCTTCACCATATCATACGCCACATTATTATAAGGATACTCTAATACCTCATAACGAAACCCATACGTCAAATATTCATTGCGAAGACTTACCCCCGTATTTATATACACAATTATCATACTAATCAATTATATCACTAATCAAATTACCTCGCCAATCATCCAATAACATAAAATACTTCCTATCAAACCAATTAAACCAACGCCAATCACCATCATCACATAACACCTTTACAATACCTGATAAGTATACCGAAGAATCCAAATGCCTAACCTCATACACCCTACCAATAGTAATAAACTGCTTGTCATAAACACTATTTCCTACCTTATCCGGAACACTATAATATACATACTTAATCATACACATATAATATCAATCAAACTATCACGCCACTCTTCCAACGAAACCAAATACTTCTTATTTACCCACCTCAATCCAGAAGCTTCTAATAAAAGAAACGTTCCATACTGATTAGTAGTAATATTGTAACTAAAAGAACTAATACGACTCATGCAACTCATACACACCACCTACCACCAACCCATTATCCCAACCATCCCATTCAATCTTATCAGCAGGATCAACAGGACAGCCAACTCCACTACCACCAATATATACATACTTCTTACTCATGAATGTTTCCAATTATCACTAAATCAATTATATCCTTTACAGAACATACATTCCTATCCACACATTCTATATGTGTTCCAAACTCCTCCACACCACACTCATTTGTGTAAATAAGATATGAGTATAATGCAACCGTAAACCCACATATATCCTTATCATATTCAACTAAATAATAAGAACCATCATTATCATCTGTACAAAATCTATCACCCTCATATATAGCAACACCATTACTATCTTCTAATCCTACAAACACACCAACTGTTCCAGGGATTATATCATACAACTCCCTTGATGTATTACATTGAATACCATCCACCTCTTTAAAGTCCTTAGCATACTCTGTTAAGTATTGTGGCAACCCATACACCCACTCTTTATTATCTACCCTTTTACCCCTATATTTTATCTCTCTCATATACTATATTATACTATTATATTAATTAAATTATCACGCCAATCAGCCAATGATATGAAATCATCCGCATATACCCACCGCCTCATACCATCATCACTTTCTTATCTTTATCGAATGGACTCTTCCGAAGAATATCATAACACTTACCCACCGTCAACCATGCTTTATCATTTGATATATTTATCACTTTCATATCTCTCTAAACCCTTACTGGGCATGTGTTTTAGTCGAATTAATTGATGCGTAAATGGGGTGAAACTTACCTCGTTTTTCGGCATCCTCGGAAAGCCTTACTGGGCGTGCGTTTCGAAAAATGCTAAAACATAGTTAAACGACGATTCGAAATTTCGAAAAAATCTAAGGTTTTTTATTTGGTATTACCAAATTTTATTCTTCTAAAGTATCATATTTTTATTTTATTTTATTTTGTCATTATCGCGAATATTGTCATAAGTGTCATTGCAATTAGGAAGAATACTATTGCGTTCATAGTACGTTTATTCCACTTATCAAACTCTTTATCGTATTTAGGTTCTCCGAGAGGAGAGAGGTGATTTAGCATTTTTTGATGATTTCAATTAGTGTATCTATACAAGTGATTTCGGCTTCTGCATAGGTATTACAAAACCCACTATAGCCTTTTATTGTATCATCTGTTTCAATCTTTTTTATGGACCAATAGGACTTACCATTTTTTTCAGTTTGTCTACAAAAAGAGTCTATGTGGTATTTTTCTCTGACCCAATTAAACACTTGTGATTTTAATGGTGCGAAGCAGCTAATTTGTTTGAATAGAGTGGCAAATGCGGATCCATCTTCTATTGTATTTCCTGCATACATATTTGAATATAGTATATTCATATCATTACAAAACCAGGCGAAGCAGTGTTTATTGAAGCCAAGTTCTTTAAGTTGTAACGCTTGTTTGTGTGTTACAAAATATTCGGTGTATTCTTTGTATTCCATTAATTTATAATTTTATTAATTTTTTCATCTCTAATATTTCTAATAAAGGACATCATCTCATCAAATGCTATATCATTATCAATTCGCAGGTACTCAAAATATCTATTATTATCTAAGATATATTCAAATCTATATTTATCAATTCTAAGTATTAGATTGAAATACTTTTTTAATATTTTTAGTTTATCATTATCCATTCTTTTTAATTCATCTAATTTATAAGTTACATTTGTGTATAATATCTTTTAATTAGTCGTTCAAATAGGAATACTAATGAAGTATCATCTAGTGAGTTAAAGTCTATTTCGGATATATGTCTTTTATCTGTACCATTTGTAAAGTTATCCCAACGTTTTGTTGTTTTAGGGAACCCTTGTTCCTTTTTTTTAATTTCATCAATACGTTTTAATATTAATTCTTTCATTGTAGTTTATTAATTTTCTCTCTTTTCTATAGCTTGTTCAAAACCAAATAAGACGGCATCCTTTAGGTAATCCTGGTATGTTTTATTTTTAGTTTTTGATTTAGCATATTCTAAGGCGATTTCTTCTTTTGTTTTGGATTTCATATTTATAAGTTCTAGTTTTACTTTGGTATAGTATTCAAAAGCAGAATAAGTTGTATAATGTGTTTTGCCGTCTGCTGTTAATCCAAAGTTATTTAGTATTTCATCTACTGATATTAATGCACATTTTATATGGTAAAGATAACTATTGCCATATTCTTCCTTGGTATTAGAAGAATGTAGTTGATTCATTTCAATATATTTATCGACTAGTTCTACTGCTTTTTCTTTTGGTGATATCATAATTTATTTCATTTTATCTTCAAGGATTTTGATTTCTTCAAGTATTAGTTCTTGGGTATCTAACAGTTTTATAATTATTAGATTGTGTCCTTTAAATCTACCGCTATATTCGTCAGATTCTAGAAATCTTTTATATTCCAGCACTCTTGGGAGAGAGTTTGCAATTTCAACTATATCAAATTTATACTCACCAATCTCATCTACTAGAGCATAGTTATGTGGTGTGATTAGTTCATTGGGTGTATGAATGTTGTTAGTAATTTCAGTCAGTTTGTCCATATGATATTTTATTGTAAACGGAAAATATGAATAAGAAAGGTATTTATTTTTAATATATACCTTGTTATATAATAAGTAGCTTAGAGCATGGATAAGCCTTTTACGAAAGCATAGATAAGTCTCAGTAGGTGAACGAGTATAACAACATAAACGGCAATTAGAATTTTTAAGATGTAAGAACTGCCTGCGGGGGTTTTGGTGATGGCAATTAGGTTTATTAGTGGCAATTGTTTTGACGTGGTTAAAAAAAGTAACATCGAAAGGTGAGTGAATTTTTTTTGCCTGGATGTAAAGGAGAATATGTGAAATGCAAAAGTGTGTATTAGGAAGATAATATATAGAGTATAGAGTATGAAGTATATAAAACTGTTTGAGGATATTAATAATGATTGGTATGAAGAGGTAGATGAGGATACCTTTAGAGAAGTAAAAGATGAGTTAGAATTCACGAAAAAAGAGTTAGAGTTACTATCTAAATTAGAGGATATAACAATAACTAATTTATTTCGTAATAAGATAATAACATCTTATGAAAGTTATCTAGAGATTGGTCAGAAGGGATTTTCAATAATCAAGGGGAGTATAAATGGAATAGGATCTAGTAGCTGGAAAGAAGCTAATAAATATTATTTTAATACGATTTGGAAAGGTGAAGATGGTTGGTTTTATGTGGTGAAAAATCCAGTCATTGGTATAGATGATAGACATTTTTTTAAGTGTGATCAGTTTGATGGGTTGTTAGCGTGTCTTAAAAAAGAATTTAATATATCATGAAGTATATAAAACTATTTGAGGATTTGAATGAGGATGGATATGAGGAAATATCATATTCTTCTTCTCGAAAGGGTGAGGCTATTCCACCTAGTCAGGGAGATAGGGAGTTTGAAATACTATCTAAGATGGGTTTTATTAAACAATTATGGTTAAAAGATAGTATGGATTCAATAGAGTATTATTATTTAGGAATTAATCTGTCTGGTGAAAGGCGTGGTATTTATATTCACAAATATGATGATGAATGGTATGAAGTTTTAGTCAATACAATGGTGAATGGTGCCAGACGACCCAATGCAGTTTATAAAAGTTATCGATGTGACCAATTAGATGGATTACTAGCTTGTCTTAAAAAAGAATTTAATATATCATGAAATACATGAAATTGGATTAACACCAATTGCATTTAACGTCATTAGGACGAATCCTAAGACAAATATAACACCAATGATAACTACACCCATTTTTTCTATTAAAGATGAGGTAGCGTCATGTAATGATTCTTTACACATATCTACATTATATAATTCACACGACTTTCGAGTTTGACATTTTCTACACTTATCTGACTTATGTTCCATGAATACAAATGTAAGATATTTCTATGTGTTAGAAAATATCAAAAGATAACAAATGTTTGTAGGTGGAATTTCTATAACCAGTCAGCGAGTTGAGACAACTTTGTACGATAAATAAGACGATAAATGAAGGCTTATGGGCAAAAAAAATTCCATCAGAGATGGAATTAGTGAAACCCGCCAAGCACCTTAGCTACCATAAAGATTAATGAGATAGCGATTATCCCTTCGATGAAATCGGAATAAAATTAAATTTTTTCATACTGTATATATAATATTTTATAATCTGTAAATATAAAACTTTTTTCACTTATGTAGGTATCTTTTTTTAATATATATAATATGGAAACGAAAATATGTACACAATGTAGAGAAGAAAAGAATATATCAGAATATAGTAAAAACCCCGATAGAAAGTCAGGATACCTGTCTAAATGTAAAAGTTGTAAGTGTTTGAATGCTAAGATATATAGAGATAATAATAAAGACAAAGTTGTTAAAAAGAATAAGTTATACCGATTAAAAAGTAAGGATGAAATAAGGGTTAAATTAACAGCCGAAGAAAAGAGGAAAAGGGCTAGTGAATATACATCAAAGTATATAAGCAATAGATCTAAAAATGATCCAATATTCCGGGGTTAAGAATTAACTTAAGATGTAGGATTAGTTCTTGTTTCAAAAACATAACAAAGACATCAACTGATATATTGGGTATAAGTTATGATGATTTTAAGACTTATATTGAGTCTTTATTCACTGAGAATATGAGTTGGGAAAACTATGGGGAATGGGAACTTGATCATAAGGTGCCTATAAGTCTAGCCACTACGGTGGAAGAAATTTATAGTCTTAATCATTATACAAATTTTCAGCCTTTATGGGCATCAGATAATAAATCAAAGGGAAATAGGTTTATAGGTTAATAGAAAAATCCCCAATCAAGGTCCAAGGATATATGGGACTTAACCCGATCCTAGAGGATGATTGAGGACTTGTAAGTTTAAAACGCTGAGAATACACGTTTAGTCGGTGCTCTTTAGAAAGATTATTGTTTCCTTTCGTTTCCATCTTCTTTTGGAAGATAAGCACCAGTGAGGGTAAATTAGATTTACCAATCCTTGAGGTATCAACTACTCTGTACTTACTTGCGCTTATTCAACCCTCGCGGACTGATTCGGGCTTCGACCCCCTATAAGGCTTTCGGTACAATCACACCCGCCTTTCGAGCTTGATGTGGCTACGAACATCTCGTAACTAAGTACTCACCTGTCGTCAATACCTGAGCAACGCTTTTGATTAATTTTTAATAATTTTCATTAACATTGAAATTAATTATGCTGTGGATAAATTCAAGTAGTGGTTGCTCCCAAACTCCATCATCTTTTGAACGACAGAATATTTAACTACTCAATGTAATACCTCTATTACCATTCTTCAAGACATCTACAAACAATTAACCTTGGGGGCTAAAGTTGCCAAGTAACAACACCACTTGTACACTTGGTTGCCTTTCGGCTTTAAGACACCTCTTAAATTGAAACCCGCAATCGAAACTCCCGGTGAGGAACCCCTTCTTACATGATATCTACGAGTTATTCCTATTGCCCTTCCGGACTCAATCTGACGACCCACATCGCCCGATGATACATTCATTTCAACTACAGTGTTACCCTCGTCTAATCAGAACAAATCGTATCTCGCTTTTCTACTCAAGCTCTTGACAAGCCGCAACCCTAACTCAGCAGTTAGAATCACTTTAATAATGCTTTCACATTTTATTGTATCAGCTCCTCACGGAGACAGAAAGGATTATAGACAACCCTACATCATAACCACTGGGCGAACCATACGGTAAGACAATTTCTTCAATAATTTTAAGAACTTTATTTCTTTCTGCAAAGATAAGACAATCTTTTCAAATCACCAAATCTTTTTTCAAATGACGTGCGAGATACACCATACCCTTCATTTGTTTTACAAAGATAAGATAACTTTTTCAAACCACCAAATCTTTTTTAGAAAATCAAATCAGATATTTCTTCTGACTTGAATACAAAGATAAGATATACTTTTCAATCTACCAAATCTTTTTTCTCTGTCAATTACTATTATTATAGCGCATGATTATCCGGAAGTTTTAAAATATTAAAAAATTTTTTAGGAAAGTGGAATAAAGAGGAAGGATTATTTAATATATACAATATGAATAAGATATGTAACAAGTGTAGGATTGAAAAGGATGTTGAGTTCTTTAACAAGAATAAGGCAACCAAAGATGGATATAGACATGAGTGTAAAGATTGTAGAAGGATAAACAATTCTAAGTATAAAGAAAAGATAAAGGAATCTAACAAGATATTCCGAGAGAATAATAAAGAGTACTATAAAAAATACTACGAAGAGAATAAAGAAGCTATTGATTTATATAAAAAGGAATATAAAGAGTCCAATAGTGATAAGTTAAAGGAATCAGCTACTGAGTATAGACTGGCTAATAAGGATAAGATAAACGAATATAAGAGAGAGTATAGAAAGAATAATAAGGAAAAGTATAAAGAGTATTACTTAAATAGTAAAGAGACAACGGATAAGTATATGGAAGAGAATAGAGATAAAATACGCTTAGTAAAAAATAAATACTTTAGAGAAAGAAAAAAGACTGATATTTTATTTAAGATAGGTTGTTCTATTCGATGTTTAATTGGTAGCAGCTTTAAGAGAAAGGGATTTAGAAAGAACTCAAAGACATCTATAATACTTGGTTGTGATTTTGCCTTCTTTAGAAGTTATATCGAGTCTAAATTTGAAGACTGGATGACATGGGATAACTATGGTAAGTATAATGGTGAATTTAATATTGGTTGGGACATTGATCATATTGTACCAATATCAAGTGCGAAGTCTGAGGAAGAGATATTGTTACTTAATCACTATACAAATTTACAACCATTGTGTTGTAAGACGAATAGGGAAATAAAAAAAGACTCTATCAACTGATAGAGTCTTTTTTGGTTTTGCTTTGGATTATTTAATGAATCTCTTGGTTTTTGAATACCCATCATTTGATATGATATTAAGTATATAAACTCCTTTAGATAGTGAAGATACATTTATATCTGCGTTATTTGAGTTTATAGATTGTGTTATTAACATCTTACCATCACTACTAAATATCTTAGCTGTTTTCATCTTATTGCCATTAATACTTAGTGTAGAACTGACTGGGTTAGACTTTATTTGATAATCAAATCCTTTGAACCTATGAATAGAAACAACACTTGAATAAGTAATAGACCCATCATTATTTACAATTTTAAGTCTGTAGTAGCAAGTATTTAAGTTAGATGAATTAGCATCTATAAAACTATAAGTTGATTTACCTGCCTTAACATTACCTGCCTTAACATTACCTGCCTTAACATTACCTATGTTAGTGTAGTCAATACCATCTATACTTTGCTCAACCAGAAAAGAAGCAACATTAATTTCACTATCTGTCACCCATGTAAGTATATTACTTGTATCAGATATAGAACCAGTAAAATTGATTAAATTAAGTGGTAGTGTAGTATAACCACCTTCGTGGTAGATGGAGTTTACCTCTGTGCTATCCAATGCACGATTATATACTCTAATATCATCTAAGCTTCCATAATAATTAGTCTTTATACCGGTCGCCCACCCGTCGTTGTCTGATGTTCCAATCTTAAGTTCACTTAATGTAGTATTGTAACTAATGCTTGCTTTCGCCCTTGTAATGTGATTTGGGTGTAGATTTATTATATGTATAAAGAGTAATTTCCTGATATAAATCCGATTCACCTTCAAATAGTTTTAAGTATTTCATCCTATATTAAATTCATTTTTAAGACAATTCAATAACCCATCTAATTGATCACAACGATAACATTCATTTACAGTGTATTGATAAGGTGATCTTCCTAATCTAGAATGTTTTGTAACCTTATACCATTCATCCTTATATGTGTATATAAGAATCACATATAAAGTAGATGAGTGCATGATTCTATCCATATCGTAGTTACCTCTACAGCATAGTTTGTAAAACTTAACCGTTAGGTAGCTAATCGGTTAGGCAAACATAATCTCCCTTCATTTCAGAGGGCTGTGAACCCAAGTGTCCGCTAGACGAACAAGGCATAAAAAGATTCTTGTCAGTTCAAGAATTTGTACCTTGTAATGGATTCGAACCACTGTCAACTCCTGAAAGGGAGCCATCCTAAATTCACAACAGGTTCAAAGGCTTAACCCTTTGTCGCACCATTGTAAAACCGCTAGACGAACAAGGCATATTGTAAAGAACTTATATTAGAAAACATTCTGAGTGAAATGAAAAACTTCACGGAGAGTTAGTTACGTTACTTGATAGAACCAAATAAGAGGCTTGACTAACCCATTCACTCAGAATTTTGTGGGTGTAGAGAGGATTCGAACCTCCGAAGACACGAATGCCGGGTAACGTACAAGTTACCCCCGTTTGACCACTTCGGTATACACCCATAAAAACTCACCAAGGTTATAATCCTTGAACATCCTAGAATACCATTTCAGTTCGTAAGGTCTCAAAGATGATTTGAACTCGACCGTTTTATCTCTCGTGTACCAGAGCTACAAGTAGCCGCTATTGGAATGAGTTTAGTACCTTGTATTGGATTCGAACCAATGTCAGTTCCTGAAAGGGAACCATCCTGATAATTAAAACAATTTAGATAGTGGGAATCGGCACCCACAATGATATGATTAAAAAGAAATCCTAAGGCAGCATTCCAATGTCAGATAATCGGATAGGTGTTCTATCTCTTTAACTTCCCTTCTCTCCTTTTACGGAAGATTCTGGAGCACTAAATTACGACCGCTTAGTCTATAACGGTAACCATTATCACACCTGCTAGATAACTAAATTTGTCTCAACTAACATCCCGAAGGACACCGCTAGACGAACAAGGCAAATAAATTAAGAACTTATAAATGACGTGCAAGATACACCATACCCTTCATTTGTTACACAAAGATAAAACAATTATTTCTAATCACCAAATCTTTTTTTAAGAGCGAACACATGCAAATGTCTTACAAAGCTAGCTGCTTTACTCTTTTGTTACACAAAGATAAAAAAGTTATTTCAAACCACCAAATCTTATTTTAACAAGGGATGAGTGTTGGAATCGAACCACCAATAGCAATCATGCTTTCAGTATATATTAATATTTTTTGCATAAAAAAAAGAGATAACAATTAAGTTATCTCTTTTTGATTACAAACTTATTTTAGAAGTCCACCGAACATCTGACTGATTTTTTCATAAGCTTCTTTGGATTCTTTATGAGTACAGTTATACTTACCAGTTTTCGTAATTGGTTCTCCACACTTTGTACATGTTACTGCTACGGTAGAACCTTTCACTTCTGTTTTGATTGATTTACTCATTTTAAATTTTTTAAATTTTCTAATTTTTGTAAAGAAATAGATTTTGGATGTGGCTTTTCACCTACCAATTTTTCATACGATTCTATTATACGCGCTGCTTCAATTGCTTCCTCGATAGAAATTTCTTTTACTGTATAATATTCGCACCGTGAGTTATATCCATCCTCACTACCTTGTAAATCATCTTCATCCATGATATCATCACCTGAGACATATTTATCATGCCACTCCGAGAAATCGGCTTGTGTTACGAAGGCTCTATTGCCTCCAAAGTCCACATCACTATGTGGGTCAATAAAACATTGACTTTCAATTACTAATTGTATATATTATTTTTTATATTTTGGATTCTTTATAACTGGGTAATTTAGGTCTTTCAACTTATATCGCAAGGATGAAAACCCATATCCTCTATCAATAACTTCGTTTGTAAGTGTGTCTAGTATCTCCCAATCCCATGGGATATCAGTGATAAAATCTGACACAACTCGATTTGGATTTGTAGGTGTCTCGTATAAACATAGGTTCACCTATTTCTTTGATTAATGAATCAAAGAAGTCCGAGAGGTTCATATGGCACATATTTTATCTTTTAATACAGAGAAGTCATCACCACTCTTTATGATATAATCACCCCAAGATATCATGATATCGCCTTCTAATGTCTTTACCCATCGTCCAATAGTACCAACATTGCTTTCTTCTGATATTAAGTTATCACCGAGCATTTCTTCTATTGCTTTAATATTATCATGTGAGTCCCATCTGATTACTTTATCGATGTTCTCAGATTTTAATACACCAATTACTTTCATATGAGAAAGACCCAGTCTTTCGCTCCATATAAAGTATGGTTCGCCTATTGGTGCTTTATCACCTTCTTTATAAACCTTTGTAGAATCGCATATCATAGGTGTTTCCCAATTGAGAATAGGAAATATATCATCACCAACTTGAATATCTGTTGTGCATAAGAAAGGCTTCACTTTCTTTATATTCTTTGCTAGTCTAAAGACACCTGAGGTATAACATTCTTCTGACAGTTGTTTACCCCACCCGGTATCCACCATTTTTTTATATTTATCATTTGGCATTACATCACCATCCACTGGTATCCACTTAACTAAATATTTATCCATAAAATTATTTAAAAAAGATTGCTATTAATATAGAAGCAATCAGAATGATTGTAAATCCGTAATATCCACCGAATGGGTAGTTTTCAAACTGATATCTAATATCGTTAGTACGCAGAAATTTTTTAATTCTATTATTCATTAGCAAACTCTGGTTTCATTATGTTGTTTAATAACTCTGCTTGAGCCAACTTGCGCAAGAATTTTATTAAGATCGCCTGTGCCTTTTTCGGACGTTGGTGTTAGAATAAACCCATACCCACACATATTTGGAGCATCACCATTACCATATGGTATAATATCAATATCGAAGTGACATAGAACTTGTTCTTCTATGTAAGCAGGACAAAATTCATCGTATATATCAACGTTTGATAGGTGCATTTCTTCATCCTCGCAGTCAAACGGATAGCCTAGTATATTGCATATTTTTTCCAGTTCACTCCATGATTCATCCGCAAGAGTTTTAGTTTGCATATCATATTTAGCACCAATGACATTTACTGTATTAATACTTATTCCC
>Ga0304729_1001007_pt1 | contig 19171 bp, 18 predicted proteins | sample C_131016_MF_Meta_FD_190475 | JGI IMG/M metagenome (GOLD analysis project Ga0304729, IMG submission 190475) | Freshwater microbial communities from Lake Croche, Canada to study carbon cycling - C_131016_MF_MetaG (v2) (version 2) | ecosystem: Environmental > Aquatic > Freshwater > Lake | place... | reverse complement strand
GCCTAAGATTTTGATGGACAAGCAAATCAAGCCCTTGGTGTCCAGTTCAGCTTTCTAAATGTTGGGGCAGTGCTACTACCCATGACTCAAAACCGAGAGATTCGCTGAAGCCCCTACTAACGGTTAAACAGCCTTAGCAAGCACTCGGCCAGGATGCCAATCGCGAGAAAGGCGATGAATTCGTCCTTGATGAATTGGTGCGATGTCGTACAATATAGTCCCTTATCGAACCAAATGGATTGTCTATGTCAATTTCGCGCCGAAAAATTCTTGCGCTAGTGGGTGGCGGGGTCATTGTGGCCGCTGGCGGTGGTCTGGGGTACGCCGTGACGCGCCTGCCGAGAACGGCAAGCCTTCCGTGGCAAATGGCAGGCAAATACCAAGACCCGCGGAAGCATGCGCTGTCATGGGCCCTGCTTGCGCCCAACCCGCATAACCGGCAACCCTGGATGGCCAATCTGGCGGAGCCGGGTGTCGTGACGCTTTATGCCGACCCTGACCGACTGTTGCCCAAAACTGATCCGTTCAACCGGCAGATCACCATCGGCCTTGGCTGCTTTCTGGAACTGTTGCGAATGGCGGCGGCTGAAAATGGACACAGGCTAGAAACGACCATCTTTCCTCAAGGCAGCAGTCCGGCCGGTCTGGACCGGCGGCCCATTGCGAGGGTGGTCTTTACACCGGACGAAACCGTAGCGCGCGATCCGCTTTTCGCGCACGTGCAACTACGGCGCTCAAACAAAGAGCCTTTCGACATGTCCCGCACCGTCGATCCGGCAGCCCTCGCACGCATCGGTGCAGTGGTCGCGAATGGCTCGCGTTTTGGCGGTACGGTCGATGCCACCGAGGTTGCGTCATGGCGAGAACTGACCCATAGCGCACTGCAAATAGAGATTGAGACCCCGCACACTTTTCAGGAGAGCATCGACCTGTTCCGGATCGGTCACCGCGAGGTTGACGCGAACCCGGACGGCATTGCTTTCACCGGGCCACTTTTCGAAGCCCTCCACGTCACGGGCCAATTCACCCGCGCCGCAGCGGCAGACCCCACCTCCAGCGCCTATAAGGCAGGGCTGGATGCGGTTTTTGCCAACACCGACACAGCGATGGGACACGTCTGGCTGGTCACCGCCGGTAACAGCCGCGCCGACCAGATCGCGACAGGGGCAGACTGGCTGCGCGTGAACCTTGCAGTAACATCAGAGGGCCTTGGATTTCAACCACTGAGCCAAGCGCTGCAGGAGTTCCCAGAAATGGCCGATCACTACGCAACAGTGCACAAACGGCTCGCGCAGACAGGCGGAACCGTTCAGATGTTGTCGCGTATCGGCTTTGGCCTCACAACCACAGCCAGCCCGCGCTGGCCGCTTGAGACAAGAATTGCCTGATCCAGCACTCGCTCTCTATTTCCGGCTGCTCAACGAGATAGGGATCATCGCGCAGTTGTCGCGCACCCTGCTCGAAGCCCGCCTTCCGTCGGGCTTTGTTTTGGCGCAGTTTTCGGTGCTCAACCATCTGGTTCGGGTCAGTGATGGACAGACACCGCTGACGCTGGCCCGAGCGTTTCAGGTGCCCAAGACCTCGATGACACACTCGCTCGCGGTGCTGGAACGGGCTGGGCTGATCGCTCTTCAGGCAAATCCCGAAGATGGGCGCTCCAAGCTGGTTCATATCACTGACGCCGGTCGCGCCTTCCGGCAGTCGACAATTGAAGCGCTTGCCCCGGATCTTGGCCGCATCGCCACATACATGCCACCGGATCAGGCTGCAAAAATGCTGCCCGACTTGGAAAGCTTGCGCCAATTTCTTGATGCTGAACGCCCCCCTCTTGACAAGTCTTAAGGCACAGGTTGTCTGATGCTTCAAATGACAGACCGCGTTTGTTGACTGACTGAAATCAGCCTATCTTGGGCTCAGGTCAAGATTCGCTGTTGACCGCTCCTGGCAGTGAGCAGCACTCCCCTAGCGTCCGCCAAAACACTGATTCCGTAACCCAGGGAGGTTCCCCGGCACATGAACCATGGATTGGAAATCCGAAACTTCGCCACAAGTAAATGCTTGCCCGTGTCATGCACTAACCCACCCCACTGAGAAAAGCGCGTAGCCAAACGGTATGAACCTATATGAAACCAATGCATATAGGCATCAAGGAGCAAGTCCATGGCTACTAACCAAACCTCGTCTTCGAACCCACGGGCTGAAAAAATGGGTGACGTGCTGGACGCCCTGTCCAGTGGCATCGCCAAAACCGCAGCCTTCGAACCTAAGCACGAGCTCAAACTCCTGGTTCCTGAGGCCCCAACCGAAATTGCCCGCCAACTCCTGACCGAAATAATGCTCGCAGATCGTTGGGAGTGTTCAGTCGCACGCCTTCAGCGCTGGCGCACCGTCGGCGAGGGCCCGCAGTACTTGAAGATCGTGGGGAAAGTGCTGTACCGGCTCAAAGACATTGAGGCCTATGAGGAAGCCTGTCTGATCCGGAAAATATTCTAGGTGCGCACCCAAGGAGGGCCCGAACGGGTTGTAAATTATTCGAACGAATTGGAATCAGTTCGAAATAGTCTTGGCGGAAACGGAGAGATTCGAACTCTCGATGAGGCTCAACACCCCATACTCCCTTAGCAGGGGAGCACCTTCGGCCACTCGGTCACGTTTCCTTGGGCTTTATTATGCCTTATCTTGGTCCAAATCAAAAGTTTTGTGAAGCGCCCTTACAGCCAACTCCATGTATTTTTCATCAATAACGACCGAAGTCTTGATTTCGGATGTGGAAATCATCTGGATGTTGATGCCCTCTTCGCTCAAGGTTTTGAACATCTTACTGGCCACACCCACATGACTCCTCATGCCAATACCGACAATGGACACCTTGCAAATCTTCGCATCACCCACGACCTCAGCAGCACCAAGCTCAGGGATAACTTGACCTTTTAGAAGATCCAAAGTTTTGGCATGGTCATTTCTATGGACCGTAAAACTAAAGTCAGTTTTACCGTCCTTGCTGATATTTTGGATGATCATGTCCACTTCAATGTTGGCCTCAGCCACTGCCCCTAAAATTTGATAGGCAATCCCTGGCTTGTCAGGTACACCAATCACAGAGATTTTGGCTTCATCGCGGTTAAACGCGATGCCAGAGACGATAGCTTGTTCCATTTTTTCATCTTCCTCAAAACTGATCAACGTACCTGATCGGGCCTCTTCTTGTAAATCGATATCCCAGGGCGTAAAGCTCGACAGCACACGCAAAGGCACTTTGTACTTTCCAGCAAACTCCACAGATCGGATTTGAAGAACTTTGCTGCCCATGGAAGCCATTTCCAACATTTCTTCAAAACTGATGGTCGCTAAACGTTTCGCTTCAGGGACGACGCGAGGATCGGTGGTGTAAACACCGTCCACATCTGTATAAATCAAGCACTCGCTCGCCTTCAAGGCGGCCGCAATTGCCACTGCTGAGGTGTCTGAACCTCCTCGACCAAGTGTTGTGATGTTGCTTTGCGCATCCACGCCCTGAAAGCCCGTGATGATCACAACCTTTCCCTTGGCCAAATCACCCATCACCCGTTTGTCATCGATCGATTCAATTCTTGCCTTGGTAAAGGCACTGTTGGTCAGGATGGGCAATTGCCAACCGGCATAACTCACTGAATCAATGCCCTCGGCTTGGAGTGCGATGGCCAAGAGAGCCGAGGACGCCTGCTCGCCTGTTGAGGCCAACATGTCCAATTCCCGTTGGTAGGACAGATTCACTGAAGTGGGCGCTAACTCTTTGGCCAAGCCCAACAACCTATTGGTCTCCCCACTCATGGCTGAAGGTACAACCACCATCTGGTAACCCGCACGACTCCATTTGGCCACCCGCTTGGCCACATTTTTAATGCGATCGGTGCTACCCATGGAGGTGCCACCATATTTATGAACAATCAATGACATCGTCTATTTCACTCGGTGATTAGGCAAAACCCCATATTCTACCAATTCAAGCACTGCATTTCTTCTGACCACACAAGACTCGCCCACCTTGAGTTGAATGCCATGCCCTCGGGTCGTGCAAGCCACAATCAATCGGTTCAACTCGAGCATTTGAGCCGTGCTCGCTCGGCACCCCTGCCCTTGGAGCCAGTGTCTCAAGAGATTGGATCGTCTGGCCTCAGTAAGCGTTTGCAGAGCTTTGATGTGTGGCGGATTTCCAACAGATGCCAAGTCCTCTGTGGCCAATTCAAGCAACAAGGTCTGGGCTTGGGCAATGTGCGCCGCACTCCTAGAGAGCGTTTGTCGGAAATTGGGAAAAGTCTGCATCAAATGGGGCAGAATTTTTTGTCTGATCTTGTTGCGCGTAAAGGACTCGTTGGTGTTGCTGGGGTCTTCAATCCAAGACAAACCATTTTCAGTCGCCCAGGCACGCAACTGATCGGATGGGACCCCCAAAATAGGTCTGTGATAAGTCACCGAGTTGTTGGTCCATTGCGCTCTCATGCCGGACAAGCCCGGCAAACCAGAGCCACGGGACAAGGCCAAAACCACGGTCTCCACCTGATCATCTGCGTGTTGTGCGAGAGCAATGTCTTTGATGTGCCCCCCCCACTTGGTGAGCAACACGTCCTCCAAGGCCTGGTACCTGGCGCGCCGAGCTGCGTCCTCTGGACTTTGTCCAGGTCGATGCTTGGCATTGACATACACCACTTCGATTGGAATGTGGTGCAAATCACAAAACCCTTTACAGTGCTGTACAAAATCATCCGCCGCACTTTGCAAACCATGGTGGACATGAACAGCATGAACCTGTCCAGGCCACTTCAACTGGCAAGCCCATAAAAGTGCCGTTGAATCCGCCCCACCGCTGAAAGCCACAGCCAGAGGCTTTCCTGGCTCAAATCTAGACAACCAAGTTGGAACGTCTAAAGCCTTCGGTAAGGGCAAGTTAGGCTCAACACTTGACATGCCATGGCCCGTGCTTGATTCGCCTTGGCTGGTCAAACCTTCGTGTCCGTGTAACGCCCGTAACTTTGAAGTCTCTCATAGCGACGATCCAACAAATCCTTGGTTTTCAAGTCGCAGACCTGTCGCCAAGCATCGCTCAAGCCGCGCTTCAATTGCGCGGCCATTTGTTTTTGGTCTCTATGCGCGCCACCCACAGGCTCATTGATGATCTTGTCGACCAAGCCCAATGCCTTGAGTCGGTGCGCTGTGATGCCCAAGGCCTCCGCGGCCACTTCACTTTGACCTGAAGACTTCCAAAGTATAGAGGCGCACCCTTCTGGGCTGATCACAGAATACACAGAGTACTGGAGCATCAAGAGTTGATCGCAAACGCTGATGGCCAAAGCGCCACCAGAGCCTCCCTCACCGATGATGGTGGTGATGATGGGCACTTCCAATTGGGCCATTTCAAAAATATTTCTCCCAATCGCCTCACTTTGACCACGCTCCTCGGCATCGATGCCAGGATAAGCGCCAGGCGTGTCCACAAATGTCAGCACTGGAATCTTGAATTTTTCAGCTGTTTTCATGAGCCTTAAAGCTTTCCTGTAGCCCTCTGGTCGACTCATCCCGAAGTTTCTTAGGGTCCGCTCCTTGGTATCTCTACCCTTTTGGTGACCCAAGACCATGCATGGATTGCCATTGAAACGCGCCAAACCGCCCACAATGCTTAGGTCATCGGAAAAATGTCGATCCCCATGCATCTCTACAAAATCAGTACAGAGCTCATTGATGTAATCCAAGGTGTAGGGGCGCTCAGGATGACGCGCAATTTTGGTGATCTGCCAAGCCGTTAAATTGCTGTAAATGTCTTTGGTCAACTGAAGGCTTTTCTTGGACAACTGCTCAATTTCTTGGGAGATGTCTACGGCAGATTCACTTTGGACATAGCGCAACTCTTCGATTTTGGATTCCAAGTCGGCAATCGACAGTTCAAAATCTAAAAATGTTTTTTTCGCCAATTTACTTTCCTCTCAAGTCAATACGCAACTGGAACGGGGTCCAATGAGCGCCAGATGTACCAAGTTGCCACACTGCAAAATGGAGCCCAAGCTTGGGCCACTTCTCTTGCATCGCTTCGACTCACCGATTCCCCAGAAAAATAATTTTGGCTGATCCCATTGAGTAAGCCCACATCGTCTAGGGGCAACACATTGGGCCGCAAAAGATGAAAAATCAAAAACATCTCTGCCGTCCATCGACCAATACCACGAATGGCGACCAACTCTGCAATGATCTCTTCATCGCTCATGGCCTCCCAACCCAAAGGGTTGCCCCTTCCATTGGAGAAATGCAGCGCCAGATCAACAATGTACTCGACCTTTCGAGCCGACAAGCCCGCAGCTCTCATGTCGTCAACCTTCAATTTGAGAACCCTTGAGGGGGTCATGGTCGATTTGCTCAGTTGCGTAAAACGATCCCAAACCGTTTGAGCGGCCTTGACCGATATTTGTTGACCCACCACGCTTCTGGCCAAGGTGATGAAAGCGTCACCCCTGGAGATCAATTTAACATCCCCAAACTGGGGAATCAAACGCTTCATGACGCGGTCTTTTTTGATCAAGTACCGACAGGCCTCCTCCCAGTAGCTGGGAACCTCCGTGGCTTCAGGTACGGAAGCTTTCAATGCACTTGCTCCCACGTGGTGCCTTGGGCGGCATCTTTTAAAACAATGCCCTGATCCAACAAGGTTTGACGGATCTCGTCGGCCAAAGCAAAGTTTTTGTCCTTTTTAGCCTGCGCACGCAATTGAATTTGCAAGTCAATTTCTTGCTCACTGAGCGCAGCACCGGCCTTTAAAAATGCACTGGGAGAGGACTCCAAGATGCCCAAACAAGAGCCCAAAGCCTTTAACAAACCCGACAAATAGGGATCTTTGGATTTGTTCACCTCGCCCGATAAGTCAAACAACACCGAGACGGCCTCAGGTGTTGCAAAATCCTCATCCATGGCTTGCTTGAAGCGGCTTGCATAGGCATTTGACCAATCGATCTCAGAAATTGCCATGTCCTTGGGCGCCACCAAGTCCAGCGTGGTGTACAACCTTTTCAAAGAAGACCGCGCATCCCCAAGGTGAACATCGCTGTAATTCAATGGACTGCGGTAGTGACTGCGCACCACAAAAAATCTCAAAGTCTCCGCATCAAAGACTTTCAACACATCGCGAATGGTGAAGAAATTACCCAAACTCTTGGACATTTTTTCATTGTCAACGTTCACAAAACCATTGTGCATCCAATAATTGGCCATGGTCTGTCCGCTGGCACCTTCACTTTGAGCAATTTCATTTTCGTGATGTGGAAACTGTAAGTCTGCACCCCCACCGTGGATATCAAAGGTTTGGCCCAACAAAGCACAACTCATGGCCGAGCATTCAATGTGCCAACCTGGCCTTCCGAGTCCAAAGGGCGCAGCCCATTTGACCTCTTGCGGTTCGCTTTCTTTTGCAGCTTTCCAAAGCACAAAATCCAGTGGGTCTTCTTTCCCATCCAAAACGGCCACTCTCTCACCGGCGTGCAATTCATCCAAGGATTTGCCTGACAAGCGGCCATACCCTGGGAACTGCCTCACAGAGAAATTAACATCCTGTCCGGCTTGGTAGGCCAACTTTTTCTCTAGCAAGTTCTCAATCAAAACCACCATGTGAGGCACATAATCTGTGGCCCTGGGCTGAGCGCTGGGCTCTTGGATGTTTAAACGGTTGGCATCTTCTTGTAAGGCCAAAATCATTCGATCCGTCAAAGACCGGATCGTCTCTTTGTTCTCGGTAGAGCGTCGAATGATCTTGTCGTCGATATCGGTGATGTTGCGAACGAAGTTGACCTGGTAACCTAAGACTTTGAACCAGCGCTGCACAAGATCAAACGCGATCATGGAGCGGGCATGTCCAATGTGACAAAAATCATAAACCGTCATCCCACACACATACATGCTGACATGCCCCTCTTTTAAAGGCACAAAGCGCTCAAGCTCTTTAGATAGGGTGTTGAAGATTCGAAGTGACATGAAAGCTAAAAAAATGTGAACGACAGACAAGTCTAAAATGAAGAAGATGAACAGTTGCTCTAAAGTAAGCCCCTCTTGGCCACCCTTTTTACAACAACGACCACCAATACAAAGGCGAGTTGTCTTGTTACACTAAGACTTTATCTCAAACGCCTTGGAATTGGGGGGGTGCCTTTTGAGGGCCATGAACTTGGATCAGAGCACCTATGTTAACTTCTCTTGGGGTTTTCGTTGGCATCAACAAGGTACAAATGAATTCTTTTGACTTCATGGATGATTATGTTCGAATATTTTACGTCCTCTTTAAAAATTTTGACCCAGCCATCCCCCAAGTCAACTTCTATTTTAACTTTTTTAACTTCTTCAAGCCTGATGCGTAAACGGTGGATCCAGCTTTGTGCGTTCTTTGTTGTCTTCACCAGTTTATGCGCTCCATGCTGGGCTGACCCCCATGAGGACGTTCTGAAAATGCTTAAACAAGATTTGACTGAGCAAGCCTTTACCATGGTGAATGCTTATCTTCAAGATCACCCACAAGACCCACAGATGCGTTTTTGGCAGGGCAACTTATGGGTGAAAAAGGGTGAGTCCAACAAAGCCAGCGAGGTTTTTTTGCGTTTGACCCAAGATTACCCTGAACTGAGCGAACCCTATAACAATTTAGGGATTTTGCAGTTTCAAGCAGGCGACTTTTTATCCGCCAAAAGCTCCTTTGAGTCCGCCCTTAAAGTGCAGCCAGACTTTGTCAACGCCATGGAAAACTTGGGCGACACCTATTTGCTCCTTGCTCGCTCAACTTTGGATCAAGCCAAGGAATTGGACCCCAAGTCAAAGTCAACGAAGTACAAGCTAGAATTGATCGGGCAGCTGTTGTCTGAGTGGAGCAAGAATTCAAAGAAATAGATCCCCTCCTTCATGCAATTGACCCCGATCTGGCCTGAACCCAATCCTCGGCTTCTTTTCCAACACAAACCGTCTCTTTTCATGTTTTTATCCAAGACCCTTTTCACCTCTAAAGTCGTGCAAGCCTTGTTGGCCTTGCTTGCGATCACCTGCACATCGCTCTTTGCTCAAAGCACAACAAAAGCAGACAATCCGCAAGTCAAGATCAGCACCAACCTTGGCGACGTGGTGATCGAGCTGTACCCTGACAAAGCACCTAAAACCGTGGCGAATTTTTTACAATACGTCAAAGACCGTCATTACGATGGCACTATTTTTCACCGCGTCATCCCAGGCTTCATGGTCCAGGGTGGGGGTTACACCAAAACTTTTGCTGAAAAGTCCACACGCGCTCCTGTGACGCACGAAGGTCAAGCCGCCCTGGCCAAAGGTGGGGACAAGAATGTGGTTGGCACAGTGGCCATGGCCAGAACCTCCGAGCCCAACTCGGCCACCTCTCAGTTCTTCATCAATGTGGCCGACAATGCTTTTTTAGACCCCACGGTCGTGCCCCCTGGTGACCCCGTTCCAAGCTTCAATTACAACGGTAAAACTTACACCAACATCCCAAGATCCAATCTTGAGAACAACCCTAAACTGGTGGGCTACACGGTTTTTGGTAAAGTTGTCTCAGGCATGGACGTTGTTGACAAAATAAAATCCATTCCCACGGGCCCCTCTGGCCCCTTTCCCAGCGACGTTCCAAAAACGAGCGTGATCATTACCTCTGCTTCCATCATCAAATAACCATGACCAATCCAACTGTTGAACTCCACATTGCCGAACACGGCCTGATCACTCTTGAACTCGATGCTGAAAAAGCGCCCATCACGGTCGCAAATTTCATCAAGCATGTTGAGAGTGCTCATTACGACAACACCATTTTTCATCGCATCATTCCTGGCTTCATGATCCAAGGTGGCGGCTTTGCGCCAGGTATGAAACAAAAGGAAAGCCAAGACACCATTGAAAACGAAGCCAAAAACGGGCTCAAAAATGACCATTACACGGTCGCGATGGCCAGAACCTCCGACCCTCATTCCGCCGGCGCTCAATTTTTTATCAACGTGTCTGACAATGATTTCCTCAACCACACGTCCCCAACCTCCTCAGGTTGGGGCTACGCGGTTTTTGGTAAAGTCGTTGGCGGCAAAGAGGTGGTGGACAGCTTGGGCAAAGTCAAAACGTCACGCAAAGGCTTTCACGATGATGTCCCCGTAGAAGATGTGGTCATCGAAAAAGCCGTGATGCATCAGGCTTAAGAACCCGCGCGTTGTCTTTGATGGCCAAGCCCAACACCTACCAAGGCATTTGGTGCAAATGCCACCCAACGCCTTGACCCCCAGGCCCATCGAACACATTGATGCCCATGCATGGGCCTGTGTGGACTTCATTTCTGATGTGCATTTGAGCGCCCAATGCCAGGACGTGTATGTGGCCTTGCATCACTATTTGATGCACACGCCAGCCGACGCTGTGTTCATCTTGGGGGACTTGCTTGAGGTTTGGATTGGGGATGATTGTTTGGCGCAAGAGCATTTTGAAATGGAGCAAGCCTGCGCGCGCATGCTCAAACAGTCAAGTGATCGCCGCCCGACTTACTTCATGCCAGGCAACCGAGATTTTCTCATCGGCCAAGGCTTCATGGATCAAACCGGCATGCGCCTGCTTTGTGACCCCTGTGTCCTAGAGACACCGAGCAAAAGAATTTTGTTGAGCCATGGCGATGAGCTTTGCACCAGCGATCTGGACTACCAAGCCTTTAGACGAGAGGTGCGGGGCAGCAAGTGGCAAGCAGACTTTTTGGGCCGTCCCTTGAGCGAGAGGCATTTCCTGGCCACAGAAATGAGATCACAAAGTCAACTTAAACAAAGCCGTCTCTCCAAGGACAAGCATGCAGAGCTTGACCATAGCGCTTGCATCGATTGGCTCGAACGCTTCAATTGCCAACTGCTCATTCACGGCCACACCCATCGTCCCATGAGGCACGAATTGACGCCAACGCTTGCGCGCGAAGTACTGAGCGACTGGGATACGAAGGCAGCTCCTCAAAGAGGACAAACTTTGCGACTTTCAAACGGGCAACTTCAGCGCATCGAGGTGTTTTAGAGCCCTTTTGCACTTCTTCACATGAGCTCAAGAAGACTTCTTCATCAAGACCTTCAAGACCACTTGCAAACGCTGCGCGGTGCTCGACTCAAAAGGCGCACTCAGCACTTGAGCAACATCCTTGGTCCATGTCTGCACTGGTGTGGGGTCGTTTCTTTTTGTCAGCAGTTGCAGCTGTAAGGCCCTGCGATCTGCGAGGTGCTCAGCGGGCGTAGGCAACTCAGAGGCCATTTCAAGCCTCAGCATGGCGGTCTTCATCAGGGCTGCATCTGCATTGACAGGCGCTTTAAGGGCTTGAACCATGGCCACACGATCGGGGGCTTGGACTCTTGGACCGAGCTCTTTCAAAGCCGGTATGCGTTCAACGTCTCGGCTCTCCCAAGCGCTCAGCAACTGCGTCAAAGACTCTCCATGGGCCATGGCAGACAATTTTTTAAGTGCAAATTGCGCTTGCTCAAAAGCATGCCTTTGCGCCCTGAAAGCTTGGTCCCCCAACCTGGGGCCCCTGGGCGCGTCAAATGAGGGCTGATGCCTTGCATCGAAACCTGGTTTTTTCGAGCGATCAAATGCCTCGGGTTTGCCACGTCCAAAGGGTTTGGCACCTCGTGAATCCTTGGAGGACGAAGCCTGGGGGGCGTCTTTCTTTTGACCTGGTCGGTCATCTCCTCTGACAGCAATCACCGGCTTGCTTGGTAGTTTGGGCACCGGTGCTTTGAGCTCAGGCTCTAGGGGAGCCTGAACTTCTTGAACTTCTTGAACTTCTTGAACTTCTTGAACGTCGCTGGACCTTGGACTTTCTGTTTCAAGAGCCTGGTCTGAAGTTTCTACATGGATTTTTTCTGCATCAGCTGGCGCATTTGCAGGCGCATCTGCAGCGGGCAAGAGAACTTCCTCAAGCACTTGCTCCTTGGCTTGTGGCGCGTCTGCATCTGGCGGCAATGGGGCGGGCAAGCTGGGAGGCGTCCACGCTTCGTTCAACAATTTATCCAACGCCTGCATGGCCAAACGAATGGACTGCGCCTCTTGCTTGGCCACGGCCTCGTCAAGCGCCCTTGAAGCCGAGATCACAGCAGCGTCATAGGCACTGATGGCCGCCAAGGATTGCTCACGCTGCTTGGTTTTTCTTTCAAAAGCCTCGTCAATCGGTTGCCTGAAAGCATCCCATAATTTTTGCTCTTGTTTGCGATCCAACACCACCGACTGGGACTCTTGTTGCCAACGTTGTTGCAACTGCTTGACGGCATCAATTCTCAATTGCGTTTCAGCACCTAGTCGCTTGGCTTCCTCAATCAAAGACAAGCGTTGCTCAACACTCTTGTCTTGGACCAACTCCAAGGGCGCATGAGCCAACTTCATGGCCTCTTTCCACAAGCCTTGAAGCTCGATAAAAATCTTTTCACTGACATGGCCACTGTCTCGCCAACGCTCGGAGAATTGATGCAAATGTCTGACCACCGACTTCCAATCTGGACCTTGTGCGCCAACCAGCGTCCAGGCCTTTAATTCTTCTATCAAAGACAAGCGCTGTGCCTTGTTCTCGGCACTCTCAAGCTTGACCTTTTCAACCCAGACCTCAACCACTTTATGAGCTCTGTTACAAGCTTGGTCAAAGCGCTTCCAAAGAGCATGGTTGGGCAAGCCGCCTTGATCAACCTGCTTCCAATTTTCACGCAAGTCGCGCAACGCCTCTTGCATTTTTCGCCCCCCCATGACAGGCACCCATGTCATTTCTGGCGACTTTTGAAACACAATTTCCTTGCCGGCATCGGCAACAGGGGCCTCAACTGCGTTGGCTTGCTGCAAGGGCTCTGCAGGCAAAGTCAATGGCATCGAGGGTACCAAGGGCACGAAGGGCACAACATCGGCCGATGGCAAAGCATCTGACGGCTCTAACTGTTCGGCCGGCATCAACGCCTCGTTGCTGGCAAGAGGCTCATCAGAGGGCGTGCGCTCAGCGGGCACAATCATTTTCTTTTTGGGATCCGCCTTGATCACCTTGGTGACGTGGGTGGACTTGTCTGTTTTGACGGCTACTTTTTTAAACAAGGCCTCTGCCTTTTGCACCAGCTCAAGCCTCAGTTGGTCGGCTCTCCACTTTTGCCATCCTTCCAGCTCACTGGCTGCAGCCAATGCTGCTTGGGCCTTGTGCTCCAATTTTTCATCCAGCAAGCGAGCGTTCTCTTTCAAGACAGATCTCAGGTTGTGTGCTGCACTGGCACTTGCTTTGCCATGTCCTTCTGCCATTTCGGTTTCAAGTACTTTTAAAACCTCTTGAACGGCATGCGTTGCTTTGGCTTTCAACTCTGGGTCCACTTTGGGCTTGTGCGCTGGTGCCGCACTGGTTTCACCAACGCCTCTTTGTGCTTTGATCTCCTCGGCCCAGGCTGGCACTTGTGGCAACGTCTCCTCTTTGGACTCACTGGATTTTTGCGCTTGGTCCAGTGCCGCGTTGAACGCATCCCAAAGCGCCTGCATCTGTTGGCCACTGTTGGTCAAAGCCGGTCCATGTTTGAGGTCCACAGAGGACCACAGATCATCCCCAAAGATCTGATCTCTTAACGCGACCCAAGCCTGCACATCCCGACTCAAGGTTTCTTTCAAGTCAAATGCCTCACGCCAAGGCTTGGTCGACAAGACCTCCATGCGTTGTGCCATCAACACGGCCGCTTCGCGCTGAACTTGCGATCTGTGTTCCAAGTCTTCGACTCTTTTGATTCTGTCAAAGAGTTGGGTTTTCAAACCAGACAAGGGCTCTTTGGACAAAGGAGCGCCTACCTTGGCCGCATCTCGTTGCCAAGCCAAGGCGTCAGCAATATGGAATTTTTGAGAAGCCAAGATGGCCTGGCCCTTGACCTGCCAATCGAGCAGCAGTTGCTCTTGAGTTTTGTGCCGTTTCAGTTCATCGAGTTTTTCTCGCAATTGTTTCGCTGCCCCCTTGTCACGGGAGCTCAACTCCTTGTAAACCTCCTGAATTTGCTCGATTTCGGGCTGGGTGGTCAGCCACTCTCGGATGCGCGTTGTTCGATCTCCCGAGGTAGGGGCACTAAAAGCTCCGCCGGTCATTGCATCTAATTGTTCTTGGCTATAGGTGTTGGCAGTGTGTTGTGTCACAGAAAAAGGCTCATGTAAATCATTAAAAAAAGAGTTGCCTCTCAAGGTGCATGCTCTCACAGACCATATTGTGAACGACTTTCTACTTCATTCACGGCCAATTGAAGTTGCTTTATCGCCCCAAAACGCTCTGATGTCTTCCCACGCAATGCACAGTCTTTGCGGGAAGCCGAAATTCAAGGTCAGCTTCAACAGCCAAGGAAAAAAATTAAATCAACGTCCAAGCCATAGAAAACAAGTGTCCATCAACCCCTCTTGAAGGACGATTCTTGCTTGCAGCAGAACGAGGAACAGCTTAAAAAAGATAAAGTTCTTTCATTAAAATAATACTTATGGTTTATTTTTAATAAAATAATTGTACTTTATGGCTCATATGAATTATTTTGAAATGGATTGGGTAGCTTAAAACCTTTAAAATACCCTCATCGCCCTTATCTAATAAGAACTGCGCCTTTACTTCTTTGTCAGCTTGGTGTCCGCCTTGATTTAAATTGGACGCTTTATCCACAAAGCTGCGATTTCAAACGGCTTGGTCAAAAGCTCGAGGCCCAAAACTCCAACTCATTTAAAAGAGGAAGTGTATTGAGTACGCTACAAAAAATCAATTCATGTCTGGTTGCCATTGCTCATGATGTTGCTGAGGGATTTTTCTTCATCACGCACAGCAGCATGGCCTTTCTTGGGTTGAGCGTTTTTTTCCTGACGATGGTCATGACCTTGAGACCCGAGTTGAGAGAGAGCGGGGAAATCATGCTGATCAATTGGCTGCAAGAAAGGCGAGCCGATGAAACCGGTCTCATGGGAGATGTGGATGCCGTGGACCGGGCCACTGCGACCAACCCTTACCAGTTGCCCAAACAACAAGCCAATATCGCTTTTTGGCTCAGCAAGAAATACCATGTGGCCCCTGAGCCCTTGGGTGCCTTGGTCGAGGAGGCTTATGACCTGGGCGCCAAGAACCAAATCGAGCCCACGCTGATCTTGGCCGTGATGGCCATCGAGTCAGGTTTCAATCCCTTTGCTCAAAGCGGTGTCGGAGCTCAGGGTCTGATGCAAGTCATGACCCGCATGCACTCAGAAAAATACGAAGGTTTTGGTGGAGATTTGGCCGCATTTGACCCTGTGACGAACCTCAGAGTCGGCGTAAAAATCTTAAAGGACTTCATCCTAAGATCTGGCTCCATTGAAGGGGGGCTCAAGCTGTATGTGGGGGACACCTCCAATTCAATGGATAAATCCTATTCCTCCAAGGTCTTGGCCGAACAAGCCCGACTCAATCAGGTCGCTCAAGGCGTGAAAATACCCACAAGTCCCCCGCCTACTTTGACGGCAGCGTCTTCGGTGCTGGTGGAAAATTTATGGGAAAAGGCCCAAAAACTTGCGTCTTTTAAGGATGAACCCTAGGTTTCAAGCTAAACTACTTGGGTCTTGCAACTGGCGATAGACGAGTTCAGTTTCACTTGAGAAAATTTAACTTGTTGAAGTGGACAGTGACCGAGGGGGGTGCTATCAATCGAACCCGCCCAGTCGGCGCCAAACCACTGGGAAGCAATGACCTTCACGTGCTGTGAAGTTGAGCCGTTCGCCTGGGCAGAGTCCGCACTCCAAGACGACTTCCTATTACCTTTGGGAGGTGGAAAAAGTCACAAGAATGCGGGAAACACCATTCTCAATGAATAGGACTGCCAAATCATGTATCAAAAAAATTTCCTCATCGAGCAAACCGATCCCCAGCTTTGGCAGGCGATCCAAGACGAGAACACGCGCCAAGAGCAGCACATCGAGCTCATCGCAAGCGAAAACTACGCCTCTCCTGCAGTGATGGCCGCGCAAGGCTCACAACTGACCAACAAGTATGCCGAAGGTTATCCAGGCAAGCGTTACTATGGTGGCTGTGAATTTGTAGATGTGGCAGAACAATTGGCCATCGACCGGGTCAAAGCCATCTATGGCGCAGATGCCGCCAACGTGCAACCCCATTGCGGCGCCTCAGCCAATGAGGCTGTGTTTTTAGCCTTTTTAAAGCCTGGAGACACCATCTTGGGCATGAGCTTGGCCGAAGGGGGGCACCTGACACATGGCATGCCCTTGAACATCAGTGGCAAATGGTTCAACGCGGTGAGTTATGGACTCAATGAGCAAGAGGAAATTGACTACCCAGCCATGGAGCGAAAAGCACACGCGTCAAAACCCAAATTGATCATCGCTGGCGCATCTGCCTACAGTTTGCATATCGATTTTGAATTCTTTGCCAAGGTGGCCAAAGATGTTGGCGCCATTTTCATGGTGGACATGGCCCATTATTCGGGCTTGATCGCTGCTGGCGTCTACCCCAACCCCGTTCCCCATGCTGATGTCGTGACCTCCACGACCCACAAAAGCCTGAGAGGCCCTAGGGGCGGCATCATCTTGATGAAGTCCGAACACGAGAAAGCCATCAACAGCGCCATCTTCCCTGGCTTGCAAGGCGGTCCACTGATGCATGTGATTGCAGCCAAGGCGGTGGCTTTTAAAGAGGCCATGGCCCCCGAGTTCAAAATTTACCAACAACAAGTTCTTAAAAATGCCGATGTGATGGCGCAAACCCTCATCAAGCGGGGACTGCGCATCGTGAGCGGTAAGACCCAAAGTCATGTGATGTTGGTCGACCTCAGGTCCAAGTCCATCACAGGCAAAGTGGCTGAGCAAATCCTTGGTCAAGCACACATGACCATCAACAAAAACGCCATCCCCAATGACCCAGAAAAACCCATGGTCACCAGTGGCGTGAGGATCGGAACTCCGGCCATGACCACCCGCGGCTTCAAGGAAAAAGAGGCCGAACTCACCGCCAATTTGATCGCCGATGTGCTCGATCACCCCAACGATCAAGCGCAGATCGATCGGGTTCGAGATCAGGTGCACGCCCTGACGAATGCTTTTCCCGTTTACCGATAAGCTCCAGCCACCATGAAGTGCCCCTTTTGTTCGCACCTTGATACGCCAGTGATGGAGACTCGAGTCTCCGAGGAGGGCAACTTCGTTCGAAGAAGACGGCAATGCGGCGCCTGTGACAAGCGCTTCACCACCTATGAAAGACCCGATATTTCATTTCCAACGGTTGTGAAAAAAGATGGGCGTCGAATCGAGTTCGATCGAACCAAACTTTGGGCCTCCATGCACTTGGCCCTGAGAAAACGACCGGTGAGCATCGAACAAGTGGACAACGCCATTGCCAAAATAGAGGAGCGCCTTCTCACACTAGGTCAGCGTGAAATTGCGTCCCATCTTTTGGGAGAGTTGCTGATGAAGGAGCTGAAGAAGTTAGACAAGGTGGCCTACGTCAGATTTGCAAGTGTTTACAAAAACTTTGAAGACATCGATGAATTCAAAACACTTGTGGATGAGTTTGGCGCTTGATATGTCCCCTCCTCTTGCATAGACTCCTCAAGCATGAACTCGCATGAACCCCATCAAGCTTTCATGTCCTTGGCGCTTTCGCAAGCTCAAGAAGCCTTGTTCATCACCTCCCCCAACCCAAGGGTGGGGTGCGTTATCACCTCCCAAAGCGGCGAGATTTTAGGCCTAGGTCACACCCAGGCCGCGGGCCAAGCGCATGCCGAGGTGATGGCGCTCAGGGATGCAAACGAAAAAGGCCATAGCGTCAAAGGCTCAAGCGTTTATGTCACCTTGGAGCCTTGTGCTCACACGGGTCGAACACCTCCATGCTGCGATGCATTGATCCATGCCGGCGTTCGAGAGGTGTTTGTGAGCTTGATCGACCCCAACCCTTTGGTAGCGGGTCAGGGCATAGAAAAACTTCGAGCGCATGGGGTCACTGTGCACATCGGGCTTGGTGCAGAGAAAGCACAGGCGTTGAACATTGGGTTTCTAAAGCGAATGCAGTTTCATACCCCTTGGGTACGCTCAAAAATTGCAGCCTCGATTGACGGCCACACCGCAACCGATTCAGGCGAGAGTCAATGGATCACCTCACCAGCGGCCAGAGCGGATGGACACGCTTACAGAGCCCGCGCCTGTTGCATTCTCACTGGCATCGGCACCGTGCTCGCGGACGATCCCTCCTTGGACGTGAGGGCCGTTCCAACACCCAGACAACCCGACTTGGTCGTCTTGGACTCTGGCTTGCGCACGCCTTTGGATGCCAGCATCTTCACCCCAAAACGACGGACCTATATTTACTGCGCGTTGCAATGCGACCCTCAAAGTCACGAGCTCATTTATCCAGATGACCCAGTGCAGTCTCGTGCCTTGAGACAAAAAGTTCAAGCCCTCCATCAGCTCGGTGCCGTGGTCGTGGGTCAACCCAACGCTTGCCCACAACTTGACTTGACCTTTGTGATGAAAGACCTGGCTCGACTGCAAATGAATGAAGTTCATGTTGAAGCAGGCGCCATTCTCAATGGCGGACTGCTCCAAGAGCGCCTCGTGGATGAATTGCTTGTGTACATGGCGCCATCTTGGCTGGGCTCCGGCAAGGCCATGAGCGTCATGCCCTTGACCCAAACTTTGGCTGAAGTGCAACAATTTTCTTGGCACGACGTGACAAGAATGGGTAATGACTTGAGGCTGACCCTGCGGCGCAAGACACCCCAAGCGATTTCAGCAGAAGTCGCTTAGATCCTCTTCACTGGCCTAGGCGCTTGGGGCCTCATTTCATGCGCTGGATTCTGATCACCCTTTGGGTCATTTGCGAAAAAGCGCTCATGAAATGAAAGAAAAAGAGGGCAAAATGGACCTGTCACGCACTTGAAGTGCTGGTTCTCTGCGAAAATACTGGCATGTTTACAGGAATCATCACAGGCCTAGGCCAAATCATCTCGGTGAAAGACCTCGGGGTAACCCAGGCTCACGGCAAAGAACTCGTCCTTCAAGCGCCCAAGAACTACCTCAACGATGTGGCCTTGGGTGACAGCATCGCCATCAATGGCGCGTGCATGACCGTCACCGCATTCGATCAAAATTCAGATCAATTCAGCATTGAAATTTCTGCTGAGTCTTTGAACAAAACGCATGGCTT
>Ga0304729_1001006_pt1 | contig 19187 bp, 18 predicted proteins | sample C_131016_MF_Meta_FD_190475 | JGI IMG/M metagenome (GOLD analysis project Ga0304729, IMG submission 190475) | Freshwater microbial communities from Lake Croche, Canada to study carbon cycling - C_131016_MF_MetaG (v2) (version 2) | ecosystem: Environmental > Aquatic > Freshwater > Lake | place... | reverse complement strand
CGCTTTTTTTGGTATTCCAACGCAATAGTGTTCGCGAGATCGGCCGCTTCCTGACGATCCTTATCCAGGATGGAGATCTGGATGAGGTCGGTATTCCTGACCTCCGAAACGTTCATCATCTGGCGCAGCTTCAGGTAAGCTACATCCTTCGAGCGAAGCTCCCATTTCTGCTGGAGCTTCATGGTGTCGATGACCGGATAGAGGATCTCCTTGTGCTGGATAATCTGGAACTGCGTGGTGCTAAAGCGGGGATCCATCCGCATCCCGGTGTCGCTCCCGAAAATGCGCAAATTATTGTTGTCCTCTTTCACCTGCATCGTGACAGCGGACTGGTACTGTCTTGGGGTCAGATAGGTGGCCACACCAGCCGTAATAACGACCAGCAAGAAAACAAGGATGATGAGTGGCAGACGGACCCGGATGACCCTCCAATAGTCCAGCATGTGGAGAGTCATTTCCCCGGTATCCCCGCCCTCTGAGTGAAGTTGAGACTGCATGAAAATTAGGTTTATTGAAATACTTGGAAAAGGTTGCCCATGGAATCGAAGTTAAAAAAAGTAAACCATCAATTCTCCATTGTCTAGGTCGGGGCTCAAAAAGCACCCCTCAGTTGAAGGTAGGTGATTCCTCGGATGTAATCTTGGTATGAGGTGGTAGTTCCTCCCGAAGTGGTGGAGGTCATGTATTGATACCCTGTGGAAATTTGCAATATCCGGTTCAGCTCGTATGTTAGGTCAACATTGCCTTGGATGGTCGCTTGATTGTAGTTGATGAGACTCGGCTGTCCATTGGCTTGGGGAGCTCCGGTGGACGAATTCTTGTAATTCTGAATCAGGTAGAAGATTCCGACATTAGCTTTCAGCTTGGCGGTAATGCTCTGTGCGTAATTCAGACCGGTTCTGGCGGCCGCACTATAACTGACATTCTGTTGTCCTGAGGGCTGTGTTCCCACATGGGCAGTCCAGTTGATCGAAGAAGTCTGTCCGAGAGCCCATGACAGATTGTTGTCGATAAAGGGACCGATATAGCTACTGGAGCCGCTTAAGCTACTTTGAGAGGTTCGAAATTCGGCACCGGCTCGGAAGTTCCAGAACCATTTTGGATTGAAGGTGTGGTCTAATCCAGCTGACAAACTCTGGCCAAAGCTGCTAGTGCCCTGCTGGGTATATGAATAGTTGTCGGCGTTGTAATCCACGACCGCAGTGGTTGTCGGCCTGACCAGCCAGCGGAAGGACTGAGAGAAGGCTGGCTGATTGAATCCCTGTCCGTTATTGGCGCCGTTATTGGCGCCGTTATTCAAATACGAACTGGAGGTGTAGCTGAGCCGCGTGATGGTGGTTAAGAGATCAGACCATTGATAGGCACCTGAGAAACTATTGGCTGAGTAGACGAAGGATCCGTTCTGGTTCTGCGAACTGCCCACAAGCGAGGGGTTCAGCTGTTCTTGATAAGAGCTGGAAGTGTTGAAAGTAAGGACCAACCGGGGACTGTAGCGGTACTCGACCGAAGACCCGAAGCCAATCGTGCCCTGAATCGCTTGGTTTTGGGGTTGATTGGGATACCAGGTGAGCCCCCCCGTGAGGCTGGAATTCACATTGAGTCGCGGGACGCCGAAGCGGTAATTGACTCCGCTGTTCAGGTTGCCAAACCAACTTCCCACGGCATTGGTATTCGCGCTGTTGACATTGTTGTCATAGCCGCTGCGCACGGCTGTAGTAAACTGGAGTTTCTCGGCCCAGTCAAACATACTGCCCAGAAGGCCTGGGCCGTGACCTGCGCCACCCGCCCCTGGATTCGAGTCATCTAATTTCATGCTGGGCATCCCTACCGAAGCGGGGGCGAACTGTGGATTTCCCGCGGGTTGAGCACTGGGAAGATTCAGGCTTTCGGCCGTCGGGGGATTGAAATCAGGTATGGAATTAACAGGTGTCGTTGGCTGTGATTGCTCCTGTGATGGGGATGGGGATGGCGTTGCCTCTTGGAGAGGAGGGGGCAACTGAAGATTCGGCATCGGAAGCGTTACCGATGGAGGGGAAACCTGAAGGGCATTGTTCGCAGGCGCTGACTGGGTGGACGACTGGGGCGCAGGCTGTTGAGATGAAGCAGCGCTTCCTGTTCCTCCATTACCCTGAGCTGCCTGCGATGACGAAGAATCCCCCGAGTTCTCACCTTGGGTCGACCCATTATCGCCTTGAGTCTCCTCAGCGTGAAGAACAATACACTCGACACTAAGAAGGAGCGTCAAAAGTAATGTTTTCCATGCAAAACTGTACGATTGTAAAAACACGCAGCTGGATTGGGAAAATTTTTATGAAAAAATCGGGTTATTAAAACACACCTGTTAAGCAGAAATGACAAGGATTGCTTTGTTCTGAAATTATCGCTGCATTCTCAAAAAAAGACGTTTCATCGCCTTAATCGTTCTTGAGGCTAGAAAACCAACTTGCTGAAAATGCTCCCCTTAAGGGAGCTCTTTCCCCCGCCAATCATCTCCATTCCCGTGATCTCGAGAGCAAGTAGCATCGAGGCAAGCCAAGGAGGTGAGAAAAGAACTTGTCTCATTCCTGATCCTCCATGGTAGAGGAAAGCGTGTCCTAAAGTCACGGGGAAGCCTCTTTCCCTTGAACCATAGGGAGCGAAAGGTTACCAATAACACCCTTTTATGAGTAAGAGCATCATTGATCCGTCGCGTTCCGCGACTGTGGAACTGAGCAACGACGAGATCGCGCGCTATTCACGCCACCTCATCATGCCCGAGGTGACCCTCGAGGGGCAGAAGAGGATCAAGGCGGCCAGCGTTCTCTGTATCGGAACGGGCGGCCTCGGCTCGCCGATCGCCCTCTATCTAGCCGCTGCCGGCATCGGACGGATCGGCTTAGTCGATTTCGACACGGTTGATTTCTCCAACCTCCAGCGCCAGATCCTGCATGGCACCCGCGATGTGGGTCGCAAGAAGATCAACAGTGCCAGAGACACCATCAAGGAGATCAATCCCAACGTGCAGGTTGACCTGCACGACTGCTTCTTCACCTCTGAGAATGCGGCTGCCATCGTGGCTCCCTATGACATCGTGATCGATGGAACGGATAATTTCCCGACCCGCTACCTCTCCAACGACATCTGCGTCTTCCAGAAGAAGCCGAACATCTACGGGTCCATCTTCCGCTTCGACGGACAGTGTACTGTCTTCGCTCCGCATCTGGGAGGCCCCTGCTACCGCTGCCTCTATCCCGAACCCCCTCCACCGGGCATGGTCCCGAGCTGCGCCGAGGGAGGAGTCCTCGGTGTACTGCCTGGTATCATCGGCGTGATGCAGGCGATCGAAGCGATCAAACTGATCGTCGGCATTGGCGATCCTCTGATCGGACGCCTCGTCCACTTCGATGCGCTGAAGATGAAGTTCCGTGAATTCAAGATCCGCAAGGATCCCAAGTGCCCGGTCTGCGGCGAGCACCCGACCGTTACCGAGCTCATCGACTACGACACCTTCTGCGGCATCCCGCAAGCCGCGGCTGCCGAAGAAGCCGAGATTCCCGTTCCCGAGATCACGGTCGAGGAGCTTCAGGCAAAGCTCCAGAGTGGAGAGAAAGTGGCCTTGATCGACGTGCGCGAGCAGTTCGAGTGGGACATCGCCCGGATCCCCGGAGCCAAACTCATCCCGCTTGGAGACCTTCACTCGCGCATGAGCGAACTCGACAGTGCCGACACGATCTATCTCCAGTGTAAGTCTGGCATCCGCTCCGCAAACGCTCTGCGCGAACTCCAAGGAGCCGGCTTCTCAAAGCTTTTCAATGTGCAGGGAGGCATTCTGGCCTGGGCGGATAGGATCGACCCCTCCGTCGCAAAATACTGACCGATGGCAGACGTGCTGACTGAGCTCGCCTCACTGCTTCGTTGCCCCATTACGGGACAGCAGCTGCATCTGGCAACTCCCGAGGAATTCCGCTTACTCGCTTCCCATGATGCGGACGGATTTCTGGTCCGTGAAGATGGCACTGCCGCATATCCGGTCGAGAAAGGCATCCCCAGCCTCCTTCAGGAGTCCCTCATCCCACTTCAGCCTCTGACCTAACAGTCTATCAGCCTTCAGCCTAAACACCTTTCCTTAATGACCGAACTCGAAACAATCCGCCACTCCTGTGCCCATATTCTGGCCAACGCGATCCTGCGCATCTGGCCCGAGGCTCAGTTCGCCGCAGGACCTCCGGTCGAGAATGGCTTCTACTACGACGTCGAGCTTCCCCACCGGATCAGTCCTGAGGATTTCGAGCGAATCGAGAAGGAAATGGACGCCATCATCGCCGAGGCACAGCCTTTCCAGCGGGAGGTCATCAGCCGAGATCAGGCCCTTGTCATGGGCGAGCGGGGCGAGCTGGCCGGCCTGGCACCGCGCACGGACGCGAGCAAATTCAAGCTCGATATCATCACCCGCATTCCCGAGGGAGAAGAGATCACCCTCTACCGCAACGGTGCTTTCACCGATCTCTGCGCCGGACCTCATGTCGCTGACACCTCTAAGGTGGCGGCCTTCCGCCTCACCCATGTGGCCAGCGCCTTCTACCAAGGCGATGAGAAGAACCCCCAGCTCCAGCGCATCTACGGAACAGCCTTCTCATCCACGGAGGAGATGGAGAACTGGTTTGCCATGCTGGAAGAAGCGAAGAAGCGCGATCACCGCAAGATCGGCAAAGAGCAGGGCCTCTTTCACATCGACGATGCAGTCGGCCAGGGTCTGATTCTCTGGACCCCGAAGGGAGCAATCATCCGCCAGGAGTTGCAGAATTTCATCAGCGGAGAACTCTCTAAGCAGGGATACTCCCAGGTCTTCACGCCGCATATCGGCAAGATCGGTCTCTACAAGACCTCGGGCCATTTCCCTTACTACAAGGAATCCCAGTTCCCTGCGATTCCCGAACCGGATCAACTCGAAAGGATCGCGTCGGAGGGATGCGGATGCGCGGAGATGACTGCTCGACTGGAAGCAGTCTCCGAATCGTTCGCCAACTCGCTGAACGAGAGGGCAGGCAAGGAAATCGTTTTGCCCGAACGCGTGATGGATCCCACCCGATTACTGGACGGCTTCATGCTGAAGCCGATGAACTGCCCTCATCATATCAAAATTTTCGCCTCCCAGCCTCACAGCTACCGTGATCTGCCGGTGCGTCTGGCGGAGTTCGGAACCGTCTACCGCTGGGAGCAGTCGGGAGAGCTGAACGGCATGACCCGCGTGCGCGGCTTCACTCAGGATGACGCGCATCTCTTCTGCACCGAGGAGCAGGTAGCAGCGGAGGTGCAGGGATGTCTCGAACTTGTTAAGAAAGTGCTCACCACACTTGGCATGTCCGACTACCGGGTGCGCGTGGGACTCCGCGATCCCGACAGCAGCAAGTTCACCGGCAATCCAGCCCAGTGGGATCTCGCCGAACAGGCCTGTCGCGATGCGGCCGCCACACTCGGAGTCCCCTTCTCGGAGGAACCGGGCGAAGCAGCTTTCTACGGGCCCAAGATCGACTTTGTGGTCAAGGATGTCCTCGGACGCGAGTGGCAACTCGGAACCGTACAGGTGGATTATGTCCTTCCTGTCCGCTTCGACCTCTCCTACACCGGTCCCGACGGCAAGCCCCATGTCCCGGTGATGATCCACCGGGCTCCCTTCGGGTCATTGGAACGGTTCACGGGCGTCCTGATCGAGCACTTCGCCGGAGACTTCCCCGTCTGGCTTGCTCCCGAACAGGCCCGCATTCTGCCAGTCTCCGAAAAGGTTGCCGAGTACGCACAAAAGATGGTCGCCGAAATGAAGGGCAAAGGCATCCGCGCAACCGCTGATCTCTCGCCTGAAAAGCTCGGTTCCAAGATTCGCCTTGCCCAGCTTGATAAGGTTCCCTACATGATCGTTGTAGGACCCAAGGAAGAGGCCGCCGGCCAACTCTCCATTCGCAGCCGTCAACGCGGCGACGAAGGGGCCATCGCAGCAGATGCATTCATCCAACGAATCGAATCCGAAATCCGCGACCGCACGCTCACCGTATGAGCGGGCTGATCATTCCGTTGCCTGATCCTCTTGATTCCTTTGGTTTCCTTGTTCCAGCAGTCAGCCACCAGCCGGCACCCACGTGCCGTCACAACCCCGTGCCTCCGCAAGACGAGGGCGCATTAAAGTCCCATTAATCCAGCATTCATCCGCATTAACGACCGCATTCGCTCCCGCGAAGTGCGCGTCATCATCGGCTCCACGGGCCAGCAACTCGGCATCCTGAACACCGACGAGGCCATACGCCGCGCCAAGTCCTACGGCCTCGACCTGATTGAGGTGGCGCCGACTGCCAATCCTCCCGTCTGCCGGATCGCCGATTTCGGAAAGTTCAAGTACGAGCTCACCAAGAAGGAAAAGGAGAGCAAGCACAGCGCGACCAAGATCAAGGAGATCAAGTTCCGTGTGAAGATCGGTGCCCATGATTACGAGACCAAGCTTCGGCATGCCGAGGAGTTCATCGAGAAGGGCAACAAGCTCAAGATTGTTCTCCAGTTCCGTGGCCGTGAGAACGCCCACAAGGATCTCGGCTTGGCGATGATGTACAAGATCAAGCAGGACCTTGAGACCATGGCCCTGGTGGACATGCCCCCGAAAATCGTGGGACGTGCCGTCGGTATGACCATGAGTCCTCTCCCCGCCGCCAAACGGAAGCGAAAATACGCCAAAATCGAGGAGGAATACGTCGAGGACGTTGATTCCGACGAAGATGAGGAAGAGACTGACGAGACAGCCGAGATTGACGAGACAGTTACAGCCGAAGGCAAGGAAGAGAATCATGCCGGTTGATTTCGATCATTCACCGGCCATACTTGCGAGCAAACGCCTCTACCTCTTTGACATTGACGGGACCCTAATCACTTCGGGTGGGGCAGGTGAGAGCTCCTTCCGCGACGCCGTTATCGAGGTCTGCGGCGGAGACGCTGCCTTGGAAGGCGTCAATTTTGCAGGCAACACGGATACAGGTATTGCCCGCGAAGTCTTGCTCGCGGCAGGCAAGGAACCATCCCAAGAGAATATCATGGCGCTGCTGGATGCCTACCTGGGAAAACTGGCCGACCGGATTCACCTCCATCAAGGAAAGCTTCTGCCGGGAATCATTCCGTTACTGGACCGCCTTAAGGAGCGGTCCGACTGCAGGCTCGCCCTGCTGACTGGCAATCTGGCAAAGGGAGCCGAGGTGAAGCTCTCTCATTACGGAGTCTGGAACTATTTCGCTTTCGGCGCTTATGCCGATGACCATCATGTCCGCAACGAACTCGGACCCGTGGCGATGGCCCGTGCCCTCGAGGATCATGGAGAGGAATTCACTCCCGATCAGATCTATGTGATCGGTGATACACCCCGCGATATCGAGTGCGGGAAAGCTTTCGGCGCTGTCACCGTTGCCGTCTCCACCGGGCGCTACTCGCGTGAGGAACTCGCCTCCCACAATCCCGACTTTCTTTTCGACGACCTCTCGGATGCCGAAGCCATTCTGGCAGCAATCACTCCGAAAAACTGAAAAACTAAAACGAGGCTGTCATTCCGTAGAGGAAGCCCTTCAAGTATTCGCTCTCAGAGAAGCCGACAAGGATCGGGTGATCGGGACTCTGTCCGAAGGTTTGTAACTGGCGGGCCGTCCTGCGAGCGTCGCCGAAAGCCTCGGCCACGCTACTGCCGAACTCTTCGGCAGAGACATGATGAGAGCAGGAGAAGGTAGCGAGTAGGCCGTCCTTGGAAAGCAACTGTGCGGCCTTTAGATGAAGCTCGCGGTATCCGCGCAAGGCATCGGCGATTCCCTTACGCGTGCGGGTGAAGGGAGGGGGATCGAGGATGATCAGGTCGTACTCCTCCTCGCGTCTTGCCGCCGAGGAAAGAAACTCAAAGACATCCGCCCCGACGACCTTGACGGTAATATTGTTGAGAAGGGCATTCGCCTCGATCCGGGGGAGATTTTCTTTTCCGGATTCCACGGCGGTGACTTCTGTCGCCCCCGCCTGGGCACAGGCAATGGCAAAAGCCCCCTGATTGGAGAAACAGTCGAGCACCCGGCGACCCTTTGCCCAGCCAGCCACCTGTCGGTAGCTGGTGGTCTGGTCAAGATAGAAACCGGTCTTCTGCCCGTGGATCGGGTCAAGTTGGAATTTCATTCCCGCGACCGTGATCTCGAAGGGACTCGGCGCGGGTCCGAGTAACGTCCCTGTCCTGACCTCGAGTCCTTCTAGCTTGCGGGATGATGAGTCATTACGCTCCACCACAGTCTCAACGCCAAGTGCTTCCTTCACCGCGGATGCAATCAGGTCGCGGCGCAGATCCATGGCCATCGTGAGGGTCTGCAAAGTCGCCACCGGGCCGAAGCGGTCGACGATCACTCCGGGAAGGCCGTCACTTTCGCTCCAGAGAACGCGCCGCACGAGCGGATCGATGCCGAGATGATCCCTGTATTCCTGTGCCCGCTGGATGCGACGCTGAAAGAAATCCGCATCCAGGTCCTGCCTCCGGCGCGAGAAGCGACGGGCGACGATCTGCGACTTGGAGTTGTAGACGGCACTTCCGAGCATGCGGTCACGGCCATCCTTGACCGAGACGACATCGCCATCCTCGGGATTTCCGAAGGTTTTAAGCACCTCGGTTCCATAGACCCAGTCATGACCATGCAGGATGCGTGCCCGAGGGCGTACGATGATTCCTCCCATAAAAAATTACGAGCCGTAGGCTTCCTCGTGGAGGAGGGCCCGAATGATTCCTTCCCCCTCACGTTGCTCCTGGACCTCGGGGTATTCGAACACCTTCCCCTCGAAGTTTCGGAAGACCACTTTCTCCTTGTCGTGGAAGAAGACATAGCCGGGATTGATCGGCACCTTGCCTCCTCCACCTGGAGCATCTATCACGAATTGTGGGATCGCATACCCCGTGGTATGCCCGCGCAATCCCTCGATGATCTCGATTCCCTTGCGGACAGGGGCACGGAGGTGAGCGGACCCCTGGATTAGATCGCATTGATAGAGATAATAGGGGCGCACTCGGCAACGGAGTAGTTTGTGAATCAGCGATTTCATCACCGGTAGCGAGTCATTGACTCCGGCAAGCAGGACACTCTGGTTGCCGAGTGGCACTCCGTGGTTGGCAAGCATCGCCAGAGCATCCCTCACCTCGGTGGTGAGTTCGCGGGGATGATTCGTATGGATACTCATCCAGAGAGGATGATGTTTCTGGAGCATCCGGCAGAGTTCCGGGGTGATGCGCTGAGGCAGGAAGATCGGCACCCGGGTCCCGATGCGCAAGAATTCGAGATGAGGGATCGCCCTCAGCTTTGTCAGGAGGGCGTCCAGCTTGTCATCCGAAAAGAGCAACGGATCCCCCCCCGAGAGAAGTACGTCACGGATTTCCGTGTGTGCCTGCAGATAGGTGATCGCCTCATCGAAGTCGGTGTGCAGTTCCTGCTCGCCGGCCCCGCTGACAACGCGCGATCGCGTGCAGTAGCGGCAGTAGGCGGCACACCGGTCGGTGATAAGAAAGAGTACACGGTCTGGATAACGATGGACCAATCCGGGAACAGGCATGTGACTGTCCTCGCCGCAGGGATCAGTCATCTCCGCAGGCGAGACTGTTCCCTCCCCGACATGGGGAATGACCTGTCGGCGGATGGGACACTCGGGATTCTCCGGTTCGATCAGGTTGAAATAATGGGGGGTGATCGCAAGGGAGAGCTTGTTGCCGGAGAGGATGACCCCAGCACGTTCCTCGGGAGTCAGTTTGAGATGCCTCTCCAATCCCTCCAGCGTCGTCACCCTATTCTTGAGCTGCCATTTCCAGTCGTTCCATTGCTCCGGCGGGACATCAGACCAATATCCGGGAGTGTAGGAAAGGAACTCCGCCTCGATACGCGGTTCGGTGATTAAGGAATCCATCGGCTACTCTGAGTAAGCGTAGGAGTCAGGGTGAAATTGTCAACGACGAGGCCCCTTATTTGAGCTTAGGATCTAAGCATGCGACGAATTCTCCTTCTGATTGTGGCCGTTTGCGTTGCTGTGCCAGAGCATGCAGCAGCCATCCCGGAGCAGGGTTATGGACCAAACTACACAAATAAGGTTCTTCCGTTTTTGAGTTCGGGAGAGAGATTCACTTTCCGGAGTGCGGACAGAGTCACAAACCTCCAAGGCATCCGCTTTCTTCATCCTGATGCGAAAGGGGTAATCGTGGTCCTTAACGGGAACACGGAGTCGTGGCTAAAGTACGGGGAACTCTTTTACGACCTCTACCATCACGGCTACAGCGTGATTTCCTATGACCATCGGGGCCAAGGACTCTCGCCCCACTTGGTTCATGCCAACCCCCAACTCGGCCAGATCGACAACTTCGACCTCTACGCGGCGGATCTCAATGCTCTTGTCCTGCAGGTGCTTATGCCGGAGAACCATGAGAAACTCTATCTGCTTGCTCACTCGATGGGAGGGGCTGTGGCTCTTGATTACCTAGAACGCTATCCCTCGCCGTTTCAGGCCGTGGTCCTGAGTGCACCGATGCTCAGAATCAACACGGCACCATATCCCGAATCGGTGACACGACTCCTCATCGCACTACTCAACACCGCCGGAATGGGTGATCACTACGCCCCCGGGAAGCATGATCACGACCCGGCGGAACCCTTTGACGGAAACTCAATCACATCGAGCAGGAACCGTTGGGAGGCAAACCAACTAGTCTGGAAGAGTCATCCTGATGCCGTCTTGGGAGGTCCTTCAATCAACTGGGTGGATCAGGCGATGACTCGCACAGCTCTGATCAGAAAAAATCTTCCCACAATCAAAGACCACATCCTGATGCTCCAAGCCGGCAAGGATCAGTTCGTCATGTGTCCCGATCAGGACATGGCCTGCAGAACGATCCCCGACGCCCGTCTGGTAAAATTCCCCGACTCAAAACACGAGATCCTGATGGAACGCGACGAGATCCGGGATCGCGCCCTCGGGAAGATCCTGGAGTTCTATAAAAACTGATCCCTTGACCGGACTGCCGGGAAAAGAGACACCTAGGCCTTAAGAATTCATATTTTGGATCCAATACTCTGATCCAATGCTCCCGGACTCGACTTCATTTAAAACTCTCTCCACTCCCATGAATGTTCTCACCATCGACATCGGCGGCACCCACGTAAAAATTCTTCTAACTGGCGAGAAAGAGCCACGCAAGATGCCATCAGGATCTGGCTTCACCCCTCTTCAAATGGTCAAAGACGTGCAGATGCTCGCCAAGGGATGGAACTTCGATGTGGTGTCGATTGGCTTCCCAGCTCCGGTCCATAATAACCAACCGGTTGCCGAGCCTTTCAATCTGGGAGGAGGCTGGGTCGACTTTAATTACGAAAAGGCCTTTGGATGCCCGGTCAAAATGATCAACGATGCCGCCATGCAGGCCCTCGGCAGCTATAAGGGCGGAACGATGCTTTTCCTCGGATTGGGAACAGGATTGGGTAGCGCCGTGGTGAATGACAGCGCTATCCTGCCAATGGAACTGGGTCATCTACCCTTCAAGAAGAAGACTTTCGAGGATTATGTAGGCAATCACGGGCTTGAGGAGTATGGAAAAGGGAAGTGGAAGAAGCATGTCTTCCAGACTGTCGAGCTCCTTATGGCGGCCATCCTGCCCGACTATGTGGTCTTGGGTGGCGGCAACGCCAAGCTCCTGAAGGAAATGCCTCCTGCCTGCATCGCCGGCAATAATGCTAATGCCTTTGAAGGAGGATTCCGGATGTGGTCAGGGCCTGCGGATAGCGCTGTGGATCAAGAGCCCGGCATTCACAAGGCAGCGCGTGCGACGCGTAAGAAAAAAGCAACTGCGCCGGAGGCAGGAAAAGCGCAGAAGTAAGCGCTCGTCTGGAGCAAAAGCACGGGTGCTCTGAAACCGGCGAGGCCCTCGGTGCTGAGCAGTAAGCGCTCGGCCCCCCTCTGGACACTTATTCCAATCTCAGGAGGTACACTTCCGGGGAGACCACCAGTTTCGGCAGATGCTCAATCAAACGCTGATCACAGCTCACCATGGGAGCACCTTGCTGCTGGGAGAGTGCCAGGTATTGAGCCTCTGATCCGGAAATTCCGAAATCAATGGCCATCCTGAGTGCACGCAGCGGATCAGGAACTTGCTGACGAGTCCCCAGACGCATCCTGATTTCCTTCCAGAGTTCTTCCATTGCCAGTGCTGCGTCATCCGTTCTCCCGACCGCCGCCAAGATATTCAGCATTTCGTGATTGAGAATCGGAGGAGTGACCCAGTCAGGATCCTTCCTGTAGAGTTCCCGAACCGTTTCGGACATATCTCCCTCCAGAAAAAGGAAGCTTACCAAAGAAGCATCAGCGATGATCATCAGCGTGCTGCCCTTCTGATTTCGGAAATCAAGTCGCGCCCGATCGATGCTCTGGATCGATAGATAGGAGGCAAGGGACTCTGCCTTGTTGGCACGGCTCTTGCCTTGAGTCCATTCCTTAATAATTCTGTGATAAGATCCTTAAGACTCGATCTCTCTTGTGCGGCCAGAATCTTGATTTCTGTAACTAGCTCATCGGGAAGGTCTAGTGTAGTTCGCATATTTATGTTTAATCATATTTCCATATTTATGTCAATAAATTTACGATTCCAGTCATATCAAAGGCATGACCTAAACACCCAAAGCGACCTTGTCTGCATAAGAGAGAGATTTTCATAAGATGACAGTGAAGGGATATTCCCATAGCAATAAGCAATACCTCCCCCTCCTGCGGAAAAGCGTACGAAGATGTCTTGAGGACAGGAGTCGGGACACTAAGAAAACCAGTCATCAGTCGATGACCTTCCGATCCAGATATCACCTCTTGATGTGCATTAAAAAAAGAAGAATGGTCTTTTTTTGTTAATGGCATTAAGTATTTATATTCTTACTGCCTCTTTTTTATTCCATGAGCGACGATTCTCCCTCTTTCCCCAATCACACCGATTTGCCAATCCCGGCAATACCGCCAGGAACCCTTGCCATGCATGGGGAACCGACCCCGCCAAAGCGGCCTAAGCTCATCGTGTTTTTGGCAATTCTGGGAATGATTCTTTTGATCGCCGGCATCGCGGGGTGGAAGGCAATGCAGATAACAAAAGCCATCGCGCTGGGAAAAGCCTTTCGAATGCCTCCCGACGCCATCACCTCGCTGAAGGTGAAACAGGAAACTATCTCCCCTGTTCTCGAAACAGTCGGCTCTCTCGCTTCCCTTCAAGGTGTGATGCTCAGCGCCGATCTGCCTGGGATCGTGACGTCCATCCAATTCGAGTCGGGTTCCCACGCGACCAACGGGCAGTTGCTGGTTCAACTCGACACCCGCCAGGAAGAGGCCCAACTCCGCACCGCAGCCGCCAAACTCGATCTGGCACGGCAGAATCTGGAACGGGCACAGGACCTGAGCGCAAAACGCGTAATCGCCCAATCCGCCTATGATGAGACCAAGAGCCAGTACGATGCGGCCCGAGCCTCGGTTGACGAGACGCAGGCCACAATCGACAGGAAGACCATCCGGGCCCCTTTCGAAGGCTTTATTGGAATCCGTCAGATCAATGCCGGGCAGTACCTGAAAAGCGGCGATCCCATCGTGCAACTTGAGTCCCTTGACCCCATCTATGTGAATTTCGCCCTTCCCCAGCAACACCTCTCGAAGTTGCATGTCGGACAGCAAATCCGCCTGCAGGCCGACGGACTTCCGGATAAAGTCTACAAGGGTGTAGTCAGCGCGATCAATTCCATGATCGATACCTCCACCCGCAATATCCAGATACAAGCAACCGTTCCGAATCCAGAGCATCTTCTTCGCTCAGGCATGTTTTCCGGAGTCCAGGTGCTTCTTCCGAACAAGGAAAGCGCCATCATGATTCCGGCGACCTGCGTTCAGTACGCTCCCTATGGGGATTCCGTCTATGTGATCGGAACCATGAAGGATCCTCAAGGCAAGGAGTACCTTGGAGTGAGGGAGCAGGGGGTAACACTGGGCAAGACGCTCGGCGATCAGGTTGAGGTGATCAAGGGGCTCAAGGAGAACGACGAGATAGCCACCTCGGGTATCTTCAAGCTGCACCAAGCAGGCGCCGTTAAGATCGAGAATAGCATCCAACCGGGGAACAACCCGGCCCCTAAACCCTCGGACAGCTAGGCCCGGAAGCCCCGAGCCGTTCCCGATGAAAATCACAGATCTCTTCATCAAGCGCCCCGTCCTGGCGCTTGTGGTCAACCTTGTCATTCTGCTGGCCGGCTTTCAGTCGATCCATGTCTTGAATGTCCGGCAGTACCCCCGCAGCGACATCGCTGTCATCAAGGTCACGACCAACTATATCGGGGCGAATGCCGACCTGGTGCGCGGCTACATCACCACCCCGCTGGAGCGGGTCATCGCAGCAGCCGAGGGGATCGACTACATCGAGAGCACCAGCTCACAGGGGGCGAGCGCCATCACGGTTCACCTAAAGCTGAATTACGATCCGAATGCAGCCCTGACACAGATCCAGGCAAAGCTAGCTCAAGTACGCAACGACCTACCACCGGAGTCGGAGACGCCGATCATCGAGTTGCAGAACGCGGACGAGCTACGTGCAGCCATGTACATCGGGTTTGCGGCGAATGACCTACAGCCGAATCAGGTGACCGATTTCTTGACCCGTGTCATCCAGCCCAAGCTCACCGCCATCAATGGAGTGCAGCGCGCTGACATCCTGGGCGCCCGCGTGATCGCGATGCGTATCTGGCTGAAGGCTGACCGTCTTGCCGCGCTCGGAATCTCCGCCACCGATGTCCGCAAGGCACTCCAGGCGAACAACTATCTCGCCGCCGTAGGCAAAACCAAAGGGACTATGACGTCCATCAACCTGATCGCGAACACCAACCTGACCTCGCCGGAGGAATTCCGTCAGCTTGTCGTCAAACAAAAGAACGGGGTTCTCGTGCGCCTTCAGGACATCGCTGATGTCGAGATGGGGGCTGAGGATTATGATTCGGACGTCCGCTTCGACGGGCAAAACGCGAAGTTCATCGGCATCTGGTGCCTGCCGACCGCGAATACCCTCGATGTCTGCAAGAGCGTGCGGGATCAGCTTCCCGAACTCCGCAAGCTGCTTCCTCCCGGAATGACGCTCGACGTTCCTTATGATTCGACCGACTTCATCCGCGAGGCGATTAGAGAGGTCTTCAAGACACTCTCCGAGACGCTCCTGATCGTCATCATGGTGATCTTCCTCTTTTTGGGCTCGATCCGATCAGTGCTCATCCCGCTTGTGGCGATCCCGATCTCGCTGATCGGGGCCGCATTCATCATGGCCATCTGCGGGTTCACCATCAATCTACTGACCCTTCTGGCGGTCGTGCTGGCGGTGGGACTTGTCGTCGATGATGCCATTGTCGTGGTCGAGAATGTCGAGCGCCACTTGCACGAGGGCCTCTCTCCTCTCAATGCGGCTCTCCAGAGCGGACGGGAACTCTTCGGTCCGATCATCGCGATGACGATCACCCTTGCGGCTGTCTACACGCCGATCGGCATTCAGGGGGGACTGACGGGAGCCCTGTTCCGTGAGTTCGCCTTCACACTGGCGGGAGCCGTTATTATTTCTGGCATTGTAGCCCTCACGCTTTCCCCGATGATGGCCTCGCGGCTCCTGCGCCGCGGAGATGACACGCGCGGCTACGCCGGGTGGGTGAACCGACGCTTCACCGCGCTCCAGCACGGCTATGTCACCCTGCTCGCTTCGATGCTCCGCCACCGCGGTGCGGTGCTGACCGTGGCGGGATTCTGGGTCCTTATACTACCACTCCTCTACCTGCTCTCCCCCAAGGAACTGTCGCCGAAGGAGGATCAAGGGATCGTCTTCACCATCTTCCAGGCGTCCCCCTTCTCCACGATAGACCAGACGCTCCTCTACTCTTCGCTTGTCCGAGACACGTTCCTGCAGTTACCCGAGACCGGTCACACCTTCCAGATCATGAATCCCACGGGAGGATTCGGCGGCATCAGGACAAAGCCTTGGAGCGAAAGGAATCGTAGTTGTGACGAAATTGCGGCTGCACTGGGCAAGAAAACCGCCGGCATCCCCGGTCTTCGGATTATCGCAACGACCCCGCCGGCGCTTCCGGGAGGCAGCAATTTCCCCGTCGAGTTCGTTATCTCCTCTACACTGGAGCCCCGCCAGCTTCTGGATGCGGCCAACGACCTTGTCAGGACTGCCTTCGGTAGCGGTATCTTCATCTTTGCCGACAGCGATCTGAAGTACGACCAGCCTCAGGTTGAAATCGCCTTTGACCGCAATAAGGTCTCTGCCCTAGGGCTGGATCTCCAGCAGGTCGGCTCCGATCTCTCCACAATGCTGGGAGGCAACTATGTGAACCGCTTCAGTATCCAGGGGCGCAGCTACAAGGTGATCCCGGAACTCAAGCGCGGAGACCGGCTGGACCCTGACTCCCTGAGCAAGATCTATGTCAGCGGACCCGGTGGTCAGCTCATCCAGCTTGCCACCTTCGCTGAGCTGAAGCGCAGCACTGTGCCGCGTCAGATCAACCGATTCCAGCAGCTCAACTCGGCTAAGATTTCCGCCATCCTTCCTCCCGGTATCACCATCGACCAGGCGCTCAAGGTTCTGGAGAAGCGCGCCGATCAGATCCTGCCGCGCGGCTTCGTGATCGACTACGCAGGCGAGTCCCGCCAACTCCGTCAGGAAGGCAACAGCCTTGTCATGACGATGGTGCTCTCGTTCGTCCTGATCTTTCTGGTGCTTGCGGCACAGTTCGAGAGCTTCCGCGATCCCTTCATCATCCTCTTCGGATCGGTGCCGCTGGCCCTCTCCGGCGCTCTCCTCTTTACCTTCCTGGGCGCCACCACCATCAATATCTATAGTCAAGTCGGGCTGATCACCCTTGTCGGCTTGGTGGCCAAGAACGGAATCCTAATCGTCGAGTTCGCGAACAATCTCCAAGAAGGGGGTCTCGACAAGTGGCACGCGATTCTGACCGCCGCCGGAACCCGCTTGCGTCCAGTACTCATGACGACGGCCGCCACCGTAGTCGGTCACACGCCCCTGATTCTGGCCAGCGGACCCGGCGCCGGTGCGCGCAATAGTATCGGCATCGTCCTTGTCTCGGGAATGATCATCGGAACTCTCTTCACCCTCTTCGTCGTCCCCTCCATCTACTTGCTGGTTTCCAAACCTAAAAAAGCGAATCCCTCAAGGGAACACCACCCGCTACTCAGGGACACACCGTCAATCCTGCCACTTCCGGGGATTGTCTGAATCCAACGTTTTTCTTAAGTCCTTGCGGATATGGGAAACGAGGGCGAAGAGGAAAATGCCCATCGTGCAAAGAACCGAACCTGCTCCAATGAAAGCGAGGATATTTATGCCTGTTTCGTAAAGTGATGTGGAGACGGGATGGATAAATAATAGTTAACTATTAATACAGCGCCCTGCAATCATCTATTGAATTACCTCTACCAACGAAACTTTATCACCACCTTATGAACAATAGCGGGAGAGTCGACCATGACTCTGGGTTGGTGGCCGTCCTGGGGCAGGAAAATGGCGAAGGACCCGGCATTCAATTCCAGAAGTGTCGAGAAGCCGGTCGGAGCCTGATAAAACTCGGCATCCTTCTCGGGATTATAGGGGGTCTTCACGGCTAGTGTGGCACGCTCCGCATAACCGATCCTCTCGGCACCCTCGACCAGGTACTGGATATCGCCATGCACTCGGTGAGTCTCCCATTTCTTCGCCTCGGCAGGCGCCGTGTCGTAGCGCTGGACAATTGCGATGAGGGAGTCTTCGATGATCGCATAGCGCCCGTCAGGTGTGGCCGGATCGTAAGAAGCAAGCCAGGCAAAGGCGCGACTGAAGGAGGAATGCAGCTTCTCGTAGGTAGAAGCATTGCCGAGCGTATCGAGGATCACGGGATCATTTGCCCTATTTGGCCTTGTAGCTACAGCGCGCCGTGGGGGTCTCGTGGATGACGATCTCTGAAAGACCGGGTAGTTGATGCTCGAGCTTTTCCCAGAGCCACCGGCACATATTCTCGATGGTTGGGTTGTCGAGGCCCGGAATGTCATTCAGATAGGAATGGTCGAGCAACTCCAGGAGCGGATCCATAGCCCGACTGATAAGGGAATGGTCGTAAAGCCATCCAGAGGCCGGATTGACCTCCCCCTCCACAGAGATCTCGATCTTAAAGCTGTGCCCGTGCATTTTTCCGCACTTGTGCTCAGGCGGAACATTGGGAAGGGTCTGGGCAGCTTCGAATGAAAAGTCTTTGGTCAGTCGTACATGCATCTGAAATTCAATACAGCATCCCCATGGAAAAGGGAAAGGGAATGCCCCAACTCAACCGAAGCCTTGCGGTCGGAAAATCAGCGAGGCCCGTCGCAGTCGCTATTTGCGTTACCGTCGCCCTGATTGCTTACGGATTTGCTTTTCTTGGCAAGGGGGCGTGCCTCGAGATCTGCCTGCAGCAGAGCATTCAAATACTCGGTCAAACTCAAACCTTCATTGGACGCAGCTATCAAGGCGGCCGCATGAACCTCAGGATCAAGTCTGGTTTTTACATGCATTGTATTCGTTATAGTTAACTACTCGTAGCCTTTATTACACATTTTAAGATATTTTGTCAATCTAATCTTTGCGTTCCAAAGGAGTAACCCATAGAGTAACTTTGTGAATAGAAAACGCGTTACTAAAATTCTTACCGGCTTCCGCTTGGATCCACGATTGAAGGTTCTTGCTGTCGAGGCCGCCGGACAAGAAAACCGATCCCTCTCGAATTATATCGAGAACCTAATCCGCCAAGATGTTGAAGCGCGAGGACTCTTGATGCCGGAGCTAAAAAGGAAGTAGTGGACAAGTCCTTCAATCCGACGGAAGTAAAAACTTAATTTTAATCTTTTTATATAAATAGTTTTATATTGTATAACGCTTGTATTAATAATACAAATATTATTTGTAGACAAATGTGAGTTTATAACATCCTTTTGTTTACGAGTCCCAAAAAATGAAATAGTTACCTCTGGTCACTAGCGTCCGGTTATAAATCCCACAGCATCAACTGGTTATTTTTGTGAGGCATATAAGATTTGAAGTCGGTTTCTGTAAGTAGCTCATGGATAGGAACTTTCTCAAAGGGATGAATGCTCAAAAG
>Ga0304729_1001001_pt1 | contig 19211 bp, 18 predicted proteins | sample C_131016_MF_Meta_FD_190475 | JGI IMG/M metagenome (GOLD analysis project Ga0304729, IMG submission 190475) | Freshwater microbial communities from Lake Croche, Canada to study carbon cycling - C_131016_MF_MetaG (v2) (version 2) | ecosystem: Environmental > Aquatic > Freshwater > Lake | place... | reverse complement strand
ATCCAAGGTTTGGACATAGAACTCGGATTTACCTACATATGTGGGTGGTGAGGGACTCGAACCCCCGACCCGGTGATTAAGAGTTAGCGGAAGAGTGATCTCTCGCTTGCTCATTATGTAGTTGTAAACACAATGTAGCGCCCAGAACTGACATTTAGAAGACCCCATTGAGTCGAGCGTTGCTCCCTCGTTACTCCCTGCCTTACTTGGCCGAGGATAGCTCCCTGAAGCAAACTCGTGGCTGACTAGTTAAAGTCCACAGGGTTAAGCGCATAGTCCATGCATGTTTTTGCGAATTCAATTGCAGCTCTTTTCTCGTCAATCTTCTTTAATGGGACCAAGAACTTGTCATCTCCCCAGACATAAGCCTTTTTTGCTGTTGGTTCGATCATGATTGAGGTTACTAAGCCACGGCCGACTTCTTTTGAGTCACGAGGGGGCTTGAATGGACGGACAGGATTAGGTCTATTGTCGGGAACCAAACAAAAAAGTGTTGGTGAAAGTTCATCCTTTTCAACTTTGGTCGAAACAAACCCTGGTGGATAGCCGAAATGCCTTCACGGGGCTGGGATTAATAAATGCTGTCAAAGCTATGGGTGCATGGGTTCAAAAACAACGGATTTGGCTTGTCGAAATCAGGCAGATAGCTGAATCTTTGAAGTTCAGGCGCTCAGAAAGTAGCCTTTGCCCTTTATAACAATTAGATAAAGAATCGCAAAACCTCTGTGATTGCAGCCATGGCTGTGATTGACTCCCTTAACTGGAAATTTGGACCGGTCCAAAAATTAGATACTCTTTGGACCGGTCCAAAAAAAGGTGGTTTATACGCTCTTCCTTTTACATACTCCGAGGAAGAGGCCATCAAGGCAACTTGAAGGTGGGTTTAAAGAGGTAGCGAGCCTACTTTTTTGAACTACTGGGGTTAACCGCAAAAGCTAAGAAGGGGAGTCAAATGTTCAGTAAGAAAAAGTTGATTGCATCTGTTGCAATCGTTGCCGCATCGCTGCTTGGAGTTTCACAAGCAACTGTTGCAAATGCAGCCAGCGCAACTGGAAGCATTGAAGTTTTCTCATGGTGGACTTCAGGATCTGAAAGCGCTGCATTAAATGCAATCTTCGCAGGTCTTAAGAAAGCAAACCCAGGCGTAACTATCGTTAACGCGGCAGTTGCTGGTGGTGCTGGTACAAATGCAAAGCAAGTTCTTGCAACTCGCTTAGCAGCTGGTGATACACCAGAAACGTGGCAGACACACCCAGGTGGAGAGCTCAAGGGATACGTTGATCAAAGCGTTCTCACAGATCTAACAGCTTTGTACAAGTCAAATGGCTGGGACAAGGTTGTGCCAAAGGGTCTAATGGACAGCATGACTTATAACGGTAAGACATACTCAGTTCTTACTGGTATTCACCGTGCTAACACATTGTGGACAAACAAGAAGTTGTTCGCACAGGCACATGTTTCAATCGGAACAAATGTTACTTGGACACAGTTTGCTGCAGCTGCAACAAAGCTAAAGGCTGCTGGAATCACTCCAATTTGTTTGGGTGACAAGGATATTTGGACTGCTGCAATGATCATGGAAGATCTCCTCGTTGGTGAACTTGGAGCAGACACATTTAACAAGCTTGCTGCAGGAACTGCGAAGTGGTCAGATCCAAAAGTTGCAACAGTTGTAGGTCACTTCAACCAAGTACTTTCATGGGCTAACACAGATCACAAGGCACTTGACTGGACAGGTGCAGTGGCTGCACTTGCTAGCGGAACTTGTGCGATGAACATGATGGGTGACTGGGCTTACGGTGAACTAATCGTTAAGCAGCAAAAGAAGGACAATATCGACTTCGGTTACTCAGTAATCGGCGATGCAAAGACTTTCATCACTGTTGGTGACTCATTTGTTATCGGTGCAAAGTCAAAGAACAAGGCAGCAGCCGAAGCGTTTGTTAAGGCAATCATGGATCCTAAGGTTCAGATCGCATTCAACAAGCTAAAGGGTTCTGCTCCATACCGTACAGATGTAAACACAGCTGCTCTTGGTTCATACCAACGTGCTGCTGCAAAGGTTCTTGCTTCAGGAACTTTGGTTGCTTCACTTGTACACGGCCAGCAGCTTGTACCTGCTTCAACCGGCCAGGCATTTGCAGATGGTGTAACAGTTCTTGAAGCTAATAAGGACGCTGCAGCATTTGGCAAGGCTATGGACACAGCTGTAAAGGGATAACACCTTAAGTAGTGAATGTGGGTCCGCATTTGTGCCGGCCCACATTCATACCCTTTATTCGTACATCTAATCTTTCAGGAGAAATCAATGGCAACGAAGAGTCACAAGCCTAAGTTCCGGCTAAACCCGGCCGCGATTGGGCTCATGCCAAGTTTTATTTTAGTTTTTATCTTTGTTTATGTTTTCATTGCTTACACAATTCGAATTTCGCTCTCTAAGAGTTGGATGCCTGCGCTTCAAAACTTTGCGCTCCCAACTCCGTGGTACGGCACTTATCATGATCTATTTACCAATTATCGCTTTCAAGCCGATATCCGTAACACGATAATCTTCACACTTTTCTTTTTGATTATTTCTGTAGTTGCAGGGCTCTTTCTTGCAATTGCAGTCAGCAACATGAGTCGCTCTAGGGTATTTTTTAGAAATCTTTTCATCATGCCATACGCTGTTTCATTTATTGTTACAGGTGTTATTTGGCGATGGATTTTCAATCCAATTTCAGGTGTTAATTTATTGTTTAAGTACACAGGCATAAGTGGGTTGTACGAAAAGGTATTTGGTTCTCCACTCGAGCCAGACTGGATGACATCAGGAACTGTATGGGGAAATATGAACGGGCTACTCGAGCATGTCATCCCTGGCGGCAATGTTATTCAGGCACAAATGGGAATTCCGATTGCCCTATTGCCTGTTATTTTTGCCGCTTCATGGCAGCTGTGCGGCTTTGCTATGGCTATGTTTTTAGCTGGCCTATCAGCTATCCCACATGAACTTCGAGAAGCTGCTGCCATTGATCGCGCAACTGGCTTTAGGTATTACCGTTCCATTGCAATTCCTGCGCTGGTTCCAATGGCAGTTACCTGCACAGTTATTTTAACTTCCACATCTTTGAAGATATTCGACTTAATTTATGCGATGTCTGGCAGTGGTATCGGATTTGCAACCGACATGCCCGGAATCTATGTATATGAAACTATGTATAAAGCACTTCGTTACCCACTCGGTGCATCTGCTTCAATCTTTATGTTGGTTCTCGTATGTGCAGTCGTCTTGCCGTATTTGCTTCGATTCAATAAGGGGACCGAAGAATGAGTTCACAAGCAGTCAGCATCGTTGGATCAAGCAAAGTCTCAAAGAGAGTTCAGTTCTGGCTCTTATGTTTGTTTATCCCACTATTTATCATTCCCTTCTACGTTGTACTTAGCGCATCATTTAAGACAAGTGCTGGTGCCGATGTAACGACAATGTGGAAATTGCCCAGCGAGTGGACATTTAGTGGGGTAAAAGCCGCCTGGACAGCACTACGTGGAAACTTTACAAATTCATTGTTAATGACAATTCCAGCTGTAGTGATTTCCTCAATAATCGGTTCTTTCAACGGATTCATTCTTTCGAAGTATAAATTCAAGTTTAGTAACATCATGTTTACGGTGATGCTAGTGGGAATGTTTATTCCTTATCAAACTATTTTGATTCCACTAGTGCGCTTCTTGCAATTCATCCACCTTTACGGCACTTTGCCAGGGTTAGCACTTGTCCACATTGTGTATGGAATTCCTATTACATCACTGATGTTCCGTAACTTCTATGTTTCAATTCCCAAAGCAATCGTAGAAGCTGCCTCTATTGATGGCGCTGGATTGGTAAAGACATTTTTTAGAATTATTATGCCTCTTTCAATTCCAGGGTTCGTGGTTGCTGGAATTTTTCAGTTCACCAATATCTGGAATGACTTCCTATTTGGAATCGTAGCTATTCCAAACCCTGCAAATCAACCAGTAACTGCCGCCCTAAACAATCTCTCTGGAACCCAGACAGTGGACTGGAATGTTTTGATGGCTGGTTCATTAATCGCAGCTCTCCCTACGGCATTGATATACTTGCTCTTGGGTCGCTATTACATCCAGGGTCTCACTGCGGGTTCCGTTAAGTAATTCCATTTCGCGTCGAGTTAATAGAAAAGAGGTATCGGAAGTGTCCACGAATGTAACTTTGCGCGATATTGCGACAAAGTCTGGATACTCACGATCAACTGTCTCATTAGTGATGAAAAATAGTGCTCTAGTTGCTGATCGCACGCGCGAAACTGTTCAAAAGACTGCTGATGAATTGGGTTATGTTTACAACCGTGCCGCGGCTTCGCTTCGAAGCAAGCAAACAGGAATTTTTGGACTAATTATTTCCTCACTTAGCAATCCATTTTTCGCAGAGATGACACTTGGAATTGAAAAATCATTTGGAGAATCCGAGAACACGGTTTTGCTTGGCCAACATTCAGAAAACCTTGCGACCCAAGAACGCATGATTCAAACAATGTTGGAAATGCGTGTCGACGGGATTCTTTTAGTTGCCGCAGAAAATACACCTAAATCAGTTTTTGATATTTTGGAAAAATGGAAAGTTCCAACTGTTTTACTTACACGAAAAGTCAAAGGAATTAAAACACCTTACGTTGGACCGAATAATATTAAGGCTGGCGAGAGTGCTGCTGATCATTTATTCGAGCACAAGGTGAAAAGAATTGCATTTATTGGTAGCAAATTAAATGGACCGGTCCAAGGCGATCGACTACAAGGAGTATTAATTTCTGCAGCTGCTCACAATATTTCCGCGCATCAAGTAGAAGTAGTTGGTGAAAATACATCTCGCCAATCTGGATATGACGCCACAATGGAATTGTTAAAAAGTGGACGCACGAATCTTGGTCTAGTTTGCTATAACGATATCGTTGCCTTTGGCGCGATGGCGGCGCTTCGTGATGCTGGATTAGTCATTGGAAAAGATGTTGCAATTATCGGCATTGATGATGTTGACGCTGCACGGTTTGAAAATCCGGCGCTCACGACTGTTTCCATTGATGCCATCCGGATTGGTGAAATGGCTGCTGAATTGGTTGCAAATATGGTTCATGATGCTGGTGCTCCAAAGAAAGATCTCATTTCAGATAACACATTAACTATTCGACAAAGTTGCGGTTGCAACGTAGAAGTAAGGGGACGTTCATGAAGTGGGCACTAATCGGAGCAAGTGATATTGCATCAACACGAGTTGTACCTGCACTGCGTCTTACCGGCCATGAGGTTTATGGCGTAATGAGTTCAAACTCAGATCGTGCCGACGCTTATGCGACTTCAAATTCAATTAGCCACCACACTGATAGTTTGGAAGAGGCATTGAGCTGGCCTGTAGATGCTGTCTATATCAGCACAACAAATGAACTTCATTTCAGTCAGGCCACAGCGGCGGCGAAAGCAAAAAAACACATTTTGTGTGAAAAACCCATCGCAATGTCAGTAGCCGATGGGCATTCAATGTTGGCAGCGGCCAAGGAAAATGGGGTTACTTTCGCAACTAACCATCACATCCGCACCTCAGGGGTTCATCAAAAGATTCAGGAAATTATTGCCAGCGGTCAATTGGGCACTGTCTATCTTGCTCGCATCAATCACGCAGTTGCACTTCCAGAACGACTTCAAGGATGGCGAATAGATTCTCCAGAAAAAGGAGCAGGTGTAGTTCTAGATATCGTGGTTCATGATGTCGATACATTGCGTGCAGCAATTGGCAGCAATATCACCGAAGTAACTGCCCTTATTTCAAGCAATGGTTTAGGTAAAGGAAATGTTGAAGATACTTCTAGCTGTATTTTCCGCTTCGATAATGGAGTTTTAGCCAGCACGGTTGAATGCTTCCTCGTGCCTTTTAATACAACAACATTTGAAGTTCATGGTTCACGAGGCTCATTGGTGGCTACGGGAGTGATGACACAAGATCCAACTGGTGAAATTACACTCACGGATGCAACAGGGGTTCACACCATTGAAGTAAGTGATCGTGACAATCTTTATGTAAAGACCATTAAGCAATTTGAACAGGCAGTTAAAGGTAATGGTGCCCCGCTTGCATCAGGTGACGACGGATTTGCCTCAATGCAGGCTGCACTTGCAGCGATTCAATCTGCCCGTGAAAAGCGCACTATTTCAATCTCAGAGCTGGCCTAATAATGAGTGAAAAAGTAACACCTGTCATTTCGGCGGCACAAGCTGCAGAAATGATTGCCGATAATTCAGTAGTCACAATTTCTTCTTCATCGGCCTTGGGTTGTCCTGATTTTGTATTAAAAGCAATTGGCGAACGATTCGATGCCAACCAATCACCGCGCAATATAACTTTTATCAGTCCCATTGCAGCAGGTGACATGTATGGAGTTAAGGGAATCGATCATGTCTCCAAGAAGGGCTTGATTGCAAAAATAATTGCTGGTTCTTATCCCAGCGGTCCATCATCATTTGAACCACCTCTGATTCGTCAATTGATCACATCTGAAGATATCGATGGATATAACTTGCCTAGCGGAGTCATATTCCAGATGCATCGGGCGGGGGCAGCACGCCAACCTGGTGTATTAACTAAAGTCGGCATGGATACATTTATTGATCCTCGAATTAGTGGGGGAGCTTTAAATAAGCGCACACCTAAAGACTTAGTCTCTGTAGAAAATTTCAAGGGTGAAGAATGGCTTTTTTATCCAGCCATCAAACCTGATGTAGCAATCATTCGCGCTACCACTGCCGATGAGCATGGAAATCTAACGTATGAACATGAAGGCTCTCCGCTTGGAGCACTTGATCAAGCTTATGCGGCATTTAACCGAGGTGGAATTGTTATTGCACAAGTAAAACGTGTAGTTAAAGCAGGCGAACTTGATCCAAAAGTTGTCCGTGTTCCAGGAATATTGGTCAGTGTAATTGTTATTGATCCAGATCAAATGCAAACAACCATGACGAAATATGATCCCGCACTTTCTGGTGAAAAAGTCACTCATACCGAAGCCCCTGAACCTCTGCACTATTCGATGGAAACTCTTATTGCTCGTCGCGCATCTATGGAACTTCAACCTGGGTGGGTCGTCAATTTGGGATTTGGAATTTCAGCAGCAGTTCCACGTGCATTTGCCGAGCGCGGCGAAGAACAAGGCGTGTCCTGGGTTATAGAGCAAGGAGCAGTGGGCGGAGTTCCACTGACCGGCTTTGCTTTTGGTTGTTCAGAAAACCCTGATGCAATTATGCAATCAGTCGATCAATTTACATTATTGCAAGGAGGCGGCTATCAGGCAGCCATGCTTTCATTTCTTGAAGTTGATCAATTTGGAAATGTAAACGTTTCTGATCTTCCTGGCCGTACACACGTTACTGCCGGTGTGGGCGGATTTGCCGATATCACTTCTAGCGCACCAATCATTGTTTTCAGTGGTTATTTTACTGCCGGTAAGAAAGAGATTGATATTTCACCTGCTGGGGTAAAAGTTGTTTCTGATGGAGAGATTTCCAAGTTCGTCAATAATGTTTCACAGATTACTTTTAGTGGCCAACGCGCGCTTAAAAATGGTCAGAAAGTTTTCTATATCACCGAGCGCGCTGTCTTGCAGTTGACTGATCATGGATTGATGGTCATGGAGATAGCACCTGGAATAAATTTAGAAAAGGATGTTCTATCAAAGGCGGATTTCCCGTTACTGGTATCTGATTCATTGAGAGTTACAGATTCTGCAATCTATCGAGAAGTTGAGGTTTCAGTATGAGCCAACTCATAGAGCTAAGCATTGATAAGGCGATTGCGACAATCACAATTAATCGTCCAGATAAGCGCAACAGTTTAATACCCGAGATGCTGAATTCACTTGAACAAGCAGTGATTGAAATCGAAGGAAACGAAGGAGTTCGTTTCGTTGTGCTTACAGGTGCTGGCGATAAAGCATTTTGCACCGGCGCAGATCTCAATGCATTCTCTTCATTAGGTTTTGATGCAGTTCGCAAGAACTGGGTGCCTGATGGCCACCGAATCTTCAAGCGATTATCACGTTTGCCACAACCAACAATTGCTGTTCTTAATGGCGATGCCTTTGGTGGTGGGTTAGAACTTGCCCTTGCATGTGATTTCCGAATTGCTCGAGAAGGTGTCAACGTAGGATTTCCTGAAGGGAAAGTTGGAACTATTCCTGGTTGGGCCGGAACCACTCGAGCAGTAGATGCGATTGGTCTGAATCGCGCTAAATACATGATTCTTAGCGGAGCCACAATCGATACTGCAGCCGCGCTTTCATGGGGACTCATCAACCATATTGGCTCCCTTGAAGATTTCCTCAAGCCATTTTTGCAGGTTGGTCCGCTGGCTCAACAAATTTCAAAGCAGTTGATGTCAACATTTGAAAATCACAATAATGCTGAAGTGCTTGAAGCTTTTGCCGGAGCACTCAGCAATGTCACTGAAGATTTCACCGAAGGCGTTAGCGCCTTTAAGGAAAAACGTCCACCACAATTCAAGGGGAAATAACATGACATCAACAGCCATTACATCTGTTAACTACCAGATGCTCATTAACGGAAAGGCAACCGAAGCTCTTTCGGGTAAGCGTTTTGATCGTTTCAGCCCAGGCCATGATGCAATTGTTGGCACTTATCCTCACGGTGATGTTGCCGATACCGATGTAGCTATTACTGCTGCGCGTAAAGCCTTTGATAAAGGCCCATGGCCTAAGTGGAGTGGGGCTAAGCGTGCCAAAGCATTACGCACAGTTGCAGAATTTATTACCCGCGATGTAGAAAAACTTGCACGCATTGAGTCATTAGAGAGTGGAAAGCCAATTACCCAAGCAATTGGCGAAATGACTGCCACTGCCGATATCTGGTATTACGCAGCTACCCTTGCGCAACATTCATATGGTGATTCACATAATGCATTAGGCAATGACTTCCTCGGAATTATTGTTAAAGAGCCTATTGGCGTAGTCGGAATCATCACCCCATGGAATTTTCCATTGCTCATTGTTAGTCAGAAGTTACCATTTGCTTTAGCAGTTGGTTGTACTGCAGTTGTTAAGCCAAGCCAGCTCACACCAGGTACTACATTGATGTTAGGTGATTACATCAAGGCCGCTGGCATTCCAGATGGCGTAGTTAATATTGTCACTGGTGATGGAGTTGTCGGTGCTCGCCTAGCTGAACACCCTGGCGTAGACATGATTACCTTCACTGGTTCAACAGCAGTGGGTAAGAAAGTATTAGCAGCTGCTGCTGCTACGGTAAAGAAAGTTGAACTTGAACTGGGTGGCAAAAATCCTCAAATCGTGATGGCAGATGCAGACCTTGAAGTAGCTGCAGATGCAGTTGTTTTCGGTGTTTATTTCAACCAGGGCGAATGTTGTAACTCAGGCTCTCGCATTTTGGTGCAACGTTCAATTGTTAAAAAGTTTATGGAAATCGTGGCTGAAAAAGCTAAGCGAGTCAGTGTAGGCGATCCACTAGATCCCAATGTACTCGTTGGTGCGATTGCAAGTGATGAGCAGCTCAAAACAATTGAACGATACATCTCCGAAGGTCAAAAAGATGGTGCAACGATGGTGATGGGTGGCTCGGTGATGAAGTCAACTGTCGGCCGATATTTTGAGCCAACTATTTTCACAGGCGTCACTCCAGATATGTCGATTGCAAGAGAAGAAATTTTTGGTCCAGTACTTTCAGTTTTGGAATTCGATACAGTTGAAGAAGCGATTGAAATTGCGAATTCAACCTTGTACGGGCTCTCATCTGGTATCTGGACAGAAAATATCAACGATGCTCTGATTTTTGCTAAGGGAGTACGCGCCGGAACCGTCTGGGTTAATTGCTGGATGGACGGATTCCCTGAAATGAGTTTTGGTGGATATGGCGAAAGTGGACTTGGCCGCGAACTCGGGCGCCATGCAGTTGATGAATTTACTGAACTCAAGACAATCGCAATTCACACAGGTAAAAGAGGAGCATGGCTCAAGTGAGTAAATTGAAAAATGGTGTGGTTGTTTCACCAGAACTTGAAAAATTATCACGCACAGCACTTGGTGTCTTTGATCAAAAGTTGCGCGCACTTACAACCAATCACCCAGACTATTTCCCACTGTTCACAGAAGGTGGCAAATGGAAACATGGCAAAGAAGCCTGGACTAATTGGTGCGAAGGTTTTCTTGGTGGTCAGATGTGGATTTTGGCAGATCACATTGATGCTCCGTATTGGCGACCAAAGGCTGAGCATTACTCAACCTTGCTTAAGGGTCGTGAATTAGACCGCGAAGTTCATGATTTAGGTTTCACTTTTTGGCCAACATGGAAGAAGTGGTACAAGGAAACTGGTGATAGCGCGATTAATGATGTTGTCATTCAAGCCGGCAAGACCATGTCGATGCGATTTAATAAAAAGGCTGGGTTTCTACGCTCATTTTTAGCTGAAGATAGCGTATTCATCGACATCATGATGAACGTTGGAATTATTTACTACGCAGCACAACAGGCAAATGACCAAGAAGTTTTGGACATCGTTAATACACACGTACTTCAAACTCGGAGATATTTAGTGCGTGGGGATGGAAGCACTTCACACGAGGGAATCTTTGACCTTAACACTGGCGTTTTTTTGCGTCAGACAACTCAACAAGGCTGGCATGATGATTCTTCTTGGGCTCGCGGTCAAGCATGGGCTTTATACGGCTTTGGAACTTGTTATGCATTTACTGGCGACAAGCGATTCCTAGAGGCATCACAAGCAACTGCTGATTTCTTTATCGAACGCACGGGAGATGCATTCATTCCACCCAACGACTGGGAAGAAATTGATCCGATGATGCAGTACGAATCTTCAGCCGGATCCATTACTGCAAGCGGTTTACTTCAACTGAGTCAGCTAGTTGAGAATCCAGCAGATGCCAAAAAATATTCAGATTATGCATTCGCAATGATTGCAAAACTCTGTTCTCCAGAATTTCTAGCCATTAATGATTCAGCATGGGAAGGCGTGCTCAAGCATGGCAGCTATCACGAGACTAAGAAACTTGGCGTGGATGAAAGCGTGATGTGGGGAGAATATTTCTTTGCTGAGGCTCTCGACAAAATTCTTGGTGGTCCTTGGGTTGCGACGCAGCGATAAATGACAATTTCAGTTGAGACTCAGGTAGCAATCATCGGCTCAGGCATGGGCGGAGGAATGTTGGCGCGTGCTTTGGCTGAGCGTGGTGTAGAAATTGTGATTATTGAACGTGGCACGCGTTTGCCCCGTGAGGAGCAAAACTGGGATCCAACTTCTGTCTACCTTGATAATCGATACAAAAACGCTGAAAAGTGGAAAGATGGATTTACAGGAAAAGAATTTAAACCTGGTGTTCATTATTATGTCGGTGGAAATACCAAAGTTTATGGTGCATCCCTTATTCGTTTTCGCGAAAAAGATTTTGATGGATTTCAAACCGCAGAGGGAGAATCACCGGCTTGGCCATTCACATATGATCAGATTGAGCCATATTACGTAAAAGCTGAGCATGCACTGTGTGTCCGCGGTAGCGTGGGCCCAGATCCCACCGAACCGCGACGTTCTGCAGATTATCTATTTCCAGCTTTAGACCACGAACCATTTGTTGGCGCTTTCGCTAAATCTTTAGAAGCCCAGGGTTTACATCCTTACAAAATGTCGATGGGCGTGGATTATGGTGCCGGTGGGGCATGTATTCGTTGCAAAACCTGTGATGGTTTTCCCTGCAAGCTAGGCGCAAAAAGTGATTCGGAAAATTGTGGAGTAGATCCAGCCCTTGCAACCGGTAAAGCAACTTTGCTTGATGGAGTCACGATTACCAAGTTGATTCATGATGAAAGTGGTTCACGGGTAATTCGTGCAATTGGTGTTAAAAATGGTGAACCTGTTGAAATTATTGCAAAGACTTTTGTTGTCGCTGGTGGCGCCGCAAATTCAGCGGCACTATTACTTAAATCAGCATCTGCAAAACACCCTGATGGTTTAGCAAATTCATCGGGGCAAGTGGGACGCAATTGGATGGTTCACAACAGCACCTTTATGGTGGGAATTAATCCTGCTAAGAAGAATACTTCAATCTTTCAAAAGACCCTTTCTTTTAACGATTGGTACTTTGAGTCAGAAAGTGGTTATGCGCTTGGAAATGTACAGATGTTGGGCAAAATTCAAAGTCAAATGTTTAAAGGTGTAATGCCATGGGTTCCAAATTCCATCCTAAAGACTATGGCGCAGCATTCCATCGATCTCTATATTGAATCTGAAGATCTGCCATCACCTGATAACCGAATAACCGTTGATGCAGAAGGCACAATCAATGTAAGTTGGAAGAAAAATAATATGAAAGTCCACAATGAGCTGGTCAAGCAAACAGCCAAAACTTTGCGCAAAGCGGGTTTCCCATTTGTCTTTAAACGCCCAATGGATATCGCAACGAATTCGCATCAATGTGGAACTGCAGCTGCAGGTCATGATCCACGCAAGTCAGTCCTTGATCAATATTGCCGTACCCATGATGTTGAAAATCTATTCGTTGTCGATGCATCATTCTTCCCATCCTCTGGAGCCGTTAACCCTGCTCTCACCATTGCTGCGCAGGCATTTCGCGTAGCTGCCGAAGGAGACTTGCTGCGATGACTACTGAACTGCAACTTGGCGAGGGCCCTTGGGACCAACTCAATACCGTGGCATTCGGAGAGTTTATGAAAAAGTGGGGAATGGATCGTAAGTTAGCCGTTGCCATTGCTGTCTTTTTCAAAAACCAACGTATATACCAGGTTGGGTTGCCAGGATCTGAGCTACTGAATGATGAATGGATTATGCGCAAAGTAAATACTGTTGAGTTAACTCACGGAAGCTCACTTGCTTTGCGCAAGAAAGTTGATTCTCTGGGAGTGCAAGAAACTGATTTAGGTTTTCATTCTGGACACCTAGCAGTATGTGGTGGAGGCTATCCGTTATATACAAATGGCGCTCTGGTGGGGATCGCAGTTGTCTCGGGATTGCCTCACGAAGATGATCATCAGTACATCGTTGATGCCCTGGCAGAATTCAAAAAGGAGCAGTCGTGGTAGATGCACAATATTGGAGCACTCAGAAAGTAATTCCAGTTGTTGTTATTAAGGATGCCAATCAAGCAGTTGGACTTGCCAGGACTTTAGTTGAAGCAGGCTTACCTAAAATTGAAATTACTTTGCGCACACCTGCAGCTCTGGATGCAATTTCCAGAATCGCCAAAGAAGTTCCAGATGCCATTGTTGGGGCCGGAACTGTTCTGGACCCACAAAGTGCCGACAAAGCACTTGCAGCAGGTGCTCAGTACCTAGTTTCCCCCGGTGCAACACCAGCACTTCTGAATCACTTGCTTGCTACCGGATTTCCATTCTTGCCTGGATGTGCAACAGTTTCTGAAGCGATGTATTTAATTGAACGCGGCGTCCCAGTAGCGAAATTTTTCCCAGCAGAAGATTCCGGGGGCGTGGCTTTCCTCAAAGGACTAGCAACAGTCTTGCAAGCTCTTAAATTTTGCCCAACTGGTGGAATCAATCTCTCTAACTACAAGAATTATTTAGAACTACCAAATGTTGTGTGTGTTGGCGGTTCCTGGATTACCCCAGCAGCGGCAATTGAAAATGGTGCTTGGGATGAAATTACTTTATTAGCACGGGCGATTAAAGGCTAAACAAAAGGAGAAATCATGAAAAACAAAGGCACATACTCATACATCATCGTTGGCGCAGGAGCTGCTGGTTGTGTAGTCGCTAATCGATTGAGCGAAGATCCCAACAACACAGTCTTACTCCTTGAAGCCGGTGGCAAAGACTGGAATCCACTGATTCACGTCCCAATTGGTTTTACTAAGTTAACTACCCCCGATGTTAACTGGGGTTTTAGCACTGTGCCGCAACCTCAAATGGATAACCGCGAAATGTGGTATCCGCAGGGCCGCACGCTAGGTGGAAGTACATCTATCAACGCGATGATTTATATCCGCGGAAATAAAGAGGATTACCAAAATTGGGAAACCCTTGGTAACGAGGGCTGGGGTTACGAAGATGTACTCAAATATTTCCGTGCATCTGAAAACAATGAGCGCCTTAATAATAAATACCATGGAATCGGCGGTGACATGAATGTCACTCAGCAAACTCAGGCCAACCCCCTGACTAAGGCATTTGTTCGCGCTGCTCAAGAGGTAGGACTTGATTTCAATCACGATGTTAATGGCGCAAAGCAAGATGGTGTTACTTTCTACGATGTAACCCAGCGCAAAGTCCGCCGTGAATCATCTGCCACTGCCTTCTTGAATCCAGCAAAGTCACGACCAAACTTGACTGTCCTGACTCGCGCAATGGGTACTCGCATCTTAATTGAAAATGGGCGTGCAGTAGGCCTTGAATTCACACAAAATAAAAAGCCTTGCGTTGCCTACGTTGATAAGGAAGTTATCCTTTCGGGTGGCGCTGTTAACTCACCAAAACTTTTGATGCTTTCAGGTATCGGGCCTGCTGACGAACTTCGTGAAGCTGGAGTTAAAGTTGTTCACGATTTGCCTGGTGTCGGCAAGAATTTCCAAGATCATATGGATGTGTACATCACTGCCGAAACTGCGCCAGTAAGTTACAACATGGAAGATCGCCCAGATCGCGCAGTCCGTCATGCTATTCAATATGCTCTCTATAAGACTGGCCCAGTAACAGCCTGTGTTGCCGAAGCGGGTGCATTTATTCGCAGTAGCGACAATGTGGATTCACCAGATATTCAAATTCACTGCTTACCTGCTTACGTTATAGATCATGGCCGCAAGCGAGTTAAGGGCCACGGAGTCACAATTAACACGTGCAACCTTCGCCCAAAGAGCATCGGATCAGTAAAACTTCACAGCACAGATCCCATGGCTCACCCATTGATTGATCCAAATTTCTGTGGGGATGCAGCGGGATATGACTGGAAAATTTCTATGGAAGGTTTCAAATGGGGCCGCAAGATACTTGCAGCCGAAGCATTTAAACCTTTAATTAAGAAAGAGTTCATGCCTGGTGTTGATGTGCAGGATGAAAATCAAATTAAGAAGTACATTAAAGAGTGGTCAAAGACTGATTACCATCCAGTTGGTTCTTGCATGATGGGCGAAGGCAAGATGGCCGTAGTGGATACACAACTTCGTGTTCATGGAATCCAAGGCTTACGCGTCATTGATGCATCAATCATGCCAAGTCTGATTAGCGGAAATACGCAAGCACCTTCCATCATGATCGGCGAAAAGGGCGCTGCAATTGTCTTAGCCGGCAAAGTTGTCTAAGGTGAAACTGTGAAAATCAAATCGGCTAAAGAAACTCGCTACGACATCGTTTCACTGGGTGAAGTGATGTTGCGTCTTGATCCAGGCGAGGGCCGTGTTCGCACGGCTCGTTCATTTGCTGTCTGGGAAGGCGGAGGTGAATACAACGTTGCTCGTGGATTGCGTCGTTGTTTCGGACTACGCGGGGCGATTGTTACATCCTTAGCTGATAATGAAGTTGGTCGACTTGTTGAAGATTTAATGCTTACTGGCGGTCTTGATCTTCAATACGTAATCTGGAAAAAATACGATGGTATTGGCCGCACAGTCCGCAATGGTTTAAATTTCACTGAACGTGGATTTGGTGTTCGCGGTGCAGTCGGTGTTAGTGATCGTGGCAATACTGCAATCGCACAGATGCAACCTGATGATATTGATTGGGATGCATTATTTTCTCAAGGCGTGCGCTGGTTCCACACTGGTGGAATATTTGCGGGGCTTTCAGAATCGTCGGCAAAAGTTGCTGAAACTGCTATGAAAGCCGCTCACAAACACGGCACCATCGTTTCATACGACCTCAATTACCGTCCTTCTCTGTGGAGCGGAATTGGCGGAGTAGAACGTGCGCAACAAGTTAATCGCCAATTAGCTCAATACGTCGATGTCATGATTGGCAACGAGGAAGATTTTACCGCCTCCCTTGGCCTTGAAGTTGAAGGTGCTAATGAAAACCTTACTGAACTTGATACCTCAGGCTTCAAGAAGATGATTGAAAAGGCCAGCAAGGAATTTCCTAATTTCCAAGTAATTGCCACAACTCTTCGAAGTGTTACTTCTGCAAGTCGCAATGATTGGGCAGCGATTGCCTGGTCTAAAGAAAGCGGCTTCGCTGAATCGACCGCACGCAAAGATCTTGAAATCATGGACCGCGTTGGAGGCGGGGATTCATTTGCATCTGGTTTGATTTACGGTCTCCTAGAAATCGGGGATCTGAAAACCGCTGTTGAATATGGCGCAGCACATGGTGCCTTAGCCATGACAACTCCAGGGGATACAACTATGGTCACATTGGCTGAAGTTGCAAAACTTGCTGGCGGCGGAAGTGCGCGAGTTATCCGTTAAATTCACCGACGAGTTCTTCTAGCAATCGGGAAGGCTTGCTGCTTCAAGTTATATATCTGGCGGTTATGGCCTACCCTTCTCACCATGTCTTTGCTCAATTTTGAATCCTCGGCCCCTGCCTCGAAGGGTTAAAAGAAGTTGGCTTTCACACTCTTCGCCATACAACAGCAAGCCTCTTAATCTCTAATGGGGCGCCTATCACTGCAGTAGCAGGGATTTTGGGTCACGCATCAACTCAAATGACTTTGAATGTTTATGGTCACTTGTATGAAGATGATGCAAATAAGTACATAGACCGTCTTGGAGATTCACTTTTCAACACGGGAACGGACAAAGAACGGACAAACGTCTTTCCTGCGACATTAAAGGAATGCGTTTAAAGATTAAACAACGCTCGGGCCAGCACTTTCGTAAGTGGGTGGTGAGGGACTCGAACCCCCGACCCGGTGATTAAGAGTCACCTGCTCTACCAACTGAGCTAACCACCCGAGGCATCCAGGCGCCGGAAACGCTTGAATGCAGGTGGAAACCTATCAGTTTTTGTCAGCTTCTTGGCAACCGGGCAGCTACTTGGCTGGCGCGGTTTTGGTCACTTTTTGGCGTAAAAAATCTTTACAGTGCGTCGTGACCGCGCTCGCCAGTGCGAACTCGTACAACAGTTTCAACTGGAGTAACCCAAACTTTTCCATCTCCGATAGATCCACTGTTTGCCGTTTCTACAATTAAATCAACAATTCCAGCAGCATCAGCATCATCGGCTAAAACTTCAATGCGTACCTTTGGAATGAAATCAACAGTGTATTCAGCACCACGATAAATCTCGGTATGGCCCTTTTGTCGGCCAAAGCCACGAGTTTCTGAAACGGTCATGCCTTGAATGCCATTGACCTGCAAAGCTTTTTTAATGTCATCAACTTTGCCTGGTTTAACGATTGCAGTAATGAGTTTCATTGTCGTCGCCTCTCGTTAGTACCGGTTGGAGTTTCCGGTGATGTCATAAGCAGATTCTGCGTGATAAACCGTATCTAATCCAGTCAGTTCGTCATCTCTGAAAGCTCGGAAACCGATAGTGGCGCTAATTGCTTTAGCAATAAGCCATGTGGCACAGAAGGAGAAGAGCGCAACGGCCACAATTGCTATTACTTGGTGAGTTAGTAGCGCGAATCCACCGTGAGCAATCAGTCCATTCTTACCTGCAGCATTAACCGTAACTGTTGCAAGAACGCCGATTCCTAACATTCCAATAATTCCTGAAACACCGTGAACACCAACAACGTCTAGCGAATCGTCATAACCAAATTTATATTTACGAGTAACAGCATAAGCCGCAGCAACTCCGGCAATTAAGCCAAGGATTAATGCACCCAGTGGATTAATAAATCCGCAAGCAGGCGTGATTACAACCGCGCCGGCAATTGCACCTGATGCAACACCAAGAGTTGTAGCTTTTCCATCACGGCGCTTTTCATACAGGGCCCAGGTCATTGATGCCGCAGCAGATGCGATTTGAGTATTGATCATTGCAGTGGCAGCTAAAGAGCCTGCAGATAGCGCACTTCCAGCATTGAAACCAAACCAGCCAAACCACAACATTCCTGCACCTAATAAAACTAGCGGCATATTGTGTGGACGCATGGGATCTTTTTTGAAGCCATCGCGCTTACCCAAAACTAATGCCAGAGCAAGTGCTGCAGCGCCAGAGTTAATTTCAACAACGGTTCCACCGGCAAAATCCAGAGCACCTAACTTGTCGACGATCCAACCGCCGGTGCCACTTTGTGAAGCGAAAGCCCAATGCGCAACGGGGATGTAAACAAGGGTTATCCAAATAGCTACAAATAAAACCCATGAACCATATTTAGCACGATCGGCAATTGCCCCTGAAAGAAGGGCCACTGTGATGATGGCAAAAGTTAATTGGAACATCGCAAAAGCTAGCGTTGGAATTTGATGACCTTGGGGACCAACAACTTCGTTGAGAGTTTTAGCTAGACCAACATGTTCAAAGCCACCAATGAGGCCGCTGTGGGATTTTCCAAAAGTGAGTGAATATCCGTAGAGAACCCAGATAATTGTTGTTACACCAATTGCAGCAAAAGACATCATCATCATATTCAGTGCACTTTTTGCACGCACCATTCCACCGTAAAAGATTGCTAACCCTGGAGTCATGAATAAAACAAGGGCTCCACTTGCAAGCACCCACGCTGTATCGCCGCTGTTGATCACTTAGCTCTCCCTAAGTTGTCGAAAGATTTAATTAATGTGAAGCGTTATAACGATTGTATGAATTATTAATTTCTTCTTCAGCGGCATCGTGCCCAACCCACTCGCCACCATGAACTTCTTTGCCTGGTTCTAGAGTTTTATAGACTTCAAAGAAGTGTTTGATTTCATCAAGTTCATAACTTGGCACATCATCAATATCTTGCAGGCTGGCTTTGCGAATATCACCGGCAGGAACGCACAAAAGCTTGTCATCGCCGCCTTTTTCATCGGTCATACGAAACATTCCAATGACCCGGCAAGAGACTACGCAGCCCGGAAAAGTCGGTTCATCCAACATAACCAAGGCATCCAGTGGATCGCCATCGAGAGAGAGTGTGTTTTTTACAAAACCGTAGTCATGTGGAAAACGTGTTGCAGTAAAGAGCATTCGATCTAAACGAACTTCACCAGTTGAATGATTGATTTCGTATTTGTTGCGAGACCCGGCAGGGATTTCAACGACTACATCGAAGATCATTGCGCATCCAG
>Ga0304729_1000996_pt1 | contig 19257 bp, 32 predicted proteins | sample C_131016_MF_Meta_FD_190475 | JGI IMG/M metagenome (GOLD analysis project Ga0304729, IMG submission 190475) | Freshwater microbial communities from Lake Croche, Canada to study carbon cycling - C_131016_MF_MetaG (v2) (version 2) | ecosystem: Environmental > Aquatic > Freshwater > Lake | place... | reverse complement strand
ATTGAGAATGGCACTGTTATTGTTTTTTCTGATGCTCATTTTTGGCCTGGTCTACGGACTACTGCTTTTCAAGGACTACTCTGGGCGATTGAGGAATTTAAGCCGAAAGCAGTCATTTGCAATGGTGACGCTTTTGATGGGGCAAGTATCAGTCGCCATCCTCCTTTGGGTTGGGTTCGTACGCCCAGCGTCATTGATGAGCTAAATGCCTGCAAAGCATCCCTTGGTGAGGTCGTAGAAGCAACCAAGAAGGCCAGACATAATGCCAAATTAATCTACACAATGGGAAACCATGATGCTCGATTTGAGTCCCGTCTTGCATCTAATGCACCTCAATACGTACAGACTCCAGGCTTTAGCCTTGTAGATCACTTTCCCGATTGGGCATTCTGCATGTCTGTTTGGGTAACAGATGACCTCATTGTCAAGCACAGATACAAGGGTGGAGTCCATGCTACTCACAACAACACTGCGTCATCGGGAAAGTCTATTGTTACAGGGCATCTACATAGCCTGAAGGTAACGCCGTATGCAGACTACAACGGCAATCGCTTTGGTGTGGATACTGGAACCTTAGCAGAGCCTAATGGCCCACAGTTTGAATATGGGGAAGAAAACCCACAGAACCATCGTTCTGGATTCGCTATTCTGACTTTGAAAGATGGAAAGCTATTGTGGCCTGAGCTGGTACACAAATGGGATCATGGCAAAGTAGAGTTTCGCGGGGAAGTAATTGATGTAAGCGGTCTATAAGGACAAAAAAGAACATTCACGAAAGTAAACGCTCAATTTTGTCCTTATAAAAACACTTAGGCAGCTTCCAACTCTTCTTCGTTTTCTGCCTCAACTTCGTATTCTTCGGCGTCTTCTACCAGCAACCATTCGCCGGTTTCTACGTCCAGCCAATACCAGGCTTCATGTTCTTCGTCATACCAGCAATAACAATCAGCGTCTTCATCGTAAACGTAAATTTCTCCGTCTACAAAATACTGGTCAATTTCTTCTGGGACATCAAGAAAATCGTCGTCTTTAAACTCATCGTCCTCGTCTTCTTCTTCAACGACGTCGGTGTTGCCCAACATTTGAGCAATCTCAGCCATTTCAAACAAAGACTCAGTAGAAAATTCAAAGTAAGCGGAACCTGGCAAGTCAACAGTAACGGTAAAAAGCATGATGTTCTCCAGAAAATTTAGGCAGCGGAATGCTGCAAAAACATCTTACAACATTCAAATTACATGGTTCATCGTATCTTTTGTTGCAAAATTACAACTTTTCTTAACTCCTGCATGGCGAAATTAAGATCATTTTTAAGTGCTTCAATGGCTTCTTGCTGTTGTTGCATACGCAGGTAAGAATCTTTTGCAAAGTTAGCTAGGTTTTGATTGCTCCAGGCAGCAAAGTTGGGCTGGTCGTTCATGGTTTTGGGCAATCTAAAGGGGGAATAATGGCAATCCAAACGGCGCTTGGAGGCTCTCTGTAATTTGTTATCCACCTATCAATGTAGGTATCTGGCATATCTTCAAGAGCGTTGCGGATTGTATCTTGCCGAATAGCTGTAAGTTTTGAAATTTCGGTTACGGTAAGACCGTCTGGCTCATTGTGTAATGTGTCTCTAATAACCCTATGTTTTGATACGCTCATTTCTTATCTTCCTTTTCCATGTTTCGTTTTGGTAGTGGTAACCATCCAAGACACCAATCACGATGCCATATTCCCGTGGTGCAGATGCCTCCGGTAGTAAGCAGCAGCAGCTTTGTGCTTTCAGGCGCTTTGGGGTCGCCTGCATGGGGGTACAGAAACTCAGCGCCCCCAGCTAGGTAGCGTTGCTCGGTCATTTCAACACATCCTTCTCCAGCACCTCAATGGATGCGGCTATCTTTTCCAGCAGATAATCGGGCAAGCGTTCTTTGAGCGAGAACGACCACGACTCAAGCGCCGACAGCAGTTTGATAATTTCCAAGGCTTCTATGCGGGTCATGTGTTCTTGTCCTTAAGTTTGGCTTCAATCATGTGCGCGGCTGCACGTTCCAATCCAGTTGCAACACCTATGTGCAACAACTCATCATCCGTCAGCCCTACCCACGGGCGCTGTGGCACAAGAGGAACAGCATCAAACATAGTTGCATCCCCATCGGGTGAATGTTGGTTGGGCCAGTGCAAAGACTTGCTTCCTCCACCTTTGTAATAAACAGCCCACGCTACCGGCCCCTGCGCTGGCTGTGCCATATTGTTGGCGTCAACAATATGGTCTGGCTGTGCTAGGGCTTCTTTGATGGCGGTGATGGCGTTCGGTTCAAGCGGGTCAACAAACTTTGTGCCATCTTTGCCATGCCTAACAGCTATTGCGTTTTCCAACGCCTCAAGCGCCAGCTTCAATGCTTCTTCCATCAGAACCCCCTGCGTTTAATGTGTGAGTGGTCAGAGCCGGGGCGCTGGTAGGCGCTGTGGTCTGGTTTGTAGACTGGCTGTGACCACAGCGAGTTCGCGGCTGGTGGAACTGCATCGGGATCGCGCTTTGATGGCACGTAACCAGTGCGCTCCTTCATGTGAGCCTTGTCGCCTGTGGTGTTCGTAAATGATGTCAGCGTGGCTTGAGGGTTCACGCGCATCGCTGCCTTCTTCATCAGGTTGGGGTTGCCTGCTTGCAGTTTCATTCCATGCCTTCTATTGTGATGTAAATAATTTCTTGTATTGTGTTTAGAGTTACATCAACAGAAACATTGTCCTTCTTGTGCCTTCTAACCGTGTTGTTTATGTCATACAAAGCAGCCCAAGCCCGATGCCCAAGCAAGGCTTGTAAATGTTCCTGCTGTTCTTCTGGCAACATAAATTCCATTGTTGCTTTCATATCAATGCGTCCTCATAGTTGTCAGGGTTAAATTTGACCGGCGGCGCGTTGGTGGGCACCGGCATGGGGTGTGGCGGAAAGGGCCAAGTCATGTGCGGTACCAGATGTAGCCGAACATGAAGCACATGCTGGCGATGATGCCGACAAGCACGGACAGTGATACCAAACCTTCCATCACATCCCAAAACAAATTAACGTCTCGCAAAGCCTGTTCTTTTCGCACCGGGCAGTCACGCCCTTGACGGCAGTTGCCATAATCGTCGCAGCAGTTCATGGTCTTTTTCCTTCTTTTAAGATTTCCAACCGTTCCCGATTGGCTCGTAGTGTGCAGTAGCGTTGGTGAATACGCTCCAGCATTGATACCCTTCGGTATTTCAATCTTTCTTCATCCAACAAAGCCAATAAGTCGGCCTCGGTGTAATTTGGTAGTTCACTTTGAAATTTGCGCCAAGTCAGCAATTTTTTTCTCCAAATCGGCAATTTTGGCCGTTACTTTGTTGTAAGCCCGAGAAGCGCTGTTATGCGTTCGGGTGCGAATAGCTAGTTCCGCTTGTGCGGCCCTTAGCTTGGCTTTGAGTTGTGTAAGTCTGTTCATGTGCAAAAGTTTATCACAGTTCTTGGCTTATCAACGATCTTTTTTCAACATCATTCCTGAAGATGTGCCTGGATCAATCACAATCCAGCCGTTTTCATGCATTTCAATCAAATTGGCGGCAGTCAAATCAGCAATGTATTTGCCTGGCTTGTCTTTGCTGCCAATCAAGTTTCGCCTAGTGTTTTCATTGGTTGAAGTTGAGGTCTCTAGCCCGTTTTCTTTTGCGTAGTCAGTCATAAAAGACCTAGTAAGGTATGGTGCCCCACCACGGTCTTCTGCGCCTGATGCCCACCATGCGCGTTCAAACGAGGAAAAGCCAAGGGGTTCGCCTTTGCTCTTAATCTCTGGTGCTTCACTTTTTGCGACCACTGCGCTAGTGACCTGCTCGCCGTCCTCATCTAGCCAGCCAGGTATCGCCACAGATTCCAATTCAACGTAGACGGTTTGCGTCATCTCAGCGTCTTTGCTCTTACGCTGGACAATCTCCATTGGTTTGCCTGGCTTGCTTGGAATAATGCTGATCTCAATGTCCAAAGCACCACGCCATGCACTAGAACCTCGAGCGCGGTGTTGCGCCTCATCTGATACGCCAGTGTGGTGAACCAAAATCACGGTGCAGTCAAACTCTTGCATCAGCGCAGCGCAGGCGTCTAGCATGGTTTTGGCGTCTTGTGCGCTGTTTTCGTCACCGGCCATGAAACGGTGCAGCGTATCCACGGTAATGACACTTGGCTTAATTTTGAGCGCCCGCACAGCTTCCACCACCTTCAAATATCCTTCTGAAGTGTTCAAATCAAGCCCTGACTTGCTGACCCACATATTAAGGTTGCTTACCTTGTTATGGTGCTTCCAGGCGGCTATCCGTGACCGCAGCCCGTGGTGGCCTTCACCAGCAAGGTAAACCATGTTTCCCGCCCTGACCTTGTGGCCGAACCAGCTTGGCTTGCCACTAGCAATGTGCAGCATCCAGTCCAGCGTGACAAAGGTCTTTCCTCCACCACTAGGGCCATGAACCATTACCAAGGCTTGGTCTTGTATCCAGCCCTTCACAAGCCACGAAATGGGCGCTGGCTGCTCTGAAAACCCGTCAGCATGGACTAAGTAGTCTGTAGCCACCAATGGCTTTAAAAGCAGGGCTAGGTCATGCCCCTCCTGAACGTAGTCATTGGCGTCACCCAGCACCGGCGGCATTGTCATACGAACCCCATACTTTGCACTAGCCTGCTCTGCGTAGCGTTGCCCCACACCACTTGCGTCATGGTCGGCAACTATGCAAATGTCAATGCTTGGGTGTGATTCTTTAAGGATTCCCGTCACTGGCACCAGATTGCTGGCGCTGTAAGCTACGGCGCAGGGCTTGCCGGTCACTTCGGAAATGGTGGCCGCCGTAGCAAAGCCCTCCGCAATATAGAGCGTGTCAGCATCTTCCACATTGCCAAGCAGCCAAAACATAGAGCCGGTTGCACCGCCTGGGTGATATTTCTTGTCACCGTCACCGGCAATGTATTGAATGCTGGAGAGTTCTCCATCTTCGTTGTACAGAGGCACCATTAAGCGCCCATCACCCGTTACCCTTGCGCCGTGTGGTGCAATCTTTTTCGTAGACAAATAAGGGTGTTCTGGGCTGGCTGCGCCGCCTTCCGACCAAATGATTTCCACCGTCTGCGCTGCCACCTCGCGAGTCTTGACTTGTTCCGCATCACGCTGCGCTTTGGCCTCTGACAGCCTGCGAGACTGCGCCATTTCCTCGGCCACTGTGAGGCTACGCCCGATCTCTGCCTTCCAAGTCAATTCAACGCCTGAGCGCCAGCAACCAAAGCGCCCTGCCGGTACGCCATCATTGAAGGCTATGTACCAACCTGGCTTGTCGTGGCCTTTTTCACCCTTGGTTCCGCTGTTAAAGCGGTGCAGCTTTCCGTCTAAATAGATCGTTTCCGGTGGCTTTAAACCCGCGCCCAGCATGGAGTCTTTTAGCTGGTCTTCGGGGGAATCAACGTGCTTTTCTGCTGGTGGTGACCAAGGGCCGCCAAGGATATTTGCAAGGTTTGCCATTTATTTTTTGCTTGTTGTTAAAAAGTTGTTGACACTGTATCACAGAACTGTGCTAAGATTCGTTTACGCTTCGAACTGAGTCCAGACGGAAGCGCAAACAGCAAGGAGAGCCACATGGCTATATCGTTAAAACGCACTGGTGGCCTTAGTGCCAATGGTGTTAAGTTGCTTGTCTACGGACAAGCTGGTGCAGGCAAGACAAGTCTTATCAAGACACTGCCAAGCCCCGTCGTATTGTCTGCCGAAGGTGGACTATTGTCCATCCAAGACGCTGACCTTCCTTACTTGGAAATTACAAGTATGGAAGACTTACGCGAGGCTTACAGTTGGTTGCTAGATTCCGAGTACAAATCAGTGGCGCTTGATTCCATCAGCGAGATCGCAGAAGTTTGTTTGAACCATGAAAAAAAGGTCAACAAAGACCCACGCGCTGCCTACGGCGCTATGCAAGAGCAAATGGCTGACATCATCCGCGCATTCCGAGACATTCCAAACCGTCACGTTCTTATGACCGCCAAGCTGGAAAAGACGCAGGACGAAATGGGTCGTGTACTTTACAGCCCATCTATGCCCGGTAACAAAACCGGCCAGGCTTTGCCCTACTTCTTTGATGAGGTGCTGGCGCTGCGGGTTGAGAAGGACGCCGAAGGCAATACCCAACGCGCCTTGATGTGCGACTCTGACGGCCTGTGGCTTGCCAAAGACCGTAGCGGCAAGCTCGGCACATGGGAAGCCCCTGATTTGAGCGAGATCATTGCCAAGATTGGCGGTGCAGCATGAAAATCCGTATGGAATACATCTTTCGCATGAAGGAAGCCGTGGACGCGCTGATGGCGCTCGACTGTGCTAAAGCAAGTTTTGATGACATTGCTAGAGCCAAGATGACTGCCGTGCCAGCCGAAGTGGCTTTGAAGCGCATCATGAAAGAAATTGGCGAGATGGAAGCCGAGGTGGTGTCATGAGCCTCTATCAACGCTGGATTGATGCCAAAAAGATGGAAACGCTGGCTATTGCAGAGCGCCGTGACATTGAAGACCAGATGGCTGTCCACTTTGGCATTCCCAAGGATTTGGATGGCACCATCAAGCAAGAAGAAAGCGGTTACATCATCCGCATGGAGGGCCGAATCAATAAGAAGATTGATGCCGACAAGTTACAAGTCTTGGCCGCAGAAGCCGGTCTGTCTGAACATCTGTCCAGCCTATTTCGCTGGAAACCCGAGATCAATGCAAAGGCATGGGGGTCGGCTGCTGAAGCTGTAACCCAGCCATTGCTTGGTGCAATTACGTCCACCGCTGGACGTCCTACTTTTACTATCACAAAGGATTAATCATGGCTTTTCTAGACGAAGAATTTAGCGTAGACACGCTGCCCGTTGGTAACAACAACTTTGAACCCTTGCCAGAGGGCTGGTATAACGCCGCCATTACTGGTGCCGAGATCAAGGCCACGAAAGCAGGTGACGGCAAGTACATTGCTTTGAAGTACAACATCACCGGCCCAAGCCATCAAGGACGTGTGATTTTTGGCAACTTGAACATCAAGAATGCCAGCACCAAAGCCGAGGAGATCGGACGCCAGCAATTGGGTGAAATCATGCGTGCAATTGGTTTGGCCAAAGTGACCGACACCGATCAACTGATCGGCGGTAACGTGGGTATCAAATTGTCGGTTCGCACTGGTGAATACGCAGGTAATGAGATCAAAGCATTCCGTGCGCTAAGTGGTGTGCAACCCACGGCAGTAGCGCCATTCAAAGCTATTGGCCCATCTGCGGCGGCTGCACCTTTAAAGGCTGCGCCACCTTGGGCTAAGAAGTAAGCAAAAAAAAGACCCCGCTTTTTACGGCGGGGTCAAGAGACACACACTACAGGAGAAAGCAACATGAAAATACCTGAGCCAGAGATTACCATAACTTCTTTGATTGACCAAGCGCATGAGGCGCGGCTAGAAAAGCCACGGGCGCACATGGGTTGTTCTATGCTGGGCCACCATTGTGAGCGCTGGCTATGGCTGTCGTTTCGCTGGGCAGTGCAAGAGAAGTTCAAGGGCCGTATCTTGCGCCTGTTTCGCCGTGGTCAGAATGAAGAGGCTACCATCATTAGCGACTTGCGGGCAATTGGCATGAGTGTCAACGGCACGCAGCGCCGGGTTAACTTTGGAAGCCACGTTAGCGGTTCGCTGGACGGCATTGGCAAGGGCGTGCCTGGCGCACCAAAAACCGAACATGTGCTTGAGTTCAAAACTCATAGCCTCAAGAGCTTCAACGACTTAGAAAAGAACGGCGTAGCCAAAAGTAAGCCCATGCACTTCACCCAGTGCCAGGTCTATATGCACGGCACCGACCTAAAGCGGGCGCTTTACATTGCGGTTTGTAAAGACGATGACCGCATCTACACCGAGCGCCTAGAGTATGACCGCGACCATGCTTTGAAGGCAATCGCCAAGGGCCAGCGCCTTACTCTTACTGATCGGCTGCCGCCACCCATCAGCACCGATCCCACATGGTTTGAGTGCAAGATGTGCGCGGCGCATGACTTCTGCCACGGCAGCAAAACCACCAAAGAAGTTAACTGTCGCACCTGCGCCAATGCAACGCCATTGAGCGATTCAACCTGGCACTGCGCCAAATGGGATGACATCATCCCTACCGAATCTCAGCATACCGGCTGCGAAGCCCACGTTTTACACCCAGACCTAGTGCCGTGGAAACGCCTAGAAAGCCCCACCGACTGGGTGGCCGTGTATGAAATCAATGGCCTTGGCTTGGCTAATGGTGAGCCAGGCGAGGGCGTGTATAGCAGCAAGGAATTGCTTGCCAATGCTGCGGCTTGCAGCGATCCCACAGTAAACCGGCTGCGTGGTGAGTTTGATGCTAGGGTGGTGGCGTAATGCTCCGTGAATATCAACAACGCACCATCGACCAGCTTTACGCATGGTTCGAGGCAGGCAACGAGGGCAATCCTTGCCTAGTGCTGCCCACGGGGTCAGGCAAAAGCCACATCATTGCTGCACTGTGTAAGGACGCGCTGCAATCATGGCCTGAGACTCACATTCTCATGCTCACCCATCAACGTGAATTGATCGCGCAGAACGCCGAAAAGATGCGCCAGCACTGGCCTAACTGCCCGTTGGGCATCTACTCTGCCGGCCTGAACCGCAAGGACTTGGGCGAGCCCATCACCTTCGCAGGCATTCAGTCGGTGCGTACCAAATCCAGCCAGATCGGCCACATTGATCTAGTCATCATCGACGAAGCTCATTTGGTGAGCCACAAAGACGAAGGCGGCTATCGCACGTTGCTATCTGACTTGCGTGCCATCAATACGAACCTGCGAATCATCGGCTTAACTGCCAGCCCGTACCGGCTTGGGCATGGTTACATCACAGACAAGCCAGCCATATTTGACGCGCTGATTGAGCCGGTGAGCATTGAAGAACTAATCCACAAAGGCTATCTGTCCACCTTGCGATCCAAACTGACGGCCACCAAGCTCGAGGTGGACGGCGTGAAAAAGCGGGGTGGCGAATACATAGAATCCGAGTTGCAAGCCAAAGTAGATACCAGCGACAAGAATGCCAAGGTGGTGCAGGAGATCATTGGCCTGGCCGGTGAACGCAGGTCGTGGCTTGTATTCTGCGCTGGGGTGGCCCACGCCCATCACATCAAGGACGCGCTGATTGAGCAAGGCATTGTGGCCGAGTGCGTGACCGGCGAGACACCGAGTGCCGAGCGTGATCGTATCCTGCGGCAGTTCAAGGCAGGCACCATAAAGGTGCTGACCAATGCCAATGTACTGACTACCGGCTTTGACGCACCCATGATCGACCTGATCGCTATGTTGCGCCCTACCATGAGCCCAGGTCTGTATGTGCAGATGGCCGGGCGTGGCCTGCGGATCGCTGAAGGTAAGACCGATTGCATGGTCTTGGACTTTGCGGGCGTGGTTGAGCAGCATGGCCCCATTACCGCCGTGCGGCCACCACCCAAGAAGGGCGATAAGGTAGGCGAAGCGCCGGTAAAGGTCTGCGACCAATGCCAAGAAATCTGCGCTCTTAGCGTGCGCGTCTGCCCAGCCTGCGGAGCCGAGTTTCCAGAGCCGGTGAAGGCGGCTTTGAAGCTGCACAATCTGGACATAATGGGGCAATCTGGCATTGATCTTGATGTATCAAGTTGGACGTGGAGAAAACATATATCACGCGCATCAGGCAAAGAAATGATTACTTGCACAATGTACGGGGGTTTGTCTGATGCGCCCGTAACTTCTTATTACGCCATTACTCACGATGGCTGGGCTGGTGAAAAAGCACGAAAGAATTTAGCGGAAATAGCGCACAAATCTGGTGTTAGTTTAGATTATTCTTTGGCTGACTTGCATGACATTGCAAAGCAAATGACTGAAGGGACGCCACCCAAAAGCATTGAGTACCAAAAAAGCGGCAAGTTCTACACAGTGGTTTCCCACAAATGGTAAAATACTTACGTCAGGACAGGCCCGGCCAGGCTTGCGTTGCTCTAATCAACGCTTACTGACACTATCAATAAACCATTAGAGGGTGTCAACATGACAAGATTTTGTCCAAAATGCCAAATTGAAACTGAACGCAATAAAAAAGGCGATTGCAAACCTTGTGGAAAAGCATATAAAGCCACATGGAATGCGGCTAACCGTAGCAGGCTAAATGCAAAAAGCGCTGCTTGGAAAGCAGCCAACCCTGAAAAGGTTAGGGCGTCAAAAGCAGGTTATCAAGTGGCTAACCGTGAAAAAGTTAATGCACAAATTAACGCGTGGCGAAAAGCTAACCCAAAAGCCATGCTCATCATTTGTCAGAACTATCGATCCCGTAAACGCGCCAATGGTGGAACTCTTTCCAAAGGCTTGGCAGAAAAGTTGTTTAAATTGCAAAAAGGCAAATGCCCATGCTGCCACCAGCCGCTTGGCGACAATTACCATTTAGATCACATTGTTCCAACAGCACTTGGAGGGTCAAACACTGACGACAATATGCAGTTGTTACGCGCAACTTGTAATCATCAAAAACACGCCAAACACCCAATTGATTTTATGCAAAGTAGAGGATTTTTACTATGAGCCGCCATCCAGAACCCGAGATCGTCACCCTATACCGCACCACTTTGAGGGCCGAGCCACCAAGGGTCTGCACGACCTGCGACCACTACAACAAAGAGGGCTGGTGCGAAGAATTCCACGATTATCCGCCCGCTGACTTTGCAAGTGAGCCAGGCGGGTGCAGTCTTTGGGAATGGGAAGTGCCTTTCTAATGGACGCGCCATCTGAACACTTAGAACAGGTACGCTTGGTATCGTGGTTCAGGCGCCAGTGGCCGGAAGTCCGCATATTCGCTATCCCTAATGGCGGCGGCCGTAGCATGGCCCAGGGCGCCAGCTTGAAGGCCGAGGGCGTGACTGCGGGAGTGCCCGACCTATTCGTGCCCGCGTGGTCATTGTGGGTTGAAATGAAACGCAGCACCGGCGGCACCGTATCGCAGGCCCAGCGTGACTGGATCGCCTATCTGGAAGGCATCGATCACAGCGTTATCATAGGGTGCGGGTTCGAGGATGCCAAGCGCCAAATAGAGGCCGTAAAAAAGCCCGCATGATGTCGAGCTAAGGGTTGATGTCATAGGCCAAGAATCAAGGCTATAAGGGCCGCTAGTATGGCGGCAAAGAGCATGGTTCCTCCCATGGGCTATCGATCCAGTCCACCGGATCATATTCGTGGTAATACAGGTGCTCCATGGCTTCCTGCCACTTCCAATGGTAGGTGAGCATTAAGTGCTCAATTTTTCCGTCAATGTCGTCGATGTTGTCAATTTCCATAAAGTGCTTTCGGGTAGTAATCTTCTTCGGGTTCGTAGTCATCAGGCATGTCTGGGTCTTCGCGGTCGTCTTCGCCTAGGTCGTATTCGCTGTCTATTAGCATGGCGTTACCTCACAGATAAATAAATAGTAGATATGCCAGTGCCAAGCCGATGGCGACTGCAAGGGCTACGGCGGCCAAGCGCGAAGGGGTGCGGGTTTGGGTGTAGTGTTCACGCATGGTCCGGCCCCTTAGTGTGTAACGATAACGGCCAATGGCGAACCCGTGTAACGGAGTTGGACCGTGTAACGTCCGAACCCAGTACGCTTAACGTCATAACGCTTGCAGTTAAGATTTCCGCGTGAATTACGGCACGCGCGCAGGTAATGCGCCAAATATTGGCGTGTTGCAGTAGTTGAGAATTGTGGTTCGTCCGCAAAGTAAAATAATCCGGCAGTTTTCATGTTTACTCTAATAATATGCGGCCAATATTGACCCCTATACTCTGACGCGCAGAGTATAGAGAGAATATTAGATTACGCTGCCAGACGAATATTAATAACCCGTTTACGTGCGCCATGTGCAGGAAACCCGACAATGGCGCTACGCTGGCGCTGGCAGAGCTGGCAGGTGGCGCAGCTGACATCATCGCGAATAGTGGCCGGGCAAACCACCACCGACCGGCCAGATGGCGTTTTTGTATTCACCACTTGATCAGATGGCAGCACCACCACCACCGGGCCAGCGTCAAGATCGGCCAGAGTATCGGCATCGGCCAGATTATTGGCCGACAGGTTTACAGTAAATCCCCATGCATTTGAGTGCCGGATCCAGTTGATCGATTCACTGTCGCGATGGTGGCTGTACGTGAATCCGCGTTTACCTGTATTCGCTGCCACCAGCTGGCCCAGCGCGACAGGATCCACAGTGCCACCAGCGACTGGCAGGTCACCGGCTTGATTGTGGCGCCAGAATTGGCCATCTGGCAGCGCAGCGATGGCAGCTGTAAACCCGGCCCAGTCGGTGCCGCGTTCACCCGACGATACTTTGGCCCAGTGCAGCGCCAGTGGCCCAGTGGCAGCGTAGCATTCGTCGCGCATCGCGCAGTCGATCGGGCAGCTGGATTTTTCAGTGGTCGATACTGGCACCGGGCCGACTTTGCCGTTCGCCGATTTCATTGTCAGGTGAACGCGGGTTTGGTTTTCCATACTCTTACTCCAATAATGTGCAACAGCGCACTGACAAACCCGCAGGCTTGTCGCTGTACTGTCAGGCGTAATGAGAGAAAATTTCGGCCTGATATTCGCCGGAGTCGTAGGATTCAAGCACCGCCCGCCCTATGTCAGAGTCTTTACCGCCAAATGCTAAGAAATCAACAGTTGCGGCGATGTAACGTGAATGATCAATGAAAAGCGCTTTTCCTGTGATAAAACCAAAATCGTCGGCGCTGCTATTCAAGATTTCAATCTTCAGAATCTGGGGGGAATCGTAAGTGCGGCCGGTGTTGAATGCGATTGTGTGTGTCATAGTGTGTGTCCTTGTTTGTTACTAGTTCTGCCCTGCGATTGCTCGCGTAGTGAGCGTAACAAGATTTATTGCAAAAGTCAAGGATACAATCCAGGAAGTTGCTACTGTGATTGTGTACAGTGTTTATGCCTCTGCACAGTTGCACATTTTGCACATGCGTTGCACATGCATTTTGTGCAAAGGGGGGCAAAAAGCGACAAAACAGCGTGCATTTTTGCATTTTTTCCCCTTTAGGGGAAAATGCAAGCTCGCTTGTCGTGCGGATCGTGTGTTTTTGATTGATAATTCGATGGGTGTTGAACTATTTAGGGGGATTGATGGCTGCAATAAAAAATCGGGCGGAGATCGCGCAGGTGGTGTTGGATTCCATGCTTGGCGGTGCTTCGATGCGTCAGAGTTGCATAAAGGCAGGCATTGGAGCTAGCACATGGATCGACTGGGTGAGCGCCGACCGCGAGCTTGGCGAACGATATGCACGCGCCCGCGAAGGGTTGCTCGACGCGATGGTCGATCAAATCCTTACGCTGGCCGACGCACCGGTGCCGCTACTTGATAACGGTGCGACCGACCCGGGCCTAGTCCGGCAGCGACAGTTGCAGATCGACGCGCGGCGCTGGGTGCTGTCGAAGCTCGCGCCTAATAAGTATGGTGACCGACTCGATGTGTCCGTGTCGGACAGCCGCATCAGCATCAGCGGCGCCCTGGCTGCCGCCCAGTCTCGCTTGGTCGACGTGATCGACGTGGCGCCTAGGCTTGCATATGCAAAAAGTGCAGACGAGGGGGAGGGGTAGGGCCGTAGCAAAAGGGCCAGCGGTTACGGAGCCTTCACGAACAATTTTTATTTTTTCTAAATTGCCGTTTTTTTCTAATTTATTTTTATGCAAACACCAATCTACAAACCAGAAGATGAACAAGAGTTAATGGCATTACTTTGGAGTCCTGCATTAAAGGATAATCCATTGGCGTTTGTTAAGTATGTATTTCCGTGGGGTGTTAAAGGTACGCCGCTAGAACATTTTTCTGGCCCAAGAAAATGGCAGCGTGAGATTTTGCAAGATATTACTGATCACATTAAAGCAAACAATGAACTTGCAAACAATAAACAATCAAATGAAGATATTATGTACAAAGTATTGCAAGAAGCAATATCGTCTGGTCGTGGTATTGGTAAGTCGGCACTTGTATCATGGTTGACTATCTGGATGCTAACCACTCGCATTGGTTCTACTACCATCATCTCGGCTAATAGCGAGAACCAGTTGCGGTCAATTACTTGGGCGGAGATTACCAAGTGGCTGGCTATGTCGCTGAACTCGCATTGGTTTGAGGTGTCTGCAACACGGGTAGCACCGGCAAAGTGGTTGACTGAGTTGGTGGAAAGTGACTTGAAGAAGGGCACGCGTTACTGGGGGGTTGAGGGTCGGTTGTGGTCGGAGGAGAATCCTGACGCGTATGCTGGTGTACACAACTTTGACGGTGTGCTGGTGATTTTTGATGAGGCGTCTGGTATTGCTGACCCTATTTGGTCGGTAACTGGTGGATTCTTTACTGAGAACACGCCGAATCGCTTTTGGATGGCGTTTTCCAATCCTCGGCGCAATACGGGGTACTTTTATGAGTGCTTCAATAGTAAGAGGGACTTTTGGCAGACGCGGGTGGTGGATGCTCGGACGGTGGAGGGGACGGACAAGCAGGTCTATGAGCGAATTATTCAGGAGTATGGTGCGGATAGTAGCCAGGCGCACGTTGAGGTGTATGGGATGTTTCCGAGTGAGGGAGATGACCAGTTCATATCAAGTGACATTGTGGATTCGGCCATGAAGCGACCCAAGTACAAGGATCAGTCGGCGCCGATTATTATTGGTGTAGACCCAGCGCGGTTTGGTGCGGATGCGACGGTGATTGCGGTTAGGCAGGGGCGCGACATTGTGAAGATCATGCGGCATAGGGGCGATGACACAATGACGGTAGTGGGTCATGTGATTGAGGCGATTGAGGAGTTCAAGCCTACGCTGGTGGTGATTGATGAGGGCGGGCTAGGTGCTGGGATTGTTGACAGGCTCAAAGAGCAGCGGTATAAGATTAAGGGAATAAACTTTGGCAATAAGGCCAAAAACCCTATAATGTACGGAAATATGCGCGCCCAGATGTGGGGTGATATGCGGGACTGGCTGAAGACGGCTAGTATTCCGAGCGATAGGTTCTTGAAGACGGACTTGATTTCGCCTATGATGAAGCCGGATTCTCGGGGTACGATCTTCTTGGAAAGCAAGAAGGAAATGAAAGCCAGGGGTTTGGCTTCCCCCGATGCGGCAGATGCGATATGCGTTACATTTGCATTTCCGGTGGCGCATAGGGAGTACACTGAGAAAACCCGTACACTACGGACTTACGACCGCGGTGCAGTTTCAACTGGATGGATGGGAAGCTAATATGGCAACGAAATTCGAGCAGGGTAAGAAGGACGTAGAGAAGAAATCTATGGGCAAAGAGGGCAGCAAGCGCGAAGAAGCTGCCGACAAACGTCAAATGCCCAAGTCTATTCCTAAGATGGTTGTGATTGTTGCCAAGCCCATGAAAAGGAAATAATCATGAGTTTTACTAAGCCTATTGGCGTCGCATACCTTGATCAAGACATTATTGGCGCGGATACGGTTAGTGCGACTGTGGTCTATGCTACATCACAACTTGGCTACACTAATGGGGCATACGGTACGGTCACACAGACTGGCAGCAAAGCATCGGCCGTAACTTTGAACAAAACCGCCGGCACGATTACAACGTCAAATGCCCAGATGGCCCCTAGTGCCAAGGTCGCGTTTGTTGTGAATAACACCCAAGTATCTGCATTGGATACAGTCATTGTGAACATTGCATCTGGTGCTACGGCAACTTTTGCGTACCTTATTGCGGTGGTGACGGTAACTGATGGTGCATTTACAATCAACCTAGACAATGTGTCAAGCAACGCCTACACCGACACGCTTAAGATTAATTTTTCCATTCTCCATGTCCAACCAACATAGGAAATAATCATGCCATTAGTCAAGTCAAAAAGCCCAGCCGCCTTTCGTGCTAACGTGAAGGCTGAAGTAAAATCTGGCAAACCTGTTCCTCAAGCTGTTGCGATTGCATATTCTGTCAAGCGTGCAGCAGCCAAGCCAGCCCCAAAAGGTAAAAAATAATGGACATTACTGGTATCACGGCCGCTGCCGCAGTCGCTGTTGGCGGCTCTGCCAAAGACAAAAGTGATGCCAGCATCCTTGCCGCAGCTCGTTCTCGTCTTGACTTGGCTATTGCTGCAACATCTGAAAGCCGTGAAGATGAAAACGACGATTTAAAGTTCTATGCCGGAAGTCCTGACAATGCCTGGCAATGGCCTGCCGATGTGCTGGCTACCCGTGGTGCGGTGCAGGGTCAGACGATCAATGCACGCCCAACGCTGACCATCAACAAGCTGCCGCAACACGTTCGCCAGGTCACTAACGACCAACGGCAGAATCGTCCAGGCGCTAAGGTCATTCCTGTGGATGATGATGCTGATATTGAGATTGCTGAGATTTTCAACGGCATGATCCGGCACATTGAGTACATGAGTGACGCTGATGTCGCCTATGATACGGCTTGCGAGAACCAAGTGGCTTACGGTGAGGGATATGTACGTCTTCTGACCGAGTATTGCGACGACGATACCTTCGACCAAGACATCAAGATTGGCCGGATTCGCAACAGTTTTAGCGTGTACATGGATCCAACCATGCAAGACCCTACTGGCGCTGACGCCAAATGGTGTTTTGTCACGGAAGACCTGACCCGCGACGAATATGAGCGCATGTATCCTGATTCGGCCCCCATTACGACCCTTCAGTCTCTGGGCGTAGGCGATCAGTCGATTTCCAACTGGCTCAACGAAGACACGGTGCGGATTGCGGACTACTATTACATCGACTATGACCGCGCCACGTTGAATTTGTATCCCGGCAACCACACAGCGTTTGCTGGAACCCCAGAAGACAAGGCACTCAAGGCCCATTTCGGCAAACCACTGAAATCTCGCGAATCTGACCGTCCAAAGGTCAAGTATTGCAAGATTAACGGCTATGAAATTCTTGAGCAACGCGAGTGGGTGGGTAAGTGGATTCCCGTTATTCGCATTGTCGGTAACGAGTTTGAGGTAGATGGCCGTTTGTATGTCAGTGGTCTGGTTCGTAACGCCAAAGATGCCCAGCGGATGTACAACTACTGGGTTAGCCAAGAGGCCGAGATGCTTGCGCTGGCTCCCAAGGCACCGTTTATCGGTTACGGTGGTCAGTTTGAAGGCTACGAAGACAAGTGGAAGACTGCCAACACCCAGAACTGGCCCTATTTGGAGGTCAATCCTGACGTTACAGACGGCCAAGGCGCAACTTTGCCACTGCCACAGCGTGCGCAGCCGCCAATGGCCTCCAGCGGGCTTTTGCAGGCCAAGGCGGGTGCTGCAGAAGACATTAAATCTACCACCGGCCAATACAACGCATCTTTGGGCATGGGTTCCAATGAACGCTCAGGAAAAGCCATTCTTGCGCGTCAGCGTGAGGGTGATGTTGGGACTTACCACTATGGTGACAACTTGGCCCGTGGCATCCGGCACATTGCGCGCCAATTGATCGACATGATTCCCAAGATTTACGACACCCAGCGTATTGCCCGAATCATTGGTGAAGATGGCGAGACAAAAATGGTCAAGATCAACCCCGACCAGCAACAGCCGGTTAACAAGATCACGAATGAGCAGGGCATTGTGATCGAGAAGATTTACAACCCCGGCGTCGGCAAGTACGACGTTGTTGCAACCACCGGCCCTGGCTACGCGACCAAACGTCAAGAGGCGCTTGAGGCAATGGCACAACTGTTGCAGGGCAATCCTCAATTGTGGTCTGTTGCCGGTGACCTGTTTGTTAAGAACATGGATTGGCCTGGTGCCCAAGAAATGTCCAAGCGCTTTGCCAAGACCATTGATCCTAAACTTATGGGTGATGGCGAAGACAATCCTGCTTTGGCTGCTGCCCAGCAACAGATGCAGGCAATGGGCGCTGAGATGGAGCAAATGCACACGATGCTCCAGAACGTGTCCAAGTCTATGGAAGCCCAAGACATGAAACGTAAAGATTACGAAGCGGAAATTAAAGCCTATCAGGCCGAAACGCAACGAATTTCTGCGGTTCAGAATGGTTTAGGTGAAGAACAAATCCACGATATTGTCATGGGCACGCTACACGCTGCCATGGCTACTGGAGACATTGTTTCTGGTGGACAATCTTTAGGCGTTCGTGATAACATACCTGAGAACGAACCTCAGGAGTTGTCAAATGAACCGATGCAATTTAACCCAAGCGCAGGTGCTTGAAATGTTTTCTTACGTTGATGGAAAACTGTTTTGGCGTAAGAAAACATCACGAAAAACCGTGATTGGTAATGAGGCTGGAACGCATCGTAAGACCGATGGATACAGGCAAATTATGATCAACCGTTGTGTCTATCGCACACATCGATTGGTTCATCTGTATCACCACGGGTGGATGCCGGAAATAATTGACCACATTAACCAGAACACATCGGACAATCGAATTGAAAATTTGCGTAGTGCCACCCGAGCCGAGAACGCCTACAATTGCAAAATGCGACCCGATAACACTTCTGGTGTTAAAGGTGTAACTTGGTGCAAAAACAAGCGCAAGTGGGTTGCCCGTCTGTATGCTGACCGTCGGTGTGTAAATCTTGGACGATTTACAGAAATGCAAGACGCTGTTGCTGCGGTGATGGCAGCTCGACACCAATATCATGGCGCGTTTGCGTCTGAAGGAATGCCACAATGAAAGCCGCTGATTTCCTAGGATTATTGTTTCTGGCTCGGGATGTCACTCATTCCGTGCATTGGAATACACGCAGTTTTTCTAAGCATAGCGCGCTCAACATTTTTTATGATCGCATCATTGATGCCGCTGATGACTTTGCTGAAACGTACCAAGGTCGTCATGGTCTTATTGGGCCAATTACCCTACAATCAGCGAACAAGACTGCCAATGTCATTAACTTTTTGGAAGATTCCTTGAAGCAGATTGAGGCTGGTCGTTATGAGGTGTGCGATAAAACGGACACAGCTATGCAGCAGTTGATCGACAATATCGTTGAAATTTATCTGCGAACCCTCTATAAACTTCGCTTTTTGGCGTAAAGGAAATATCATGGCAAATTACATGCAACTTGCTGCTACCAAACAAGTAAAAGTTGGTGCTGGAAAACTGTACGGAATTTTTGTGTCGGCGTCCAGCAGCGGCACGCTTACCATTTATGACTCGCAAGCGTCCAGCGACAGCGATCCAAAAATTTCAAACACTTTTAGTGTATCGGCTGGAACTACATATTTGAACTTT
>Ga0304729_1000994_pt1 | contig 19279 bp, 18 predicted proteins | sample C_131016_MF_Meta_FD_190475 | JGI IMG/M metagenome (GOLD analysis project Ga0304729, IMG submission 190475) | Freshwater microbial communities from Lake Croche, Canada to study carbon cycling - C_131016_MF_MetaG (v2) (version 2) | ecosystem: Environmental > Aquatic > Freshwater > Lake | place... | reverse complement strand
TTGATTACTTCTGGTTGTTGTACATGTAAATTATGTTTTAAATGTATAAAAACTTTAGATAGTTGTCCTATGTGTCGTAAATCTTTTTTTTGGCGTGATATGGTAGATATGCAATATATATATCATATTCATAAAATGCAATGTGAAAATGTAGGATTAATGATAACAAATACACATTTAAATTCTAAAATAGAAGAAAAAGATATAATTATAACTGAACTAGTTAGAACAAATCAAGGTAAAGCTCTTAAAATAAAAGCTTTAATGGATAGAATAGATGTTATTGATCATCATTTAGATATACTAATTGATGAAAAAAAGAATAAAGAAGAATTAGAAAGAGTTGTACAAAAGTATAATCTTAATATTATTTAATAATATTTAAATTTTAATAGTTTTCATTGATATAATTAATAGTTTCTTCTAATTCAAATATATTCTTATCTGTAACATTACTAATTAATTCTTTAATTGTTTCATAATCTTCTTTAGATCTAATATTATTATTAAATAATTCTTTATTAGTATCTAATATTTCTTTCTTATTTTTATTAAATTCTTCTATTAATTTTTTAAACATTTTTTTATTAGTTTTATCATTATCAAATGAATTTATAGTATTTTTTAAATCTTCGCTTGGTATCAATTGATTAAAATGTGTACCAAATTCATTTTTAATTTTCATACTTTTTGGAGTATTATAAAAAAATACAAAATCAATAAATTTTAAATGAGATTCAACATAATTACTCCAAAAATCATCTATAGTTTTTTGATCTAAATTTTTAATTATTTTTTTATATTCTGGTGAATTTATTAAAAATAATATTATTTTAGCTAAATTAATCATATAGTTATTATATCCAGAATTATTTTTATTATCAAATATTTCTTCACTTGGTACTAATCCATCTTTTTTATTATAAAAATTTAAAGTTTTATATGATGGTAATGCTGTTAAATCTAAATATTGTATATCACTAAAATTTACCATTTTATTTCTGCCACCATTTTCAATAATTTCTTTTATTAAATCAAATATAAGACCCGCTCCACCTTGACCACATAAAAAAGATAAATATAGTTCACCAGTTGGTATATTTGTATGCATTTGTTTATCAAAAGCACCACATGCCCACATTTTCAATATATTATCATCTTTTGAAAATACAAATCCAGTATATCCATCATCATTATATAAATATTGTTGAGGTTTTAAATCACAATTATTATTACCAAATGTAGGTGTTTCCATTATCAAATCTTTTAAATTAAATAAGGCTTTATTGATTGGATTTTTTGGAAAATCTTTATTATTATTTTGAAATAAATATGCTTTTTTAGTATTATTTAAATCATTTAATATGATTTTAATATTCTTATTAAAATCTTTTATTTGTTTATCATTAAAATTATAATCAATAATTGGTTCATTTGCATATTGGAAGTTAATCATATAATTAGATTATATTATTTTTATTATTTTTCTTATCTTTTTTTGGTTTTGGTGTTTTAGGTTCTTTGATTTTATTTACATTTACTTCTGGTTCTTTTTCAGTATCACTTATATTATTTCCATATTCATCTACAAATTCATCTTCTGTATTAATATCATCTTCTTTAATATATTGTCTTTGTTCATTTAATGAATGGCCCATCATTTTAGCATCTTCTTTCATATCTTTTATATTATATTTAGATGATAAATATATATGTCTTAACATAGATGATCCAACCTTTTTATTAAAGATCTTATTTAAGATTCTTGTAATAGCATTAACGGCAACTAATGGTGATCCATCAGAATATACTAATAATTTGAAGTTAGTATTTTTCAATAGTTTCTTTAATGAATGAGTAGGATTTAAAGGATGGAATTTCAAGTAATATGTTAATGCTTCAATTAAATTCTTATTATCACTAATATCAATTACTTGCTTTCCATATTTCTTGGCGGTTTTATACTTAAGGAATATTAATTTCTTATTTGTCCAATCTAAATAATTTCTATTTTGATCCATATTATCATCATATTGTGTTACAAAATACATATCCATATAATCTTGATTTCTACGAGGGGGAATATCAGTATATAAAGAAAGTATTAAATAAGCTAATAAAACTTCAAATTGTACTGGTGTAATAAATTTATTTTCTATAATTGGTATGATAGCTTCTTTAATTGCTTCTTTAATATGAATTACTTGTTCCCAACTAATCCAATTTTCATTTTGGGCTGTTGATTTAACATTAATATTAGATTCATTCATTTCATGAGCTTTATTCATCATTAAATCATAGTAATGTTGATAGATTTTCTTATAAGTTGGTTTATCTTTGTATAAGGATAAAATAGAAACTATTGCAGATAAGTATGTTTTTTTTGTATTATCTTTATAACCATTTAAGATTTCATCTACTGCTTGAGTATTTCGTAAAAATGACAAGTTATTAAATGGTTGTTTAGCATTTAATGCATATAGATTTTTAATGTAAGAAATTGCAGATGATTCTGTTATACCTTTTTTAGATACTAGGTCATTACCAAGTTGTTGCATAAATTCACTAATTGTGTTCATGTATATATATATATTATATATAGATTTTTAAATTATGTAATTTAAAAATCTAAATCTAGAGTATTTTTATTAACGTTTTGTAAATGGTTGTTTATTTCTTTGTTCTTGTAATTGTTTTGATAATTGTGTTGCCCAATTTACATTATAAGAATTTGGGCCACTATAATTAATATTACCACCTTTTTTGCCTCTTCTACCATATCCTAATTGTGCAGCAAATGAATTAATACCACCTAATGCTTCTATTGCTGCTAAAGCACCAGCATATGGTAATGTAACTTCTGGAGCTAATAGCATACCAGCAAGTGCGGCAGCACTTGTTGCTGTTGGTATTATACTACTTCTTAAAGTTGAATCTGGTTTAAAATGATCAGTAAACCAATTACCCCCCTTTCTACCTTTTCTACCATTTCCGACTGTTTCTGGTGTCCAGAGAGTCGGGTTTCTTACTCTATCATTTATTTGTCGTGTTGATAATTGTACTACATATGTTGGATCCATATATTTATAAATTAGTTTTGTTATTACATCAGCTGAATCAACGGCATAAAATGGCACACCTAATTTATATAATATCCTTCTTAATGTTGGTTTATCATATTGTGAGGGTTGAAATGATTGATCTGTTGGTAATGGGACACGTTCTCCAAATCTAGGAACATATGGGGGTAATGCTGGACCACCTTCTTCTTGTGGAACACCACCTACTTGTGGTAATTGTTGTTGTTGTTCTTGTGCTGCTTCTGGTACATCTTCTTCTGCTAATCTAGCAGCATCAGCAAGCACTGTATTTGGTATAACTTTAGTAGCTACATTTAATGGTTTTAATGTAGATCTTGCTAATACTTGACGTTCTTTAGTAGATCTACCAATAAAACCAGAATTAATTCTAACATAATCAATTAAGTTATTTAGTGTAACTTCAATTAATTTAGCATATTTAATATCATTGGTATTTCTATTACTTAATCTATCACCATCTTTATTTTCAATATCTGTCGATACATTTACTTCTAATTCTTCTAATCTACGCAATATAGTAATTAATTCAGTAATTTCATTATATTTATATATATTAAATGTAAAAAATTGACCTAATTTTAATATATCAAGATAAGTATTTTCATCTGTAATTCCTTTACTTACTTTTTGTTCAATAGATTGGATTAATAAGTCTAAATTGGATTTATCAATATCACTTAATTCTGCAATTACTTGTACTGGTCTCATTAATGCTGGTCTTGTAGTTGCTGATGGAGCAAGTATAGATGATGCTAATGATGGCACTTGTGGTCCAGCTGCTAATCTTTCATAATCTAATAATCTATTTTGTAATAATTTTTTTCTATATGTTTCATAATCTTGATCAGTTAATCTTGATGATGATGTTACATTAGCTCCACCAGATCTATTTGTTTCACTAAAACTGGGCATATTTTGAGATGTTTGAAATGGCATTTGTGCTGTATTTTTACTGCGTTTTGGATATTCTCGTTCAGTAATCATTAATTTTTTAGCTTTATCTATACTTTCAAGACGATTATGAACATTTTGTATTGCTTCTTCATTCCATTTATTTCTATATTGTTTTTGTGCTGGATTAGAAGATTCTGTTGGTTCATGATTAAAATGTACTGGATTTGGTTTTTGATATCCTTTAGTTCTTAAGTTATCTGCAAATTGTGGAATAGTAGATAAATAATTATTATTCATATATATATTAATATAAGATAAAATATATTAATATTTTTTTATAATCCAAAAGATGTAATTAAATTAATACATATGGCCATCAGCATGTACATATGGAAAAGATACTCTACCACCAATGTATAAACCTTGTTCTTTTACCATTCTACTTGCTACTGGAAGAGATACACCATGACTGTGCATTACTTGGCGAACTATTGCAGCACGTTTAGAACGTCCATCATGTACTTTATGTGCTTTATGTGCTTCATGTACTTTATGTGCTTTATGTGCTTCATGTGCTTTATGTGCTTTATGTGCTTTATGTGCTTCATGTGCTTTATGTTTGCCTAAACCATAACTACCTAACCAATTTCTTGTACCTTCTGGTAATAATGCTCTTACTGTGCTATAACCTTTTTGTGCTTGATCTGCGACTTGTGCAGCTGCTTCAGCTGTGCGAAGAAGAGCAGCAAGGTCTAAATTTTTAGATCCAGTAGCACTAGATGATAAAGGTGATTTACCTTTCATAGTATAACCACCATGTCTTTTTTTGCCGAGACCATAACTACCTAACCAATTTCTAGCATTTTCTGGTAATAATGCTCTTACTGTGCTATAACCTTTTTGTGCTTGATCTGCGACTTGTGCTGCTGCTTCAGCAGTACGAAGAAGAGCAGCAAGATCTAAATTTTTAGATCCAGTAGCACTAGATGATAATGGTGATTTACCCTTCATAGTATAACCACCACGTCTTTTCTTGCCAAGACCAATAGAATGTAAGAAATCGTTTGCTTGTTGCCCATATTGCCCACCATATTCACCTAAAAGTGGTTTTATTCTACTAGTTAAACCTTGTGTATTTTGATAGCCATGTTGTGCCATATTAATAAAATCGGCAAAATGTTTCATGCCTTTAGCACCACCTACATGTCTTCTAAGATGCATGCTACTACCAGTGTGATTTTTTTTATATGCTTCAACTGCGTTTGACGTAGTATTTCCCATTTTGTTTATATATATATATTATCTATATATTTTTTTTATATTCTATATATTTTTAATAAAAAATATGTAAAATACGTATAATAAATGTAATTTAGTAAAAATGTTGATTTATATTTATCTATTATATTTTCTACCACCACTAACATATCCACCACTAACATATCCACCACTAACTACACCGCCTCTCATGCAACAACAACTACCACCACTAACTACTCCACCAGTCATACAACAACATCCATTAGTAGATCCAATTGTTAAGTCTTTTCTGACTTCTAATCCTCTTCTATTAGCTAAATCTAATATTTGACTTCTAATTTTTTTAATTTCACAACTATCTCTATGACTACTTCTAAAATTTCCTAACATCTATATAATATATATAGAAAATTTAAATAAAACCAAATTTTTGTTTAAATAGTTTAATATTCAAATTTAAATCATCAGTTTGCCAAAGTATATGCATACTTAAAGACCCACTTGTAAAGGGATTTTCAAAATTTTCCCTTACTTGGTGGCGTTTAATATAAGCGTCTCTTTTTTTCACACTATGATTGGTAGTGAAATCACTATATCCTTTTTGACCAAAGGGTATAATAATAGGTTTTAAATTTTGAAATGTATAAATGGCATCAAATTTTTTATTTTGTAAATGAGATGGTACTATATCTAATTTAATATGGTTTATTAATTTTGTTTTATTAGGTTTTAATAGTAATCTATTCATATTATATATTAATATATTATATTTATGATTTTATGATTTTAAAACCAAACTTTTCTATATACAAAGGAGTTATTTATAATTTTAAAAACTTTGGTTTTAAAATCATAAAATCATAAACTATTCTACAAAATGATTTGGTGTAGGTTCTTTTGGTTTTTCTTTTAATTTAACATTAAATACATATACATTACCATTTTTGGTTTCTACTTTCAATCCATTATGTATTAAGTCGTCTTTGAATCTAGTTTTAGTAATTAATTCTAATTTTTCATATTGATAATCTGACCACAATTCAGACATTTTTATATTAGTTGTTGATGTTTCTAATCTAGAATCAATAAAAGATTTAACTGGATTATTAGAATCAAAATAATCTGCTGTTTCATTAATCACTTCTTGTGGTTGTTCTATTTTATTATCATTAATGTGATCTTTTGCAGTTTTTAATAATAAAAGTATAAAATTATCATAAAATTCTTGATTCATTGAAGATTTTTTATTTGTATTTGCTTGTCTTTGATTTGAATTTGGTTTTGGTGATTCTACAAATTCAAATGGATAATTATGTATTTTTAATCTTCTTTTAATACCATTATCCATCTTACCTAATTTAGGTTTTTTATTGCATTGTACAAAGGGCGTAAATTGTGGTTTGAAACTAAAGTTAGATTTATATAAATCTCTTGTTGTAATCATATCACCACCAGTGATCATCTTAATAAATTCTACATTAAATTCGGCTTCATTACTACCATCATCTGGTTCAGATACTAATAAATATCTAATACCCTTACATTTTGCTAATGTTGAATTAGCTTGACCACCTTTAATTTTTTCAGTCAAAAATGTATTTGATGCGGTATAGATATAATCACCTAATATCTTATTTAATATATTAGATAATAAACCTTTACCATTGCCACCAGTACCAGTTAATATATATAACGATTCAAATTTATTAGTAAAAAGTGATAAAGCAGTAGTCTTTAACCAATAATCAGTTAATGATCTTTTACCAAAAATTTCATCTAATAATGTTTTTATTTCTTCTATTTTATCTTCATTAACATCAGTAGGTGCATTTATTTTAGTAGTTTTAGTAATATAATCAGTTGGTTCTATATTTCTGAAATTTTTTAATTTAATATCAAATACTTTATCATTAAATGCTAATAAATCAGTATTATTATCAATTAAATCATCTAAATCTATATTTAAATATAAGTGTTCTAAATATTCTATAACCCCTTTTATATATGGAGCATTGCCTAAATTTTGATACGCTTTTTTTACTAATTTCATTTTTTCATCATAGTCTTTGCTCGTGGGGATTAATTCATTACGCTTTTTTAGTATCAATTCTTGTAATGTATCTGTTATATTGTTTGTTAGACTTGAAGGAATACCCATTTGATTGATTAATACATTATACTTATTGTATTCATACCAATCTTTATTTTTAGATACAATATATTTATTGGGTATTAGTTCTTTGTACATTTTGGCAAAATCACTATGATTCATATCTTGGATTTTATTCCAAAACTCATCATCAAAGATAGTAGATTTTTTAAATTCTTTTTGGCCGTGTTTTTTATTCCATTTTTTATATTCTACTTCATTATTTTCTTTGGCCATATTTACTAGCAATCCTATGCCATTATCACAACTACTGAAACCATACCAACATTTAGTAACGTCTTTATATCCCTTGTATTTATTTTTAGTTTGACTAAAAGCATCAAATAAATCAAGATTATCATCACTAATTGCTTTCAATGCCATGCCAACCTTGCCCCATTCTTCATAATCATTAGCAAAATCTTTAGTGAATACACTTAATAAATCAATTACTTTATTATCTTCTAATATATTACTTAATACATTATTTGGTATAATAGAAATATTGGTATTAATTTTATTCTTTTTATTAATTGCAATTTGATTTAAAATATCAAGATTACCATAATAGAAATGATCTTTAATTTTCTTTTGAGTTTCAAAAATAAAATCTTGTGGAAGTTCAAACCAATAATGATTATTAAACGTTAATTGTTGATTTAAATGTTTATAACTAGGGGTAGAAACTGAATTTAAATTATTGTCTTTTATCAATTGTTTTACAAAATCATCGGCTCTTTTATTATCAGTATCTAAAATAATATATCTTTTAGTATTGTTCATGGTCTTTACCATATAACCATTTTTATCTTCAGTACTAATCTTTTGCAATTCATCAAATGATTTCTTTTGCCATTCAAATACTGGATCATAATTTTTATTATCGTATGTAATAGGACAAGAAAGTAATTGATTTTGTTTTATGAATTCTGAAATACTTAACATTTTATATATATAATATATATATAAAATATTTGTTTAAATAGTTTTTAATTTATTTTAATTTGTTTAAACTAGATATTTTTTATCCAATAATTAAAGATTTATCATTTAGTTCTACTTTAATTCCAAGTTCTGTTGATTTTTCAATGAGCATTTTAGTAAATTGTTCAAGTGTAGGTGTTTTAGATTCATTGAGCTTTTTCTTGTGTTTTGCTGTTTGTTCATGTTGAAATTTATTAAATGGTGATGTTTTCCCACCACACAATTCACAAATAGATTTAATTAATTTATTCTTTTGATAGTACTGATCATTATATTCTTTACGATTAAAGATTTTCTTTTCAACTAAATTATTTTCTGCCATTTATTCTATAATATATGTTTATAAATATATTCTTAAGTTATTTTAAATAGTTTATTATTTATTATAATTAGTTTTATGATTTTATGATTTTGAAACCAAACTTTTTGGTTTTGGCAAATTAACTATTTCTCCCGGGAAAAGTTTGGTTTTAAAATCATAAAATCATAAAATCATAAATATTAATATTAAATAAAAACCTAATTAAAAAAATCAAACTATAAAATAATACTAAATTAATTATATTTAACAATTATATGCCCTATAAAATTATTAAAGTAGATAAAGGATTTAAAGTCATAAGTGATAAAGGACACGTATTATCAAAAAAACCTTTAACTAAAAAACAAGCACATCAACAAATGATAGCAGTTTCATTACATGAAGGATTAATTGGTAGTGGACCAGCACCTCCAGAACAAGATTTTTTTCAAGCAGCAAAAGAATCTTATAATTTAACTAATACACCATCACCAACAATTGATAATTTATCATTAATATTAGATACTCCAACAGTTAAAGCATATATAAATGAAGATGAAAAAACAATATTAGTAGCAGTTAGAGGTACAAAAGTTGCAAGTGATTGGATATCAAATAGTATGATAGCATTAAATTTATTACAACAAAGTCCAAGATATCAAGCAGATAAAAAAATCATTCTAGATTTATATAGTAAGTATCCATCACCACCATATGATTATTATATAACGGGCCATTCTCTTGCTGGAGCTGAAACAGCATTATTTTTGCGTGATTTACCATTCTTTAAGTCTGGTGTTGCTTATAATCCAGCATCTCAACCATTTGATTTTGTTTATCAACAAAATGATAAACTTAAAAGAATATATGCAGAAGATGATCCATTATATGCCCTAGGAGCTAAAAAATTATTAAAATCAGAAGTAGTTCCAACGACAGTACCATTAGAAAATACATATGGCGGATTAAATTTATTTGGTGTATTAAAAAATTATTTACAAGGGCATAAATTAGATAATTTTGGGCAATTATACGGTAAAGGATACCCACATTTAAATTCTGATAATTATGCATTACACGCAGTTATATTCAAAAAACCAAATACTTTAGAAAACGTAATACAACACTCACAACAATTTATAGATAAAAAGGGCATACCATTTATTCGTGAGACTAATACATCCTTTAGAGTAAGAAACATACCAAAAACCAAATTTATCAATAAGACATACAGAACAAAAAAAATCAATAAAGAGATTTCTTTAATATTTGGAGAATTGAAATAATTAAAAATTATATATAATAATTTTTAATAAATTTACATTAAACGTCTAGAAATGTGTTTAGCACCACCAGATACGGGCATCATTACTTTAGAATGGTGCATTAATGGACTTGCTAAATTACTTATAGAATTCATTAAACCAGATAAGATTGGTTTAGCTTTGCTAATTCCATTAGATAACATTTTAGAAAGACCAGACATCTTACCACCAACAAATCTATTTAATTGAGAACGAGTTAAAGCACCAGCACTATCTGCATTTAATATGTCTTGAGCAGATAATACACCTTTCACCACCCTACTGCTACCCTTGGTACTTTCAAAAAATCCGCTATTGGCAGTGATGACAGTTAAGTTCCAGTCAGAAACTGGAGCATTAGAAGGATTGTATAAAGAGTAGTTAAATTGTAGTGTGTAGTTACCAACTAATGAAGGTGCTTGACCAGATTGTAATGTAATATCACGAGAAGGTTTAAGAACAATAAAACCACCAGTAAGGCCAACAAATTGATTTTGAACAGTTCCGCTATTTGCTCTTCCATCTAATGCTTGTCCATTCCATTGATTAAAATCCATTTGTAATGAGTTATTGGAACTGATGGCGAAAAGTTCAGAAGGTGTTAAAGATGATAATAGGCCAGAAAAGTTATCAAAATTTACTGAAAGTTGGGTAATAGGTAAATACCAATCAGCATCAGTGGCAAGATAAGATGTAGGTTTGGCATAAATTATAATTAAATCTGGAATGCAAGGTAAAGTAATAGTTTGAGAAGATTGACCAGATAAAGTTGCACCAGAAGCAATAGGATCAGTAGATGTAAATGCTTGGGTATACCTAGGAAATTCCATGTACGGTATCACCGAGGTGCTCGGCAATGCTATAGCAAAACTAGGGGTCAAAAATATGCAAGATACTTGAGAAGCACTGAAACCATTACCTAAATAAGAAATACTATTTAGAGTTCTTCCATTTGTAGTTTGGGATCTAATTACACGTCCAGCAGTGTTTGTTAAACTGGGTTGTAACATGTTCATTACAATTTGAATATTTTGAATACCAAATATACCAGTTTCATTATCGTGTACATCATTCCATACGAAGGGACTTAATACAAGTTTTTCAGTAGAAGTAAATTTTAAATATACTTTATAACTAGTATCAGCTGTTTCACCTTTTTGAACTGGAACGTAGTTGTAGTAATATACACGATCTTCTTCTGCAGCACCAGCTGGGTAATAAGAAGAGACTACACCAGCAGCTTTAGTTCCAAGACCTAAAGCTGTTCCAGTATTATCACAAAATTGGATATTGTAATATGCACCATTAGGAACTTCAGTAGAATTGGAACTATTTCCATATCCAGCAAGGGGATTGGATTGTTGTCCAGCAGCATCATTATAAGATCTATAGGTATCTAAATAAGTAGGGCATGTGCGTAATTGACGATTAGGGGCAGAATCAGCAAGACGAAGAACTTCACGTAAAACATCAGAAGTGTTCATTGTTACAGTGGTGTCGTTTATAGTAGCACTTAATGTGGATACTAAAGTATGTAAAGGAAAGGCACTTAAAGCAATATCTCTGCCAATTACTACTACTTGACTATCTACAACTGGAGCACCCGCAACAGTTACATCTAATGCAAGACTTACAGTGGATTGCCAATCTAAAGCTTTATCTACAAATACATTTTCACTAGGAACTTGAATTTGATAAGTGTGTTGAGAAGTAGATTGTGCGAGTGCATTGAAATTGGTGTTAGTTACACTTAATGACCCTTGTTCACAAGCATATTGCACGGGACTTTGTTGTATAATTCTTTCGTCGTAGACTGCGATTTTTTCAATAGAAGACATTGTTATATATATACTATTCTTATAATATTTTTTTGATAATTAAATATTAAAATAAATATTTAAATACTAATGATTTTTTTTCTTCTTTCTAAATAACATTTTCATAGAAACGTTGCTATAATTAAACATTCTTAAAGGATATAATTTATTATCTAATCTATTTTTCCAGAAAACTTGAATATCTATATTAACTATTTCACCATTTGATCCCCCTAACATAGAAGCCATTCTATATTCACCAGAAGGTTCATAAAAGATTAAATTAGAATAATCTTCAGCTCTTTTTAAATTTAATGCTACATCTGCTATAACTGGTGAAAAGTTATTTGCTATAGTAGATGTATTATTATTTGCTGATCCAAATTTAACTGGTGATGATGAAGTTTCATTTAATATTGGTAATTGGCCAGTTGTAAAAACAATAGATGATATTGGACTCCATAAAGAATTTGTGCTTACATAATTTTGAGCCATTTTATAATAAGAATTGGCAAGTGTTGGAAATCCAGTAAATGCATTAGGCTTCCAAATATTAGAATTTAATTTATTTTCTACAATAAATATATTTGGTTCTTCAGTATTATTTTGAAAAGAATATGTAACTGGTAATGCAACACTAATACTATTAAATGATGAAAATAAACCATAAAAATTATCATTACAGTATAAATTCATTGCTGGGCTATTAATAGGTGGATAACCACTAGATTGATAATTAATACCAAATAAAGTAGTATCATAATACATATTAAATAAACCAGATGATGCTTCATATGTCATATATGGAGCATATCCAGTTAATGTTTTACCAACAGTTAATAAATTAGTTTTTAATTGATTAAAACATTGATATAATGTAATATTTATTAATCTTACCCAATGTTCATAGGTATATATATAATAATATTCATTAGATACGACTTGAGTTGTTACTGGTGCTGGTGGAAATTCAGCAGTTGTATTTTCTGGCTCATATATTATTGTCTTACTTGAATAATATTTAGATCCATCTGAATAATTTATTGATAACCCTATAGAATACGCAGTTATATTTGATGGTGCGAAATAATAATTCTTATTATTTGGTACTGGTACATATTGATATAAAGTGCCAGATAGCCATGTTCCTTGATATTTTAATACTTGACTATTTTTATATACAAAAGGATTATTATTACTTGGTTGTGATTGAAGAAAATCAAATAATTTCCAATGTGTAGGATCTAAAGATGGATCAGTAGATCCATTAGTTGCTAGTATTAATATATAATATTTACCATCTAATGGTGATTTAACAAAATCATTCCATAAGTATTTATTTTCTACACCAATTAAAATATTAGGTATAAATAAAGGTAAATTTTTTCCACAACCATCTACTTGAAATCTTACAATTGAAAATTCATATTCTCTTGAATTTTTAATAATTGGAATATTACGTGATTCTTGAAATGATACTACTGGATTACTTGTAAGGTTAGTATTAGTTGGATTTGAATTTATGATATCTGCATTATAGTAGACTAAATCATAATTACCGCTGGAGTCTGATTCACCGAGATTTTGAACAGTTCCTCTATACATTCTATATATAATATATGTTATTTTTTTATTATATCAAAAGTAATTTTAGAAACAAAAGCGTCTGGACTTAAATTACTTTCTTGGATCATTTTTCTATAATCATCTAAATCTAAATCTTTATACAAAAGTCTTACAGCACAATGACGGCCACACGTGTTAATTCCTTCTTTATCTAATTGGAAATCATATGTATTAAAATAAACCCTTTTACCACTACCACGTAATAAATTCATTAATAATGGTTTATCTTGATGTAATTCTTGTAATTTAGATCTAGATAACCAATTTTTATCTTTATCTACACCTCTTCCATATGGATCAAAATAATGAATAATACCTTCATTATCTTTATGCATACATAACCAATGTCCAGTGTATTCATTTTCAGTTAAAAATAATATAATACATCGCCCTTCATTATCAAATATATCATCTATATTATTATAATTTGCTAGATCTGGATATGATATAATCTTGATATTTTGGCCTAGTATATTTTTTAGATCACTATCACCTAATGGATATTCTTTAATTTCTTCAATATTCATATAATATTAATTAATAAATTTTTTCTAATAAATAATATATGGATTCAAATAGTATATTATCAGTAGTTGCAATAGTCATTTCAGTTTTAGGTTCAATTTATACCATAATCAACCATCGGAAAATTCGCAGCCGTTGTTGTGGGTCTAAAGAAATAGTTCTAGCATCATTAGATATAGAAAGTACTACACCAGAAATTAAAAATAAAACATCTTTACCGCCTTTACCAAAAAGTGATGACGAAGAAATAAACAAATAATGATATTTTTACTTTTATTTTTTCATAAAATTAAAAATATAGATTATATATATATATAAATGCCCTCATTAAGTTTCGAAAAAACCAAATCTGGTGTACCAATTGCCATCGTAAAAGGCGGAGATTACGACAAAGAACTATTATATTTAAACCAAAATGATGATATTTCTAAAAAAGTTCCTAAAAAAGAAATAAATGCAAATCAATATTCAAAGGACTTAAAGAATTTAGGATTGACAACAAATCAAAGAACTATGTTAGTACAGAAATTACAAGAAGCAATGTCAAAAGGAATCCCACCAGAAATGCTAATGGAAAATGAAAATGTTAAATCATTATATTCAAGAATACAAGATGATGATAAAAAAGATACTTCTATTGAATTGCCAACTGATTCATCTTTTCATTTAATTCCAACCCCAGATGTAAAAGTCCGCCAAGTATGGTATATAACTGGACAATCTGGTAGTGGTAAATCATATCAAGCACGAAATTTAGCAGAACATTATAAGAAAATGTTTCCAAATAGAGAAATATATTTAATATCTAAATTAAATGAAGATTCAACATTAGATACCATGAAAGTTGGCAAACCTAAAAGAATAAATGTCCAATCTTTAATGGATGATTACCCAGATATTAAAGAATTTGAAAATAGCATGGTAATATTTGATGATTATGATAGTTTCCCAGATAAAATGGGTAAAGTTGTTCAACAATTAATAGATGATTTAGCAATTCAAGGAAGACACACAAATACAACTATTTTATGCCTCACGCATTTTACCACTAATTATAAACGTACTAGACTACTCCTAGGAGAAGCAACGAACATTATTGTATATCCTCAATCAACTTCATCACACGCATTAAAATACTTATTAGGTACACATTTTGGTTTATCTAAAGAAGATTTAAGTGAAATTAAAAAATTAGGAAGATGGGTATCAATTGGTAAGAATTATCCATCATATTTAATATCTGAACATACTGCAAAATTATTACATCAAAATTAAATTTATATTTTACTATTATATATATATAATGACCGATCTAATAGATTCTTCAGTATTTAATGGAATAACGGTTTCAGTTGTTGGTGTTTCATCTGCTCCAACTGGTGCTACTGGTTCTACTGGTGCTACTGGTTTTACTGGTGCTACTGGTCCAACTGGTTCAAATGGTGTAAGTATAACTGGTGCTACTGGTCCAACTGGTCCAACTGGTAATACTGGTTCTACTGGTTTTACTGGTGCTACTGGTCCAAGTAGTAGTGATATTGTAAGTTCTACTCAATATATTGGTTTAACATATAATCTAGATCTTGATGGTAATTATACTGCTATTATTCCTAATTCATTGATAACTCCATATTCAAGATTTTTAGGGCAAGCAACTGCGGGCTATACTTCTGATCTTGCTTTATTTAAATATGTAAATAGACCATTTGCTGGTGGTGCTATTATAATAACACTTTCAGCACCACCAATTCATCCAGATAAATTTGGAATAACAGTAGTTATTTTTGCATATTAATATATTTACAAAATAATTATATCTATTATATATATATATGACAGATTTAATAGATTCATCCATATTTAACGGTATAACAGTTTCAGTTGTTGGCATATCATCATCATCTGGTCCAACTGGTTCTACTGGTTCTACTGGTTCTACTGGTTCAACTGGTTCTACTGGTTCAACTGGTTCAACTGGTTCAACTGGTTCAACTGGTTCTACTGGTTCAACTGGTGCTACTGGTTCAACTGGTTCTACTGGTTCTACTGGTTCTACTGGTTCTACTGGTTCTACTGGTTCTACTGGTTTTACTGGTTCTACTGGTGCTACTGGTGCTACTGGTGCTACTGGTGCTACTGGTGCTACTGGTGCTACTGGTACTACTGGTGCTACTGGTGCTACTGGTGCTACTGGTGCTACTGGTCCTACTGGTTCTGCTGGTCAAACTGGTTCTGCTGGTCAAACTGGTTCTACTGGTTCTACTGGTTCTACTGGTTTTACTGGTGTTGCTGGTAATGGTATTTTACTTTCTCAAATTATTAGTGGTGAATTATATTTTACATATTCAGATACTTCATTTGTTAATGTTGGCCAAGTTGTAGGTGCTACTGGTCCAACTGGTCCAAATGGTGCAAATGGGCAATCTTCATCATATTATTCATATCAAGCTGATAATGGTGTAAATCCAACATCTGGACATATAACATATTCAAATTTTACACAACAAATTTTATCAACATATATTAGAGTAAATCATATAACGCAAAATGGTGTAGATATTGATATATTTTTAAATTTAATACAACAAAATAATACATTAATTATTCAAGATGCTAATGTATCACAAAATTTTCAAAAATGGTTAGTAAGTGGAACACCAATACCAAACACTGGTTCTGGATTTGTTCAATATCCAGTAACATTAATTGGATCTGGAGGATCAACAAACTTTAATAATAATCATGAAATTATTTTTGCTATAATTGCTTCTGGTCAAACTGGATCAACTGGACCAACTGGTCCAACTGGTCCAACTGGTTTTAATAATGCTGGATTAAATAATAAATTACAAATTGTTTCAGTTGAGTCACCAACTCAAAGTAGTGTAGTATGGAATAGTCTTACAACTCCACAAAAAAATAATTGGGTTTGGGATAATACAACAGCAATACCAACTGGTACTAGTGGAAATCCTTGGAATTTTGCAAAAAATGCTACATCAACATCATCAATAAGTTGGAATATGCTTACATTAACATCAACACCACCACCATTACCATCTATTCCAAAAAATACATTAGAAGCATTGTATTTTATAATAAAACCAAATATAAATATTCAAAATATAGCATCACCAACTGCTATTAATGTATTATCATTAAATATATATTCATATTCTGCAACTGGTGTCCCTTTTTATAATACTAGATGGGGCTATAATATGTTATCAACTACAACGACATTATTTGCTGGTTATACATATTTATTATATGCTCTTGATGTTCCAAGAACTACAACTGGTAATGGAACATCAGTGCCACCAACTCAAACAACATTTTTAAGAGATCCTTACGATATACATACAGATATACCGCATATCCAAATGCAAAATGTAATAACAGCTGGTTCAACAGCAGTTGGTTATGATAGCGTCCCAGTAACTTTATTAGCAATTACATCAAGTAATTCATTGATTACTGGTGGTGTAGATTTTAATATTTTAAAATGTGGTTTTAAATCTGGAAATATAAATTATGAATATACTTTAACAATGTAATTAAAAATGTTTAGTTTTAATATTTTTAATTTTTTTTCTAATATAAATATATATATGAATAGTAAAACAGAAGATATAAAACTTGGCGAATTAAACGAAACTAAAGCAATACCAATTATATCATCATTTTTAAATACAACATTAACAAAAGATACAAATAAATATGCCACTTTTGATTTCTTTAATGATCCTAAAACAATATATGTAGAATTAAAATCAAGAAGAATTAAACATGATAAATATGAAACCGCATTAATTGGTGAAAATAAAGTAAAATGGTGCAAAGATCCTAACATAAATTATTATTTTGTATGGTTATACAATGATGGAATTTATTACTTAAAATATGATAAGGATCTATTTAATACATTTAGAATAGAAAAAGACTATTTAATTAAAATGAGATTTGATGTAGGTAGATTTGAAACAAGTAGTGTAGTACATATACCAACAAAATTATTAAATAAAATTCCAAATATACAATTTTTATAGTTATATAATATATATATGAATAATTTAGAACGCCTTCAAAGTCTTAATCATGCTAATAACAAAGCATTAGAAATCGATAGTAGAGATCGTCAAAAACTTCACCATGTAATATCAAAAGATTATATTAAAAAGCATAAACAAATGAATGGTGGTAAAGCTCCAATTGATTATTTAAGAGGTATAAATCCTAATTCAAATTCATTTAAACACCTTAATTATAGTGATTTTTTTGAAATAATAAAAAATGTAGATGGTGAAGATAACATACTTTTTGATAAAGATATTTGGAGACAAAAAATGTATTTGGCAAATGATAGAGGTGCTGAACCAAGAATAACTAAAAGAGTATATAAAAAAAATAAATTAATAGAAGTACCATTACAAGACATGCAAATTAAATTACCAGAAAGAATTATGTCAAATCTTGATAATAATGTTATAAAATCATTTGGTGTAGCATCTAGAGGTTCTGGTAATACAGTAGGAGATGCTAGATTTGGTGGTCGTGTAGGTAGAGGAAATACAGTAGGAGATGCTAGATTTGGTGGTTATTTACCATCTCAAGCTTATAATGCAGTACATCAATATGATTGGGTATATGATGCATTTAAACAATTATCTAAATTATTTACTGGTAAAGGTAGAAGACGTGGTGGATTTAAATGTTCCCCAGAACAAATAAATGCTGGTATATGTTCTCCATCTCTTGCTGAAAGATATGTAGAAACGGAAGGAAGTGGCAGAAGACAAAGAAGATATTAATAAAAGCGTAATTAAATATATATTTAATATATTTAATTATTGTAATCATCTATGATGGTAAAAATGTATGATCTATATATACTTCTACGTAAAAAAAATATTTTTTTTACGTAGAACAATGTAACTGATAAGATTTTTACCATCTTAAATTATTACTAGAATTAAAAATGTTTATTTTACATTTTTATCTTTAGTTATTATATATAATATGGATTGTTCAATATGTTATGAAACATTTAAAGAGTATGAATTAATTACTTCTGGTTGTTGTACATGTAAATTATGTTTTAAATGTATAAAAACTTTAGATAGTTGTCCTATGTGTCGTAAATCTTTTTTTTGGCGTGATATGGTAGATAAGCAATATATATATCATATCCATAAAATGCAATGTGAAAATGTAGGATTAATGATAACAAATACACATTTAAATTCTAAAATAGAAGAAAAAGATATAATTATAACTGAACTAGTTAGAACAAATCAAGGTAAAGATCTTAAAATAAA
>Ga0304729_1000992_pt1 | contig 19347 bp, 22 predicted proteins | sample C_131016_MF_Meta_FD_190475 | JGI IMG/M metagenome (GOLD analysis project Ga0304729, IMG submission 190475) | Freshwater microbial communities from Lake Croche, Canada to study carbon cycling - C_131016_MF_MetaG (v2) (version 2) | ecosystem: Environmental > Aquatic > Freshwater > Lake | place... | reverse complement strand
CATCCAAAGCATCCGCAATTGCGCGGCACAGCGCGCCAACCGCCCAAACACGCGTTGAAATCAGCGTCTTGTCATCGTTCATGCCATATTCCAACGGGCTTGGGATCGGAACCCGTCAACCAAGAAGGGTGCAGCCGCCTGCAGGTAGTCCACAAAATACGCCAAATGGATTACACGTTTCAAATTTCCCATAAAATACATCAATAAATCAATTTAAGACTATGATTTAATTCAATAATTAGATATTAATTTTTTCTGAGCAAGTGAAAAATCAAGACACTTCAATGCCTTTCGTGAGCCAGCGCCCAAGTTCTTCACAAAGTTATCCACAGAAATTGTGGGTAAGTGTACAGGCTTTACTTACATTTGAATACGCTGCAGGTTCATACATAATCGGGGCACGTTTGAAAGCAATGTGTTTGCTTTTTGTATACTGGAAATCATGGAAGGAATCGCACGTTGTTGTCCATCATACAAGCCGCCGGCTGGCCCATTTGGCCTTTGATCCTATGCTCCATATTGGCGGTGGCCTTGATCATTGAGCGTCTCATTCAATTGCGGGCCCATCGGGTATTGCCCCCGCAGACACTTGAAAAAGCCATTCAATTGACCCAAGATGGCTTGCCCAGTCGCGACCTCATTGTTCAAATCGCCCGCATGGGCACACTGGGCCCCATCTTGGCGAGCGGACTCCATACATTGGCACATTCCCCTTCGGCAACAGACGGAGAAGTTCGAGACACCATGGAAATGGCCGGACGTCTGGCCGCACGCGATTTGGAACGCTATCTGGCGGGTCTTGCCACCATTGCCTCGGCGGCCCCATTGTTGGGTCTGTTGGGGACGGTCATTGGCATGATTGAAATTTTTGGCGCACAGTCACCCTCCAACAACCAACCGGCTCAACTGGCACACGGCATTTCAGTGGCCTTGTACAACACCGCTTTGGGTCTTGTGATTGCCATTCCGGCGCTGATGTTTTGGCGATACTTTCGGGCGCTGGTTGACAACTACCTGTTGACCATGGAAGCTGGGGCCGACCGCTTCGCTCGTCATTTAGCGCGGTTGCGAAGCTGACTGGAGATTGAGCTTGAAATTTCGCAAAAGCGCCCACGCCGAACCAGAAATCAATCTGATTCCCTTCATTGACATTTTGTTGGTAGTGGTTATTTTTCTGATGCTCAGCACCACATGGTCCAAGCTCACTGAAATCAATTTGACGCTACCGGTTGCAAACGATCAACGGCAAACCGATAAACCACGCCAAATCATCTTGTCGGTCAATGCGCAGGGCTCCTACGCCGTCAATAAAGTTGTGGTGGGTGGACGCACTGTGGCAGCCTTGAGCGCCGCCTTGACCCCGCTTGCAGACAAAAACACCATCCTGGTGATCAGTGCCGACGCCGCCAGCAGCCACCAATCTGTTGTCAATGCCATGGAAGCGGCCCGGCAAAGCGGCTTGTCCCAATTGACATTTGCGACCCAATCCTCCGAAGGCGCGGAGTTCTAAAGCAGGGTATGCGCCTTGATTTCAAAACCCAATTGCCTGAAATCTGGCTGAAAAAAGCTTGGCTTTCCAACTTGCTGTGCCCCTTGTCTTGGCTTTTCGGGGCATTGGTTGGGTTGCGCCAAGTCCTGTACAAATGGGGTGTTTTCAAATCAGAAAAGGTCAATGCCTTGGTGATCGTCGTTGGCAACGCAGTGGCTGGGGGTGGCGGGAAAACCCCTTTGACCATGGCCATCGTTGAGCATTTGAAATCAGCAGGCTTTCAGGTCGGCGTCATCTCGCGTGGGTTTGGGCGCGTCAGTCGCAACCTGCGCGAAGTCCTGGCGCAGGATAGCCCCATGGACGTCGGCGACGAGCCCTTGATGATTCACCAGCGTTGCCAGGTGCCGGTTGTTGTTGCTCGGCAGCGCCTGGATGCCGCCAAAGCGCTGTTGAAAAACCATCCCGAGACTGACATTGTGGTTTGCGACGATGGGCTTCAGCACTACGCCCTGAAGCGCGACATTGAAATATGCGCATTGGACGCTCGCGGGATCGGCAATGGCCGGCTGCTGCCGTCAGGCCCCTTGAGAGAGCCATGGCCTCGCCAGGTGGATCTCTTGATTCACACCAGCATGCGATCCTTGGCCGATGGCTTTTCATCACAAAGGCAACTGTCAGACCAAGCGATCAATGCCAAAGGGGATGTTATTTCCTTGCAATCTTTGAAACACCAGCCGTTGAATGCGGTTGCGGCCATCGCTCAACCACAAGCCTTTTTTGACATGCTCAAAGCATCTGGATTGCAACTGGCTGGCCAATACAGCCTGCCTGACCACGACAGTTTTGAGGGATGGACGCCCCCAAACAGCGGCCTGATTTTGTTGTGTACAGAAAAGGATGCCGGTAAATTATGGGTCAGCTGTCCTCAAGCCTTTGCCGTTCGGCTGCTGTTTGAGCCGGAACCTGCTTTTTGGATGGCGCTAGACAAACAAGTCCATGCAGGGTTGACAACCTGAGGATGGCCAATCTCCCTTATCATGCCGGCATGGACTCCAAAATGTTAGAACTGCTTGTTTGCCCTGTCACCAAAGGGTACTTGGACTGGGACAAAGAACGACAAGAATTACGCTCCAGAAGTGCCAGATTGGCTTACCCGGTGCGTGATGGCTTGCCGGTGCTGCTCGAAAATGAGGCGCGCGTTTTAAGCGATGAAGAACTGGCCACAATCCCCGCCCGGACCCCCTTGCTCTAGCGGCAACTGCGCATGAGTTCCGTGTCACACAGCACGCCTTTCATGGTCGTGATCCCTGCACGATTGGCATCGAGCCGATTACCCCATAAACCATTGGCAGACATTGCTGGCCTGCCCATGGTGGTTCGTGTGGCCCAACGCGCCCAACAATCCCTGGCCGCCAGGGTGGTCGTCGCGGCCGATCACCAGAGCATCCTCGAAGCTTGCAAGGCACATGGCGTGTTGGCCCTGCTGACCCGGGATGACCACCCCAGTGGAAGCGACCGTTTAGCTGAAACTTGCCAACAGCTGGCCTGGGATGACAACACCATCGTTGTCAACGTCCAAGGCGACGAGCCCTTGATGAACCCTGAATTGATCAACCAAGTTGCCGATCTCCTCGCTCAAAGGCCTGAGGCCAGCATGAGCACTGCCGCACACACCATTGACACAGTGGACGAATTTGCAAACCCCAATGTGGTCAAAGTCATTTTGGATGCCCGCCAATTGGCGATGTATTTCAGCCGAGCGCCTATTCCTTGGTGGCGAGACGGCAACTTGCAGGGTTTAGCACTGCCCTGCCCCCCACCATTGCGCCACATTGGCATCTATGCTTACCGGGCCGGCTTTCTGAAACAATTCCCTCAATTGCCCCCAGCGCCTTTGGAGACCATTGAAGCGCTGGAGCAAATGCGGGCGCTGTGGCATGGCTACAAAATTGCCGTGCATGTGACTCAACAGGCCCCCGGCCCTGGCGTGGATACGCTGGCGGATTTGGAACGCGTCAGAGCCTTGTGGACACAAGCCAAACTGACTTAAATTAACTTCAAATGGAGGCTTGCAGGCACGCGCCCAAAGAGGGAAACGCGTGATATTCTCTAAGCGCTGGCATCGGTTTTTTTGCTTTGATCCCAGCGCTAGCACCGGCTATTGACACATAACAACTCTAAAGGACCCTCATGAGACTGATCCTATTGGGCGCTCCCGGCGCCGGCAAAGGCACACAAGCCACTTTCATTTGCAACAAGTTTGGCATTCCTCAAATTTCCACTGGTGACATGCTGCGCGCGGCCGTGAAGGCTGGCACGCCCCTGGGCTTGCAGGCCAAAACAGTCATGGATTCGGGTGGCCTGGTGAGTGATGACCTGATCATCAATTTGGTCAAAGAACGCATTGCGCAGTCCGACTGCGCCAATGGTTTCTTGTTTGACGGTTTTCCGCGAACCCTTCCGCAAGCAGACGCGATGAAGGCTGCAGGCGTCAAGTTAGATTACGTTTTGGAAATCGATGTTCCCTTTGAGGCCATCATCGATCGCATGAGTGGCCGCCGCTCGCATCCCGCATCGGGTCGAACTTACCATGTCACCTTCAACCCACCCCAAGTGGCGGGGCACGACGACATCACTGGAGAGCCCTTGGTTCAACGGGCGGATGACCAAGAAGAAACCGTCAAAAAACGATTGGATGTTTACAGTGCACAAACACGTCCCTTGGTTGACTATTATTCGGCTTGGGCTGCGCAAGACCCCTTGATAGCGCCCAAGTACCGGGCCATCAGTGGCATGGGCAGCGTGGAAGATATCACCGCAAAGGCTCTGACAGCACTTTCCAACTGATCAGCACAACAGCGTCATGAAAGCCCCGCAGCGCGGGGTTTTTTTATGCCTCTCAAAGATATCTTCAACAGTGCTCAAAGCTGCGTCAGATCATTTCATGAGAGACAAGATCAAGGCCACACGCGCTTTGACGGGACTTAAACCTTTCGAATCGGGCACCATTGCGTCCGACACAGGAATCACGCGCCCCAAGGCACATCTTGTCGAGCGAACCACCTTGACCCCTTTTGACATGGCCCTTTGCAAAGCAGCCATCAAGCCATTGGAAACTGTGCCGTTTCCGGTGCCCGCAACCACCAAGCCCTCAACCCCAGCGGTCAACAAAGCATCAACCACTGTGCCGTTGGCGCCGACATGGTTCAACACAATCTCCACCTGCGGCCAGGACCCACTTTCAGGCAATGTCAGCGCATCCCTGAGAGGCGACTTTTTGGGCATGGCGCTCAAAGACCAGCGAACCTGTCCCTCTTCAATCCAAGCCAATGGGCCAGCCTCGCCCGAGCTGAATGCATCCAGCCGGTAAGGATGCATTTTTTGTACATGCTCTGCCGCATGGACCACACCCGCGCACACCACGACCACGCCACTCGCCTTGGCATCCATGACCACCGACAAAGCATCCAGTAAGTTTTGAGGGCCGTCTGGACTCCGTGCGCTGGCGGGTCGCATGGCACAAGTCAAGACAACGGGTTTGTCTGAACGCAACACAGAATCAAGAAAAAACGCTGTTTCTTCGAGGGTATCGGTGCCATGCGTGATCACGATGCCTTGAACACTGGGTTCAACCAGCAGCATGGCAACGCGACAGGCCAAAGCCCTCCAAAGGGCGAAGTCCATGTCTTTGCTGTCCATTTGAGCCAATTGCTCACATGCCAAAATTTGGCCCTGCAGATGCTGCGAAAGACCCGGAATACCCTGCGCCAAAGCTTCGATGCCGATTTGCCCCGCCAGGTAGCCGATGTTGTCATTTACCAACGCTGAATGACCGGCAATGGTCCCACCCGTGCCCAAAACGACAATTTTTTGAGCTGAATTCGAATCAATCACTTGCAGAACCTCAAAAACTGGTTAAAAATACAGTTACTGGATAAGAAAACAGTACCACCAAGGAAAACCGGATGATCACGTCAATGACAGACCAGCCCAAACTGACAGCACGGCAGCAGCAAATTTTGGAACTGATCCAAAACAGCATAGCCGAAACCGGCGCACCGCCAACACGTGCCGAAATTGCGCACACTTTGGGATTTAAATCTGCCAATGCAGCCGAAGAACATTTGCAAGCTTTGGCGCGCAAAGGGGTGATTGATTTGGTCAGTGGAACTTCACGCGGGATCCGACTCAAAGGTGCTGCCCGCAGCCCATTGCGCAACAGCAGTGACTTCGCGAACGGCCTGGCTCTGGTCACACAATGGGCTTTGCCCCTTGTCGGGCGTGTTGCAGCAGGGTCACCGATTTTGGCGCAAGAGCATGTGGACACCACTTACCATGTAGAAAACAATCTTTTTCAAGAACGCCCCGACTATCTGTTGCGCGTCAGAGGCATGTCCATGCGCGACGCGGGCATCATGGACGGCGATTTGCTGGCTGTCAGGGCAACCAAAGAGGTACGCAACGGCCAAATTGTCGTGGCCAGACTGGGCGATGAAGTGACCGTCAAACGGCTGCGCCGAACGGGCCATTTGATCGAATTGCTGCCAGAAAACCCCGACTACAACATCATCGTGGTGGACCCCGAAGAACCGTTTGACATCGAAGGTCTGGCGGTCGGCCTGATTCGCAATACCTTGCTGATGTAAATCCCCCTTTTAACGCACCACTCCAGGTGGCGGGCGCTGACGGGTCATGCTGTCAGCCCTGGAGAAGTGCGTCCAATCGTCAATCCTGCCTGTGTTCAACCTCCTGCATCTCTGAAAGGTTTCACATGGGAATCGCACTTTTTTCTTTTTCTTCGGTACTGGCTCACATGAGCACCTGGGTCCACAAAACGCCCACCCAAGCGCCATGCAACCATCCTGCATGGCGCATCCAACGCCGGGTCACACCCCAAGCTTGGACGCGCAACACGGTCAATGCAGGCCCAAATGGTTTGTGCTTGAGCGACGCCATGCCCAAGCCCCTGCGGGTCGTTCGGCTGAGTGAAGCCGACTCGACATCCCAAGGCGCAGGGCGCATGAGAATTTCAGGTCGCATGGCCGACGTTTGTGCCGAACTCGATCGACTTGCTGCAAAAGAAGCGCAAATCTTGACACATTGAGGCGCTTGGCCCCTGACCGGGGCTGCCGTCAAGGCACAATGCGACTTATGAACATTGTGATCCTTGACGACTACCAAGACGTGGTCAGAAAACTCGACTGCGCGGCCAAACTGGATGCTTATTCAGCCAAGGTCTATACCAACACGGTCAAAGGCATCGGTCAACTTTCTGTTCGGCTCAAAGATGCCGATGTGATCGTACTGATCCGCGAGCGGACACCTTTGAATCGTCAATTGATTGAAAAATTACCCCGGCTGAAATTGATTTCACAAACGGGTCATGCAGGCACCCACATCGATATCGAAGCCTGCACAGAACGCGGCATTGCGCTAGCGCAAGGGACTGGATCCCCTTATGCGCCAGCCGAGTTGACTTGGGCACTCATCATGGCCGCAGCGCGTCGACTGCCGCAATACATCAGCAATTTAAAACATGGCGCTTGGCAACAATCTGGGTTGAAGTCGGCCGCCATGCCAGTCAACTTCAGCATGGGGACCGTCCTGCGCGGAAAAACCATGGGTATTTGGGGCTACGGCAAGATCGGACAACTCGTGGCGGGTTACGCCAAAGCTTTTGGCATGCAGGTGCTGGTTTGGGGAAGCGAAGCATCCCGCGCGCGTGCCGCGCAAGATGGATTTATGCCTGCATCAACACGCAATGCTTTTTTTGAAGAATGCGATGTCTTGTCACTTCATTTGCGTTTGAACGATCTGACGCGCGACATTGTCAAATTGGAAGACCTTTCGCGGATGAAGCCAACGGCCCTGATCGTCAATACATCGCGCTCGGAGTTGATTGAATCAGGTGCCTTGATCAGCGCCTTGAACCGAGGCCGCCCGGGCTTGGCCGCCATTGACGTCTTTGAAAACGAGCCGATTTTGCAAGGCCATGCCCTTTTGCGTTTGGAAAACTGCATTTGCACGCCTCACATTGGCTATGTTGAAAAAGACAATTACGAATTGTATTTCGGTGCGGCGTTTGACAATGTGGTGAACTTCATCAAAGGCACCCCAACCAACATCGTCAATCCGGGTGCTCTGCAAGTTCGACGCTGACCCGGCGAGTGTTCAGCGTCAACGGCCCCCTGCCGAAAGGCCGCCAAAGAGCAGGGATAATACTTTTTTAATCGTTTTACCCTTTCACAGTTATGACCCTTGCTTTCCAACATGTCGCCATCATAGGTGCCGGTGCCATGGGCCGCGGCATTGCCCAAATTGCCGCCCAAGCGGGCAGCCAAGTCTGGCTTTTTGATAGCCAACCCGCGGCCACCGAAAAAGCCCGAGAAGCCGTCTTCGGCCAATGGGACAAGATGCAAGAGAAAGGCCGCCTGAGCCCCGAGGCCGTCGCGGCGCTCAAAAGTCGGCTCTTGGCCGCCAGCCGGATGCAGGATCTTGCGCCATGTGACCTGGTCATTGAAGCCATCGTCGAACGCCTGGACATCAAGCGCAGTTTATTTTCAGAACTCGAAGACGTGGTCAAGGACCATTGCGTGCTGGTCACCAACACATCTTCATTGTCCGTGACGGCCATTGCGGCGACCTTGAAGCGACCTGCTCAATTTGCGGGTTACCACTTTTTCAACCCAGTCCCCCTGATGAAAGTCGTCGAGGTGATTGCGGGGATCAGAACATCCTCCGGTGTTTGCGATCAATTGACAGCCTACGCCAAGCAAATGGGGCATACCCCCGTGCTGGCGCAAGACACCCCAGGCTTTATCGTCAACCACGCCGGTCGTGGCTACGGCACCGAAGCGCTGCGCATTGTCAATGAAGGTGTGGCGGATTTTGCAACCATCGATCGCATCTTGAGAGACCAGGCCGGCTTCAAACTGGGGCCTTTTGAATTGTTTGATCTGACCGCCTTGGATGTCTCTCATCCTGTCATGGAGTCCATTTACAACCAGTACTACCAAGAACCGCGCTACCGTCCAAGCGTCCTGACAGCGCAGCGCCTGGCCGGGGGCCTCTTGGGTAAAAAAGTGGGCGAAGGTTTCTACAACTATGTGGACGGCAAAGCGCAAATCCCCGCAGAGCCCCCCGTACCCCAAGTGCAAGACATGCCGCCCGTTTGGGTCTCGCCCCGTGCGACACGCCGCTTGGCGTTGTTGCAACTGCTCAAGGACTTGGGCGCCACAATTGAAAGCGGCGCATCACCCTCGCCCGCTGCCCTGAGCCTTGTGGCCCCCTTGGGTTTTGACATCACCACCGTCGCTGTGGTGGAGCGTTTGGATCCAGCCCGCACCGTCGGCATAGACATGCTGATGGAAGATGCCGCCACCCAACGCCGCGTTGTGGCCACCAACCCGGCTACACGCCGCGACATGCGCGACGCAGCCCATGCCCTTTTTGCCCGAGATGGCAAAGCAGTCAGCGTCATCCGCGACAGTGGCGGCTTTGTCACCCAGCGCGTGGTGGGCCATATTGTGAACATTGCCTCAGACATGTGCCAGCAAAACGTATGCACACCGCAAGACCTTGAAACAGCAGTCACCTTGGGGCTGGGCTACCCTGTCGGGCCTTTGGCTTGGGGTGACAAATTAGGCCCAACCAATGTGCTGGAAGTGTTGTTGAACATGCAAACTGTGTACGGCGACACCCGCTACCGGCCCAGCCCGTGGCTGCGGCGTCGCGGAGCCCTTGGCCTGTCACTGATGCATATCGAGGCCTGAGAGATGACTGCACAATTGCGGGGCTCGTCGGACGGCGCGACTTTGGTTCTGACGATAAGCAACCCTGCGTTTCGCAACGCGCTTGGGCCTGAAATCTATGCCGCAGGTGTAGAAGCCTTGAATACAGCAGAGTCCAGCGCCGACGTGCGCAGCGTGATCATCACTGGCGAAGGCGGTCTGTTCAGCGCTGGCGGCAACTTGCAACGGCTTCAAGACAACCGTCAAAAATCACCCGAACACCAAGCGCAAAGCATTGAAGGCTTTCACAACTGGATCGAAGCCATCAGGGCATTCCCAAAGCCTGTGATTGCCGCAGTCGAAGGCCCCGCCGCCGGGGCGGGATTTTCATTGGCCTTGGCCTGCGACCTGATCGTAGCGGCTCGAAACAGCGTGTTTGTGATGGCTTACAGCAACATCGCTTTATCACCTGACGGTGGGGGTACCTGGAGTTTGACGCGCCTGTTGCCCCGCCAATTGGCCACAGAAATGCTCCTGTGTGGTGAACGGATTTCAGCTGAACGACTTCACGCCCTGGGCGTCATCAATCGCTTGAGCGAGCCTGGACAAGCCATGTCAATGGCTTTGGATTTGGCCGATAATTTAAACCAACGCGCGCCCAACATATTGACCAGCATCAAAGAATTGATCAGTGATGCGGATGGCAGCAACCTCAATCATCAACTCGCCCGAGAACGTGACCACTTTGTCAAAAACCTGCACCACCCCAACGCAGGCATTGGCATCGGCGCTTTTTTGAATCAACAAAAACCCACTTTCGAGTAAGTTGCCAGGTCCCCCAGGCGACAATTTTCACTTCGACAGTCACTCAAAAGACAGACTATGGACGAACCGATTCTGACAATGGAAGAAAGAGAAGCGATCAACCAAGGTCGCTGGTTTTCAAGCCTTTCACCCTCACTTAGACACGACATTCTTCGATGCGCATACGTCAAACGTTACAAAGACGGCGAACTGATCTGTGCCCGGGGCGAGCCGCCCGAGCAGTGGATTGCCTGCGTCAAGGGTGCCGTGCGCGTCAGCTCGACCTCGGTTTCTGGCAAGCTGATCACACTGACCTATGTCGAGCCAGGCATCTGGTTTGGGGATGTTTCGATTTTCGACGGGGACCGTCGCACGCACGATGCTTACGCCCATGGCGAGACCACCACACTGAATGTGGCCAAAGCGGACTTCAAAAAAATTCTGGCCCAACATGTCGAGTTTTACGAAGCCATGCTGCGCTTGCATGCCCGGCGAATCAGGCAGCTTTATGGTTTGGTGGAAGACCTCAACACCTTGCCCCTGCGCGCCAGACTGGCCAAGCAACTCAACCACTTGCTGCGCAGCTACGGTGTCCCCAGCCTGTCCGATGCGAAAGCCATTCGCATCAGTCTGCAACTGGCGCAAGAAGAGTTGGCGCAACTGCTGGGTGCATCACGCCAGCGCGTCAACCAGGAACTCAAACAAATGGAACGCGAGCAGGTCATCAAAATCGAACCCGGTGGTTTGTTGATTTTGGACCGAGCAGCTTTGTTGAAAATTGTGGACGCCGACCACTAGCCCTTTCTCCCTCTCTTCACGGCGGTAAGCACCCATGAGCCAATTTGATCATTTCGTGGGCACCCGCCCTGTCTCTGGGCAGCATGTCTTTGACGTACCCGATTTACAGGCTTGGTTAAGCCAAAACTTGCCGGGCTTTGTGGGGCCTTTGACGGTTGAATTGTTCAAAGGCGGTCAGTCAAACCCCACCTACAAACTGCTGACCCCTGGCAAAAACTATGTGATGCGGGCCAAACCTGGACCGGTTGCCAAGTTGCTGCCATCTGCCCATGCGATTGAGCGCGAGTTCACCGTCATGAAAGGCTTGGCGGGTACAGGCGTTCCCGTGCCTCAGATGCATGTGTTGTGCGAAGACGAATCCATCATCGGGCGTGCCTTTTATGTCATGCAGTGCATGGAAGGTCGGGTTCTGTGGGATCAATCCCTGCCCGGCATGAGCCCCACGCAGCGCGGTGAAATCTATGACGAAATGAACCGCGTCATTGCCGCACTGCACGCGGTCAATGTGCAAGCGCAAGGCTTGTCAAATTATGGAAAGCCGGGCAGTTACATTGAGCGCCAAATTGGCCGTTGGAGCAAACAGTTTGTGGCCTCCATGACCCAGCCGATCCCTGAAATGGACCAGCTGATGGCGTGGTTGCCTGAACACATTCCAGCCAGCGCCAAAGACTCCAGCTTGGTCAGTGTGGTGCATGGCGACTACCGTTTGGACAATCTCATGTTTCATCCTTTCGAGCCCCGCGTGATTGCCGTGCTTGATTGGGAACTCTCAACCCTTGGCCATCCTCTGGCCGACTTCAGCTACCACTGTATGGCTTGGCATATTGCCCCTGGAACATTTCGTGGCATTGGCGGTCTGGATCACCATTCGCTCGGGATTCCCGATGAGGCCGAATACATTCGCCGATATTGCGAACGCACCGGTTTTACCACCCCAGACATATTGGCCAAAGACTGGAACTTCTACCTCGCCTACAACATGTTCCGCATAGCCGCCATTTTGCAAGGCATTGCCAAGCGGGTGGAAGACGGCACAGCCTCCAGCGAGCAAGCACGCACATCCGGCGCGGGCGCTCGCCCCATGGCTGAATTGGCTTGGCAATTTGCCAGCAAAGCCTGAACACTTTCAACCCTACCAGTTACACAACAGGAGATACTCCATGAATTTCGAATACAGCCCCAAAGTCAAAGATATGGAGGCTCGTTTATTGGCCTTCATGCATGAGCACATCTACCCCAATGAAGCGCGATTCTTTGCCGAGATTGCCGACAATCGCGCCAAAGGCAATGCCTGGGTGCCCACCAAAATCGTCGAAGAGCTCAAACCCAAGGCCTTGGCTGCTGGCTTGTGGAATTTGTTTCTACCCAAGTCCTCGCGCGCACCGCAAGGCCTGTCGAACCTGGAGTACGCACCCATGTGCGAAATCATGGGTCGCGTTCCATTTGCTGCCGAAGTCTTCAACTGCTCTGCGCCAGACACGGGCAACATGGAAACGCTGGAGCGCTATGCCAGTGAGGCCATCAAAGACGAATGGCTCGAACCTTTGCTCAAGGGCGAGATCCGCTCAGCCTTCTTGATGACTGAACCTGATGTCGCCTCATCCGATGCCACCAATATCCAGTGGGGAATTCGACGCGAAGGCGACGAATACGTCATCAACGGACGCAAGTGGTGGTCCTCCGGTGCCGGCGACCCACGCTGCGCTGTCTACATTGTCATGGGCAAAACAAACCCTGAAGCGGGCCGCCATGAACAACAATCGATGATCGTTGTTCCAGCCCACACCCAAGGCATCACCGTGCTGCGCGCTTTGAGCGTCTTTGGCTACGATGACGCGCCGCATGGTCACATGGAAGTCTTACTGGAAAACGTTCGCGTGCCCGTGGGCAACTTGTTACTCGGTGAAGGCCGTGGATTCGAAATCGCCCAAGGCCGCCTTGGCCCTGGCCGTATTCACCACTGCATGCGCAGCATCGGCGTGGCTGAGCGCGCCCTTGAATTGATGTGCAAGCGCTTGAACACCCGGGTGGCCTTTGGCCGCGAAGTTGCAAAGCAAACCGTTTGGCAAGAACGGGTGGCCGATGCGCGTTGCATGATCGAGCAAGCACGTTTGCTCACCCTCAAAGCCGCACACATGATGGACACCGTGGGCAACAAAGTGGCCAAAGCGGAAATCGCCATGATCAAAATCGTTGCGCCCAACATGGCATGCCAAATCATCGATTGGGCCATTCAAGCCCATGGCGGCGGTGGTGTATCGCAAGACTTTCCGCTCGCTTATGCCTACGCGCATCAACGCACCTTGCGTCTGGCCGACGGTCCCGATGAAGTTCACCGCAACTCATTGGCTAAATTGGAATTGGCCAAACACTTACTCATGCCTGGTCAGGTTGAAATGCCTGTCACACGAGGCAGTTGAAGCGCAATTCGGCAGAAAAAACAAGCTGCGACTGAGGATCTGCCGAATCACGCGTTACAATATCGGCTTGTCGGAGCGTAGCGCAGCCTGGTAGCGCATCTGCTTTGGGAGCAGAGGGTCGCGAGTTCGAATCCCGCCGCTCCGACCACCCTTTAAAAAAGCCCACTCGTGGGCTTTTTTTCTTGGTATTCTTCCCTTCTATCTGCCCGTAGCTCAACTGGATAGAGCAGTTGCCTTCTAAGCAACAGGTCGGGGGTTCGAGCCCCTCCGGGCAGACCATCTCTCCCACACCCAGCCGACAATATGCAAGCTTTGCTGAATGCCATTGCCACCCTGGCTTGGCCAATGGATGCTGAACGCATTTTTCATGGCCGTGGAGGCCTCTTTCCCGGCTGCGAGCATTGGGCCCTGGACGCATTTCCGCCGGTCCTGGTCTTGACCAGTTTCAAGCCCGTCACGCCAGAAGAATTGGAAACCGTGCAGGTGGCGCTGGCTGACAGGTGGAGGCAGATGGAGCCCAACGCACCCCTGAACTGGGTGTTCCAAAATCGACTTGAAGGAGAACCGCAAACTCGGCTGATGGCGGGCCATGTCCCTGAGCCCCATGAAGTGACCGAGCAAGGTGCCCGCTTTCGGGTCCATGTGCACAAAGGACAGAACCATGGCTTGTTCCTTGACATGGCTGAAGGCCGTCGCTGGGTCCGTGCACACGCCATGGGCCATCCCAATTTGAAGGTCCTGAATCTATTTGCATACACCTGTGCTTTTTCAGTGGTCGCCTTGCAGGCAGGCGCCAAACATGTGGTCAACGTGGACATGAGCCGAGGGGCGATGGCGATCGGACAGCAAAACCATCAGCTCAATGGTTTGACGCAAGGCGCGAGCTTCCTGGTTCACGACATTTTTAAAACATGGGGCAAGATCAGCCGAAGCGGGCCCTATGACCTGATCATCGTGGACCCGCCCAGCTTCCAAAAAGGCAGCTTCATCGCGTCCAAAGACTATGCCAAATTGATGCGCAGACTGCCTGATCTGCTGGTGCCGGGTGGACAGGCCATGCTCTGCTTGAATGCGCCCGAACTCAGCGCGGCCTTCTTGCAAGACCAAATGAAAGCTTCAGCGCCAGCGTTGGACTTTGTCCAAAGACTTCCGAATCCCGCCGCATTCAACGATGTTTCGACAGACCGATCACTCAAGGTGCTGATTTACAAGGCCCGGGCCTGATCAACCCGCGCTCAAATCAATAGATCCACAAATGCGCAAGCCCTACCGCACAGGCCAGCGTCAAGCCCGTCAGGATGGAAACAATGATGTTTTCAAAGGTGTTTTCAGACATGGACAACTTTCAATTGATCAGTTGACGCAGGTCTTGAATGGCATCCAATGCTCGGCGGGTATTGGCCATGGCACCGAGCAAATCCCCATCGTTGGCGCGGATGTGCTGCAAAGCAGTGACTAAATCATGTTGTGCCATGGCAAAGGCTTGGATTTTTTCACGCTCCGAGCTTTGCGCGTAAAGAAAGTGAACTTTGGGGGCCTCAGCGGCCTTGTACATGGCTTGACTCATGCTTTGAACTCCTGTGAATGAATGGAAGGCCGTTTTTGCAAACTCAAGGTATGGGCATTGCTTTTCAGAAGCACATTCTCAACCAAAATACCAATACTTTTGAATTCAACGTCCCCATCATATTCAAAAAAACAAATTCAAAACAAGTGCTAAAACCAATAAAGTGAAATAATTTGTATCATGGCCCAGCCACCGCGTTCTAACCCAGATAAAGCGCCAGCAGGTCATGCAAACGCCTTCGAAAGGCATGCGGCGCATGGTGAGCGCGACCGGCATAGACGCCGTTGGTCAAACAAGCCACCACACATTGACGGTCAGGATCAACCCAAAGCGTCGTGCCTGTAAAGCCCGTGTGACCGAAACTTTGCAAGCTGAAATGATCCCCTGCAGACGCATTTTGGTGAGACTTGATCACAAAACCCAAGCCCCGACGCTCATCCTGCGTGCAGGCCAGCTGCGTTTTGGCCAATGTTGCCAGGCTTGCATCTATGCCCATTTTTTGAGGTGCACTCAACCAGGCTTGGCCGAATACAGCCACCTCCATGGCGGTCGAAAAAAGGCCTGCATGACCTGCCACTCCGCCCAAAGCGCAGGCATTTTCGTCATGCACCTCGCCCCACACACGCCGCTGTCGCCAGCGCATGTCCAGCTCGGTGGGTGCGATGTCGTCCAAGTGCACCAATCCTTTTTGCACCGGATTGAACAGCGTGCGGCTCAAGCCCAAGGGGGCCAAAACCTGCACTTGTATGGCCTGCTCTAAGGCCATACCGGCGATTTCCTCCAAGGCCTGTCCAAGCAAGATCAAACCGATGTCGCTGTAGATGACCCGTCGACCCGGTTGATCGACAAAGGGGTATTGACAGAGCGCTGGCAAGGCCTGCGCCCAACGGGCCTTGGCTTCCAAGGGCCTGTGCCATACAGGGGGGGGTGGCACCGGGCCTGCAACAGAAAAGACATCTCGCCATGCAGGCAATCCGGAGGTGTGGGTAAGCAAGTGACGAAAGGTCACAAGCGATGGGTCGACAGTTTGACTTGCAAAGCAGCATCCAAGGCCAGTCGTTGCAAATTATGCGGATCTTGTCCACCCTCAATGGACCGAGCGCCATGCCTGCCGAAGTCTGGCAACACGGACACCAAAGGATCGTCCAATCCAATCTGGCCAAGACTGACATATCGCAGAAAGGCTGTGGTGGTGAACAATTTGGACAATGATGCGATATCGAACAATGTTTCTGGCTTGGCAGGCAATCCTTCGCATTGACCCCAAGCCTGATGAACAACGACCTGCCCTTGGTGCATGACCGCCAAAGCACACATTGGAAACGTCACGCCGGCGTGTGCATGAAAAAGCGCAGCAAGATCTTTGGCGAGTTCAGGAGAGGTGTTCATTTCTGCATTTCAAAATAGATTTTTTCAGCCTGTGGCGATCCGTGTGAATTTGGCGAAGGTGGATTCCTTATTATCTTGGCAGTTGGATTCGGTCCCTGACACAAATCGGCCTTCGCAAGGCCTGCCATCTCATGGGTGATATCCCTAATCTGAGCGCCTGCCAAGATGCAACATAATGCATACAACATCAGGAGCTCTCACATGAACCGATTACCTTCTTCACGCCGCGCAGTGCTCAAAGGGGCGTTGGCAGGTGCCACCGCCTCGGGCTTGGCCCTTCCAGAATGGGCTTTGGCCCAGCCCGGCAAAATCCGTGTCGGCCTCATGCTGCCTTATTCCGGCGCCTTTGCGCCCTTGGGCGTGGCCATTGAAAACGGTGTGCGCTTGGCCATCAATGAACAAGGCGGGAAATTGGGTGGTCGGGAAATTGAATGGTTCAAAGTCGATGACGAGTCCGACCCGTCCAAAGGCGTTGAAAACGCCAACAAACTGGTGCAACGCGATAAAGTCGACGTGTTGATCGGCACGGTCCACTCGGGTGTCCAAATGGGGATCCAGAAAGTCGCTCGTGACACCGGTGTGCTCACCCTCATTCCCAACGCCGGCGTGCATGCGGCCACTCGCGCTTTGTGCGCACCTAACGTGTTCCGCACCAGTTTCTCCAACAGCCAACCGACGCTGGCTTTGGGAGAAGCCATGGTCAAACGGGGCCATAAAAAAGCGGTCTGGATCACCTGGAAATACGCCGCAGGCGACGAAGCTTTTGAAGGCTTCAAAGAAAGCTACACCAAGGCCGGCGGCACCATCGTCAAGGAGTTGGGATTGCCCTTCCCTAACGTTGAATTTCAGGCTTTGCTGACCGAGATCGCCGCCCTCAAACCGGATGCAGTCGCCTGCTTTTTTGCCGGCCCATCGGGTGCCAAATTCATGAAGGATTTTGCAGCTGCAGGCCTGAAAGGCAAGATCGCCCTTTATGGCTCCGGGTTCCTGACCGAAGGTGTGCTTGAGGCTGCCGGCCCTGCCGCAGAGGGCGTGATGACCACCTTGCATTACAGCGACTCTTTGGACACTCCCCGCAACAAGGCCTTCCGCTTGGCCTATGCCAAAACCTTCCGCGCACAACCCGACGTGTACGCCGTTCAAGGCTACGATACCGGTCTGTTGTTGGCGCAAGGCATGAAAGCGGTCAATGGCGATGTGAATGCCAAACCTGCACTTTACAAAGCCATGGAAACCGCCGTGATCGACAGCCCACGCGGCAAATGGACGATGAGTAAATCCCATAACCCTGTGCAAGACATCTATCTGCGTGTCGCCGAAAATGGTGAAAACAAAGTCATCGGCGTGGCTGCCAAAGCCTTGGCCGATCCGGGCACAGGGTGCCGCATCGGCTGATGCTGGGCATTTTCGGGGATTGAAAGGCGGACAAGCTCCGCCTTTTTTCATTCCGACGTTTTGTAGTCAATGAAGTTCCGGCATGGATATCGTTAATTTTTTAATTCAACTGCTCAACAGCGTGCAATACGGCTTGCTGTTGTTCATGCTGGCGGCGGGCCTGACCTTGATCTTCGGCATCATGGGCGTGGTGAATTTGGCCCATGGCAGTTTTTACATGCTGGGCGCTTACCTCGCCTGGTCACTGGCCAACCTGACCGGCAGTTTCACCCTGGCCATCGTCGTGGGCACGGCATTGTCTGTGCTGTTCGGGCTGCTGCTGGAGTGGCTGCTTTTTAGCCATTTTTACCAGCGCGATCATCTGGACCAGGTATTGCTGACCTTTGGTCTGATTTATGTTTTTGAAGAAATGCGCTCGATTCTTTGGGGCGATGACGTGCATGGAGTCACCATTCCTGATGTGCTGAGTGCATCCCTACCGCTGACAGACACCCTTTCTTACCCGGTCTACCGTCTGTTCATGTCGGGGGTTTGTCTGGTGTTGGCCCTGGGACTTTATTTGCTCATCTCCAAAACCAGGCTGGGCATGAAGATTCGTGCCGGTGCGTTCAACCACGAAATGACCGAGGCCTTGGGCGTCAACATCAAACTGATCCATGCTGTCGTCTTCGCCCTGGGCGTAGGCTTGGCCACGGTGGCGGGCATGGTGGCCGCGCCGGTGTCCAGCGTCTACCCGAACATGGGCTCCCAGGTGTTGATCATGTGTTTTGTGGTGGTCGTGATTGGGGGTATCGGCTCAGTCAGGGGCGCACTGATTGCGGCCTTGTTGGTCGGGCTGGTCGATACATTTGGCAAAGTGCTGCTCCCCCAGGTGGCAGGCATGTTGGTCTATGTGTTGATGGCAGCGGTTCTGTTGTTCAAGCCTGAAGGCTTGTTTAAACATTAACTCAACCTGGATACTTGCCCCTGTGAGCGCGCCTGCATCCCATCTCGAAACCCTGCCACGCAGCCTGAATGTGTTGCTTGCTTTGGGCTTTGTCGCTCTGCTGCTGTTCCCTTTTGTGGGCACAGATTTTTATGTCCAAATGGTCTCGCGGATGATGATTTTGGCCATCTTTGCCATGAGCCTCGATTTGCTGCAAGGTGTCACCGGTTTGGTTTCGCTCGGGCATGCGGCTTATTTTGGCGTAGCCGGCTATGCGCTGGCTTTTCTCACACCTGCAGGTGAGCCCGTCAGCTTGTACACCTCATTGCCCCTGGCCGTGGCAGCCTCAGCGCTGTTAGCACTGGTGATCGGTTTTCTGGTGGTGCGCACCCACGGCATTTATTTCATCATGGTCACCATGGCCTTTGCACAAATGGTTTTTTATCTCTTTTTCGACAACAAAGCCTTGGGCGGCTCGGACGGCATTTACATCAACTTCAAACCCGATGCAAAACTGTTCGACCTGGAAAACAAGCACGTCTTTTACTACTTCACCCTCGCTTGTCTTTTGAGCGTGTACAGCTTCTTGCGCCGTCTGCTGTGGAGCCCCTTTGGGCGCGCATTGGCCGGTATCCGGGTGAATGAACACCGCATGCGGGCACTGGGCTTTGGCACTTTCGCACACAAGCTTTGCGCCTTCACACTGGCCGGCGCTTTGGCCGGGCTGGCCGGTTATTTGTGGGGCGCACAAACGGGTTACATCAACCCGGAACTCATGGGCTTTCACATGAGCGCACACGCCATCATGATGGTGATCCTGGGCGGCATGG
>Ga0304729_1000991_pt1 | contig 19355 bp, 20 predicted proteins | sample C_131016_MF_Meta_FD_190475 | JGI IMG/M metagenome (GOLD analysis project Ga0304729, IMG submission 190475) | Freshwater microbial communities from Lake Croche, Canada to study carbon cycling - C_131016_MF_MetaG (v2) (version 2) | ecosystem: Environmental > Aquatic > Freshwater > Lake | place... | reverse complement strand
ATCCGTCGTAGCCATTGAAGGCGATCATTCCCGTGATCCCCAGAAAACTGGCGGCACTCATGTAGTCGCCCGCGACGGCCAGTCCGTTCTGCCATCCGGTAATGCGGCGACCGGCCGCGAAATAGGCACTGGCACCCGATGACTTGCGGGCGCTGAAGTAGGTGATGAGAAGGGTCGCGAAGACAAATCCCAGGAACATCCAAAGAGCCGTGTGGCTCACGGGGGCGGGGGTGACGGCAAGGATCATGAGATTACCTCGTGCGGAATTTTGCGATCAACCGGGCGGCATCTCGGTCCCACCCCGCGGCGACGCCGATGTAGAGGAAGGCGAGGATCCAGGCCATCAGAAATTGTGAAAGGGCAAAAAGGTAAGCCACATTCAGCACCCCCCAAGCGGGAGTCTCCATCAGTTTGGGAAACCAACCGACACCGATCGGCAAGAGGAAATAATAAATCATGAAGAAAGCCGTCGCAGGCACCACGAAAGACGCCTTTGAGCGGAGAAGCGCGGCAAACCCAGGGTCGGCCTCGATGGCTGCCCAATCCATGCCGCCGACTTCCTCCGCGGCGGTCCGCTCATGGAGGGGTTTCGGGGAGGGATGTCCCAACGGGGCCACGTCTGTCGGGGAAGCCGATATGGGCGTCAGATCCTGAACATCGGAATCGGGGGAAATCATGGTGAATGCGCGGGAGCAACATACTATGCTCCCAGTCGCGGCGCATGACCAAGAAAAAATCGGTTCCGCTCAACATTTTGGTCGCAGTCGACCGTCTCTTCCCCCTGCCCGATCACCTGTTTTCCGCAACAACAAGTTCGCGATCCGTCTCCCGTCGCCGGTAGCTGATTCTCGAGTGAAGCATGCTTGTCAGGCAGGAGACTAGGGTGGAGGCAATCTCCTGCAGTTGGCAGAGGGTCACAGGAGCCTCATCATATTGACCATCGTTGATCCGGTCCTGAAGGATGTCATGGACGAGGTCGTCTAGTCGCTGGGGAGTGGGTCGCTCCAGACTCCGTGAGGCGCTCTCGGCGGCATCGGCAAGACCCATGATAATAGCCTCCACGGTCTGAGGCTTGGGACCGGGATAACGGTAGCTCTCCTCGCTGACTTTCGGAATATCCTCGGGACGAACATTCATGAGAGAGCCCCCGGCACGCGCATCCTTCTCCTGCTGGCACGCACGCTGGTAGAAATATTCGACAACAGTCGTGCCGTGGTGCTGTTTGATCGCATCGATCACGCGGCGGTTCAGTTTGTTGCGGATAGCCAGATCGACCCCTTCCTTCACATGGGAAAGGATGACCAGGGCGCTCATGGTGGGTGTTAATTCATCATGGAGATTCTCGCCGGCCGGCATGTTTTCCGTGAAGTACTCAGGCTTCACCAACTTACCGATGTCATGGAAGTAGGCGGAAACCCGGCAGAGCGTGGCATTGGCTCCGACTTTCTCGGCGCAAGCCTCCGCGAGATTAGCCATTGCCAGCGAGTGATGGTAGGTGCCGGGTGCCTCGAGGCTAAGTCTTCGGAGCAGGGGATGATTGAGGTCCGCCATCTCAAGCCAGGAAATCTCCGTGGTGATCCCGAAAAGCTTCTCGATCATCGGAAGGGAACCGCTGACCAGAACCGCCGTCAGAATCCCCGTACCCACGGCAAGAGCGCTTTCTATACCAAGACTCCACCAGTCCGTGGAGGTGAGGCTATCCCAAAGGACCGGACCGATCAGGCCGGACAGGACTGCCAGGATCCAGACGGCGATGCCTGAATAAAAACCTGCTCTCAGAAGCCTCGAGCGGCGGCGGACCCGAAGAGTGGAAAGAACGGCTACAAGACCCCCGGTGATCGCCAGCAGAAGCAGCACAGGATCTCTCCTCGCATGAAGGACAGACCACCAGAGCGCTCCGACCAGACATGCCGAAAGGCCGATCTGGGGACCCATGAGCACGGACAGGATCAAGGGCGCAAAGGCGTAGGGAAGAAGCAGGGCTACAAGGCGATCATCCAGACGTCCCTCGATTGCCTGGCCTTGCAGAAACTCTCCGATCCCCACCTGTAGCAGGATCACTCCAAAGAAAAGGGCGAGCGAGGAATTTTTCTTTAAGGACGAATCGTTGCTGACCACCGGTTGGACAACGGCAAGGGCAAGCACAAGGAGAGCGTATAGCAGATGTTTAAGCGGATCATGCGGATCACCCGCCAGGCAGAACAGGGCAAGAATTCCTGCGACGGCAAAGATAATCCCAAAACGCAGGAGACGCCCCTCCTCAAGCATGCCGAACATGGTCTCCCTGCTGGCAAGGCGTGACTTCCCGCAACTCATCCCCCGGGCGGCGAGCCTCTGTTTTTTCAGGAAACGGAACATTGGATGATTAATCAAATACGGGTCTCTTGGAGTCCGCGATGCTCCTTATAGGCCGTGATGATGGCCCTAACCAGAGGGTGACGAACGACATCTTTTTCGCCGAAAAGATGGAAGTTGATTCCCGGAGTGCTTGCCAGTGCGCCAATCGCCTCAATCAGACCGCTTGGCTTGTTCTTGGGAAGATCGATTTGAGTCCTGTCGCCCGTGATCACGCACTTCGAACCGATCCCGATGCGAGTGAGGAACATGAACATCTGCTCGGTGGTCGTATTCTGAGCCTCATCCAGAATAATGAATGCCTTGTTCAGGGTTCTGCCACGCATGTAGGCCAAGGGCGCGATTTCAATGATGTTCCGCTCGATGGCGCGCTGGATTTCCTCGGGTTCCAGCATGTCGTGCAGAGCATCGTAGAGAGGGCGAAGATAAGGCAGTATCTTTTCCTGCAGTTCCCCGGGCAGGAATCCCAAGGCTTCACCGGCCTCCACGGCGGGTCGCGTGAGGATGATCCGGCTCACTTTTTCCGCCTTGAGGGCAGCGACGGCCTTGGCAACGGCAAGGTACGTCTTTCCGGTGCCGGCGGGACCGACGCCGAAGGTAATGTCATGGGCATCAATGGCGCGCAGGTACTCCAGTTGGGAAAGGTTCTTCGGAACAACGGGCGGCTTGCGCGGAGAGCACTGGATCCGCTCCTGATAGAGTCCCTCAAGGGGAGCAACCGGAGATGCCGGGATTGTGAGTGAAGGCTCAGGGTGCGGTTCGCGATGCTCCAAGGCGAACAGAAACTCATCCCTCCCGATCACTCCTCCTAGAGAAACGACCCGGCGAAGTTCACCTATCAAATGCCGGGCCTTGGCCACGGCTTCGGCATCCCCCTGGATTTTCATCCATCCGTCGCGGCTGGTGATGCGGATACCAAGTTTGCGCTCCATGAGTCGAAGCAATCCCTCGTCGCCCCCGTACACAGCCTGCAATGCACGGGCGTTGTCGAACTCCAAGGTGACCTCTTCCCCGAAAGCAGACGCCTTCTCCGGATTGCGGACGGAACCCTGTTTTGTTTTCTGTAATGGTCTCTTCAACGACGACGGCTACTTGTAGCCGTAAACCAATGCCCACGGAGTGCGATCCTCGGGGGACTTGAGAATCTGGACGATGGCGAAAAATGTTCCCGTTGCCTTCGGACTGACCCTTGCTCCGGCAAAGCGACCTCTCTGCCAACTTTCGGCATCAACCAGATTGCCGTTGTCGTCGTAAATGTGAACGGAAAGGGTCGCACTCTTCACGTCGGTCGCCATCAGGAACCAATAATTATTTCCTTTGAAGAGTTGGGAACTGACCGCTTTCTTGTCCCGAACCCCGAGGTCGCCGCCCCAAGCATCTTTGCGAACAGAATAACCCTGCTTGTAATAGGGGAGAGCCGCCTCGTAGGCGAACGAAAGGGCATCGTCCACCGTTGCATGGACAAGGCAGGGTGTCCATGCAACGAGCACTATCGCAACGACGGCGAATCGCCGGGTCAGTGGGCCAAATTGACTGAAAGGAAGGAAGTTCACGATCAGTTTCCGGTGGTTCCTTCAACGATCTGTCGATTCACGCCATGCGTGAGCTCATGGATCGATTTGACCTGCTCGGGAGTGATTTTGTCTCCCGCCTCATTGACAATAGGTCCGATTTTCCTCAGCACATCCCGAATGCCGGCAACTAAAGGGTTCTTCCTAAGCCGTCCTCCCATGGATCCAATGCAGCGGTCAAAATAATTCACCAACTCGGGTTGATGAAGGAGTTCCGTTCCATCCTTGGAGAATCCCCCGCCCACGATCGAGGTGAGCACCTCGGTACCCCGGAGCCATCCGCCAAGACTCACCAACTGGGAAAGATCCTGATCATTGAGCTCCTGCATGGCGCCACGGACATCCTGCAGGGCTCCGTCGAACTCCGCCCGGACCCCCCTCCAGTCGCGCTGATCGGCCTTGTCGGTGATGCTCTTGCTCCGGGCAATGACCGACTTGCGGACATTGATCGCCTCGGCCAGCGTCAGAACCTGCCGACCAAGTTCCTTGACGCGCTCGGCATCCTCCGCCTCAACGGCCACAAAACCCTCCGCGATGACATTCCCGAGAAGAAGAGCCGTACGGGCGCGGTCCTCCGGGGTGCGGGCCTTGCCGTCACGGAGTTGGGCCTTCCAGTTGGGATTGCCTAGTTTATCGAGAACCGCAAAGATTTCGCTGGGGACCGGCACCACCACTTCCTCGACAGCCGCTGCCGGAAAATCGGATAGCGCGATCTTTTTCGGAGGAGTGTCGGCCCTCGCGATCGGGGAGGAAATCAGAAGGAGGCACGCGACCGCCGAACTGATGCAGGTAAGGTGATTCATCGGAAATCGGGAAAAAATACCCTCGCCGAGAGGGGGCTCGCTGTGGAGCATAGGCGAATCGTAGTTCACACGCTGTTGGTTGGATTCAATCTGCAATGGACCGAGAAAGATTACAACACATTCTTGATAACGCGTCGGCCAAACGACTTCTCGTGATTGGCGACCTGATGCTGGACGAGTTTGTCTGGGGAAGTGTGGGTAGGATCTCGCCCGAGGCGCCGGTGCCTATCGTGGAGGTGCAAAGCGAGTCCAGTTACCCCGGCGGAGCGGCAAACGTGGCACGGAACCTCAGGGAATTCACCTCCTCGGTCACCATGCTGGGAATGGTTGGTGCCGATATCTCGGGTGACAAGCTCAAAGGCCTCCTGAGAACAGAAGGGATCTCAACCGAGGGTCTCTTTACGGATCCCTCCATCCCGACAATCGTGAAAACCCGTATCATTGCACAGCGTCAGCAGGTCGTGAGGGTTGATCGCGAGCAGCGCATGGCACCCGGTTCTGCAAGAAAGGATATCCTCGGCAAGGCACGCGAGCTAGTTGAGGGGGCCGATGCCGTCCTCATCGAAGACTACGGAAAGGGATTCCTCGACCAAGGATTGGTAGATGCAGTCCTGGAAGCCGCACGGGCCAAAGGGGTGATTGTCACCTGCGACCCCAATCCTAAAAATCCTCTGGAATGGCCCGGCATCGCCACGATCAAGCCGAACCGTTCCGAAGCCTTCGCCGCCGCGGGTATTCCACTTTCCCCACCTGTTCATCCCGTTGAAAACGACGGCGCCCTGAGGAAGGTGGGTGAAATCCTTCTCAGTCGATGGAATGCGGGTGCTCTCCTGATCACGCTGAGCGAGCAGGGCATGATGCTCTTCCGCAACGGGCAGCCGCCTTATCACACGCCGACGTGCGCCCGGGAAATCTTCGACGTTTCGGGCGCCGGAGACACCTCCATCTCCCTCTACACACTGGGCATCACGGCGGGCGCCAATCCTGAAGAGGCCGCCGAACTGGCCAATCATGCCGCAGGTATTGTCGTGGGCAAACTGGGCACCGCCACCTGCACACGCGCTGAATTGGAAGCGAGTTTCAGGGAGCTCGATTGGGCATGAGTGGCGTCGAAGGCGTGCGTCCCGCCCTCTTTGTCGACCGCGACGGAACGCTCATGGTCGAGGTCGACCATTGTCACGATCCGAAAGACGTCATGGTCTATCCTGGGGCGGCGGAAGTGCTCGCTCAAGCACGCTCCCTCGGTTGGGCCGTGATCATCATCACTAACCAGAGCGGCATCGGCAGGGGCTACTTCACCGTTGAACAGTTCGAATCCGTGCAGGCGGAACTCATTCGCCAACTCAACGGGGCAGTCGACGCCTCCTACATGGCTCCCGACCACCCTGACAATCCCTCACCGCGTCGCAAACCGGCACCCGGAATGATCCTCGAAGCCTCAACAGAGCACGGAATTGATCTGGAACGCTCCTTCATGATCGGGGACAAGGATATCGATATCGAATGCGGCCGGAATGCCGGCGCGCGCACCATCCTGGTGGAGACAGGCTACGGAAAGAAAAACCTGAACTGCGGAGCTGACTTCATCGCGCCGACCGTCACTGAGGCTGTTCGTCTTGTGCTCGCCGGTGCCCTTTGAGTCGTTGAATCCTTTTCGCCCATGAGCATGCCTACATCCAAAACCACAATCGCTCTTGTCATTCCTGCGCGCTGGGGATCAACGCGCTTTCCCGGGAAGTGCCTCCATCCGATAGCGGGCAAGCCGTTGGTCCAGCATGTCTGGGAACGTTCACTCCAAGCAAAAGGCATTTCCTACGTCCTGATCGCCACTGATGACGACCGGATTGCCAAGGCCGCACTCAATTTTGGTGCCGACGTCGTGATGACATCGCCCGATCATCCGAGCGGCACTGACCGGATTGCCGAAGTGGCGGGACGACTCAAAGAGGCGACTCACTTCATCAATGTTCAGGGCGATGAGCCGATGATCGATCCTCTCCTGATCTCTTCATTGGCCAAGACCCTTAAGTGCAATCCGAAGATCGGAATGATCACTGCAGCGACTCCTTTTACTGATCCCAAGGAAGCCGACGATCCTAACTGCGTGAAGGTGGTGCTGAGGCCTGATGGTGACGCCCTCTACTTTTCACGGAGCAGGATCCCGTGCCATCGCGATGCGCAGGACAAAAAAACCCGCATTGCGCCGCTGCTCCACCTCGGCATCTATGGCTACCGGAAGGATATTCTTCGGAAACTGGTCCGCTTCACCCCGAGTCCTCTGGAGCAGTGCGAGAAACTGGAGCAACTCCGCGCCCTCGAGCACGGCATCCCGATCCGCGTGGTCTTGACCTCCCATCGTGGCGTTGGGGTCGATACTCCCGGCGATGCGATCCGGGTGGAAAAACTACTCCGCTCCTGATAGAGAACCTCAAGGAGGTTGAGCCAACAACGCGCTCAGAGCCCGAACTCGAGCTGATTTCCTCCGGTGAGGGACCAGGCGTCGATGCCGCGGCGTCTCAGGTCCAGAGCGAACTCGTCGGCATAACCGTGCAGGGTGAAGACACGGGAAGGCTTCACAAGATCGACCATCTCCATCAGTTCGCCATAATCGGCATGGTCGGACAAGGGAAAGACCGAGTCGCATCCATAACGATAGACGGCCCCCTCATCGAGCCCCCAGCCGGTGATCATGGCGATTCTTTTTTCGGTGATTTTTTCCAGCATTGCGGAACCCTTCGTCATGGGAGGAGAGATCAGGACATGCCCCGCGACCTGCTCCGGCTCAAAACGCGTATAGGCCGGAAAGACTGCTCCCAGCTCCTCGTAGAGACGGGTCATCTGCCAGATGGAGCCGTGGAGCATCACGGGGAGTTCGGCGCCCGCAAGAGCTGCTAGGATTTCCTGGGCCTTGCCAAGAGAGTATCCGAGAAGCACGGGCACAGAGCCCTCCGCCAAGGTCGAACGGCAGAACTCCAGAATGCGTGCGATCGTTTTTGCCGCCGGCGGAAACTTGTAATGAGGAAGACCGAACGTTGTCTCCATGATCAGGGTGTCCGCCTCGATGCATTGCGCCGCTTCGGCGGAGAGCCCGGGACGCAGCTTGAAGTCACCTGTGTAGAGCAACCTCTCCCCACCTTGATTGATCAGGACTTGAGCCGATCCCAGAACATGCCCCGCGGGAAGCAGTGTCGCCTTGAAGGATCCGAACTCCCGCTGCTCGCCATATTTCAAGACATGCTGCACCTTCCCACTAGACCCCATACGGGCGCGCATGAAGCGGGCCGTGGCATCCGTCAGGATTGTCCTCTGGTGGTGGCCCGTATGGTCTGTATGGGCGTGGGAGATGAACGCGAAGGGGCGCGTTCCCCGGGGATCCAGCCAGAGATGGTCACATCCCGGAAGATAGACCCCCCGATCATAATGCACCTCGATCATGAGGATACAGCCTTCGTGAAAATACGCGGGTAGCTTGGCTTCCAGCGGGCCCAAAGCAGGAAGAAGATCCCGATGAAGATCATGAAGAGGGAGAGAAATTGTCCCCGGGTGAGCGCACCGGTCAACGGCGCATCGGGCTCGCGAAAGTATTCGCCCAAGAATCTTACAATGGCATAGGCGATGAAGAAAATACCGGTCAGGACACCATTGGCGAGTCGTGACTGTGTCCGCAACGTCCAGAGGAGGGCAAAGAGCAACAAGCCCTCGAGCCCGGCCTCCACAAGTTGGGAGGGATAGCGCGGGGCAAGCTCGGCAGCCAGCAGTTCTCTGAGCGGTTGAGAACCTGCCACCCCGGCAATAACCCCCTCGGGAGATCCGAACGAGGGGTTGATTGTCGTTGTTTTGGCAATCAATCGGTTGAGATGCTCCGGCGGGTAGAGGAGTATCTCTTTCGGAAACTGAACGGCCCAGAAGACATGGGTCACCCGGCCGTAAAGTTCTCCGTTAATGAAGTTTGCGCAGCGTCCGAAAATGACTCCGACCGGACCAACCACAACGAGGTTGTCGGCAAGGTTCCGGAAAGAAAGCCGGTGGCCGTGAGCGTACCAGATGGTGTAAAAGGTCAGCCCAAGAATGCCTCCATGGCTGGCCATCCCCCCCTCCCAGACACGGAAGAAAATCAGGGGGTCATGGAAAAACCGATTGGCATCATAAAAAAGCAGGTAGCCGAGGCGCCCCCCCAGAAGCACCCCGAAGAGTGCCCCCATCGTGATGAAATCCGTAACTTGATCGGGGCTCAGATCGGAATATCCACGCTTCGCAAGATGCTTATAAAGCAATATGCCGACGATGAACCCTGCTAGGTAGGCCAGTCCGTACCAACGCAAACCGAATCCCCCGACCTGTATCAAAAAGGGACTCAGATCATGAATGTAATAAGCCAGGAACATGATGGACGATCCTTGCGAAGAACTCCGGATGGGGCAATTTCTTTGACACGGAATCGTTGCCAACGATTATGCTCTGAGTTCATGCAACTTTCCCTCCCCCATGCCACTCCGGCCGGCATTGCTTTCCTCATGGCTCTTTCCCTGACGGGTTGCACCACGGTGGAAAACCGCCGCGATCTCTACTCCCCTCAGATCGTTCAAGGACCTTACACAAGATTACTCCACCATGGCCTCCCATCTCCCACTCCACAGCAGGGAACCATCTGCACCAAAGGATCTTCAGGAAAAGAGGCAATCAAGCCTCAGGGATAACAGCGCACTCGGAATAGATGACAAATCCGTTTCCGAGCATCCCTGAAATCAGAAAAGAAGCAGGAGTTCCTACCTTACTGAGCCATCGGCATAGCTGAAGGCATAGCTGAGGATTTCCCTTCACCTCCTCCATTCTCCGGATGAAGTTTCATCAGGATGGGCTCCACGGAAGGATCTGCCTTGATCATCGCGTCATGCATTGATTGGCGCATGGCTTCCTCCGCGGCGTGTCTTGCCTCGGGTGTCGTGGCGCTTTGTTTTGCTTGCTTGGCGGCAATAAAGGCGGGATCGTTTTTTACCTGCTCACGTAGCGACTTAAGTTGCTGACGCTCGCTTTCGGAAAGGGTGGCCATCCCCGTGGGTTCATGGTGACCGGGTTGTTGCCAAGCGCTGCCATTGGTTGATGCAGAGTTCGCAGAGGGAGAGGCAACGCCACTCGGGCTGCCTGGGCTACCTTGAGTGCCCTCGTGTTTGGCTGCCCATTTCGGAGGCATCATTTTGGCGAGGATCGGTTCGACGCTCGGATCGGCTGCGATCATCGCGTCATGCATCGACTTTTTGGCTTCCTCCATTGCGAGATGGGCGGCCTTCATTTTTTGATCCAGTGAAGGATCATGCTGAATTGCCTTATCATGAGCGGCTTTGACTTGAGCCCGTTCCGCGTCGCTCAATTTAGCCATCGGAGCATGTTCGCCTCGTGGAGGTGGAGGCTGCGGGGGCGCTCCTTGTGCAGGAGCATTCGTATTCTGCGCCTTGAGGGAAAGGGGTGAAAAGCCAAGTAGCAGCGCTATGAGAAATGGTTGTGTTTTCATCGTGTTAGAATAACACCGTGATTACTCAATAGTTGCCGATTTTCGCTAAGATCCGCTTCTTATACTTAAAGATAGGGGTTCCCCACATGACTGCGTCTTACAACTCTTCCGGCGCACCGAGGAGGTTGGAGACGCGCTGAAGAAGTCTTCCTGCTGCACCTCCGTCAAGAACCCGATGGTCAAAACTCAGCGTGAACTGGGCTTCCGTGACGGGAACAAACGTTTTCTTATCCTGATCCCAGAACGGGGTAATCCGGCCCGCCCCCATCCCGAGCAGGATGCTTTGCTCCGGCAAGGGAATCGGAGTCGCCATGGTAAGCCCGAACACGCCGTAGTTGGTGATCGTCGCGATGGAACCTCCCGTGTCGGATCCGGGAAGACGTCGGGCACGGGCAAGTTCTACCAGACGGTTGTAGCGTTCGATCAGATCCACAAGAGGCGACTGATCAGCATGCCTGATGACCGGCACAAGAACCCCGTCCTCCGCTTCCACGGCAAATCCGATGTCGATGGAACGTGGGTGAATCACCCGGTCCCCGATGAGTCGCCCGGCTACGGTGGGCATTTCCGCAAGAGTGATGGCCAGTGCTCGAAGTGCATAGAGAGCCGGTCCCGCTTTCACGGCCTGTAGCTTGCGGTGGGCCAGAAGAATATCGAGTTGGACAGGCAGGACAACAGTTGCAAGCGGCCTGGTCCAGCTACGACGCATAGCGTCAGCCACAGCCACCCGCATGGAGGAGGCAGGGGAAATGGTATTCCTCTCCAGATCCTGGAGGAACCTCTCAAGATCATCGATCGTGACGCGACCGCCAGCACCACTGCCGGCCACACCGGCAAGATCGGCGGCATGAAGACCCAATTCGGCCATGCGTGCCTTCATGCGCGGGGAAAGGAAGCTGGCTCCGCCCGCGTGGGCGGGCACAGGAAGACCGCTGACGGTCGGTTCAACCGCTTTTTTGGAGGGCTTGATGGATTCCGCTTCGGCTGCCCCCGAGATCCCGGGAGCTTTTTTCTTCTTTGGCTTCTCCACCGATGCAGGGGGAGCATCGTTGAGTCCGAGTCTTTCAGCGTCCTCTTCGCTGACTTCAAGATAGCCGAGAGTGGCCCCGACGGCGTAACTTTCGCCGATCGTCGCACTCAGTTCACGGAGGATGCCGCCACAGGGAGAGGTGACACCCATGACCGCCTTGTTGGTCTCCACTTCGAGCAGATCCTTGTCAGCCTCCACACGGTCGCCAACCGCGAAGGTAACACGCACGATCGTTGCCTCGGCGATCGACTCACCAAGTTGGGGCATGATGATCGGGAGGAGCTTGGGTGAGTCGGGTGACGGGAACATGGGTGTCTGCGGTTCGGGTGGGCGATGGGCTATAAAAGTTAGAGTTCCAGAAGCTGCCTCAGGGAATTGGCCACGGAAGAGGCTGTCGGACGATGGGTTCCCCAGAGGGCGGGATGATAGGGAACAGGCGTCTCCTTCGCGTTAAGCCGCTGCGGGGGGGCATCCAAAAGACCAAACCCCTCGGTGGCGACGCGGGAGATGACCTCTGCGGCAACTCCTCCCCAGGGCCATGCCTCCCCGACCACAAGCAGTCGTCCCGTTCTGGCAACGGAGGCAAGGATCGTATCGGTGTCAATCGGACGGACCGTTCTGAGATCAACCACCTCGATGTCATAACCATCTTGTATGAGTTCCTCGGCGGCGGCCAACGCCTCGTGAACCATGGCACTGTAGGCCACGATCGTCGCGTCCCTGCCGGGGCGAGCGATCCGCGCCTTTCCGAAGGGAAGCGCCTCGCCGACTGTTGCAGGAAGACTCTCCGCCTTCAGATGATAGTAGAGGAACTTGTGTTCGCAGAAGATCACCGGGTCTTCCAGCGCAACGGCCTCCAGCAGCATCGTGTAGGCGTCCTCGACGGTTGCGGGAGTCATCACAACCAAGCCGGGATAATGGGCGTAGATAGCCTCCATGCTCTGACTGTGGAACGGACCGCTTCCCGGCGTTCCGCCGCTCGGAAGCCGCACGACAATAGGGCACGGTATACCGGTGCGATAGTGGAGCGTGGCGGCCTGGTTGACGATCTGGTTAAAGCCGCAAGTGGAGAAGTCAGCAAATTGCATCTCCACGATGGGTCGCATCCCCTCGACTGCCGCCCCGATGGCAAGTCCCACCATGGCATCCTCACTGATCGGAGCGTCCAGGACGCGGCCGGGAAATTCCTTGGACAGGTTCTTTGTGGCCTTGAATGCACCGCCGAATACGCCGACGTCTTGTCCATAAATAAAGACCCTCGGATCCTCTTTCAGAGCCCTCTGCTGCGCCAGGCGTATCGCTTCCAGATAGGTTATACTGCTCATGGGATCTCTGGGTGCCTCGGGCTATAGATTCCTGCCAAGGGAAGGGGAGGCAAAGGCATTCCAATCCTCCTCAGCGGGATCCGGAGGCGGCTCGCGGAGGACTTTGGAGGAAGTCTCCTCGACTTCTTTCTCGACGGCTTCGTGCCATGAGACAGCCTCCTCTTTGGACAACCATTCCCGCTCAATGAGGGACTGCCTTGCGAGTTCCAGGCAATCCCGTCCAAGCGGTGATTTCTTCATAGCCTCGGGGATGTAGGAGGCATCGTCATGCTCACCATGACCGACAAGCCTGAGAAGATCAGCAACCACAAGCTGAGGCCCTTCGCCCCGGCGGGCGGCGGCGACCGCTTCGCCAATCACTCCGAGACAGTCGAGGAGATCGTTGCCGGTGGCGCGATGGCCGACCACGCCGTATCCGGTGGCCTTGGAAAGAAGATCGGAACAGGCAAACTGACGGTCGTTGGGCGTCGAATAGGAATACTGATTATTGGCCACCACAACGACAAGCGGAAGGTTCTCAACCGCCGCCATATTCATTCCCTCATGGAAGCTTCCCGTTGAGGTGCCTCCCTCCCCGATACAGGTTGCACCCACAGCACTTTTCTCGCCGCGAAAGCGCTTGGCCACAAGACCACCGCAGACAGTGGAGACCATGGCCCCGAGGTGGCTGATCATCGCGTGATATCCCTCCGAGGGACGCCCCCTGTGAATGTTCCCGTCGCGTCCCCGCATGGAGCCTAGCGAAGAACCGAGATAGGTACGGAGTGTATCGAGGATGGTATCGCCAAAGGCAAGCCTCCCTGCTTGATCCCGAATGAGCGGTGCGTAAATGTCACCGCGGCGAAGATGAACGCCCAGAGCAACGCTCAGGGCCTCCTGTCCCCGTCCGAGAAAGACACCCCCGACGATTTTTCCGGAACGGTAAAGTGCGGCTAGCTTTTCCTCGAGAAGACGGGCTTCCAGCATCGTACGGTAGGCACGGCGCAATAACTCGCGAGCTGCTGTGTCGGCCGAATTCCCTTGGGAACTCTTTATCTGGGACCTTTTGGTCTTCGGGGACTTGGCCGCGGGCATCGCACGATGCTATCCTGGAGTCGGAGAAATTAGGAGCATTTTATCGTGGCTCCAGAGCCCGACAAGACAGCTCAAGGATTTCCTCAGGGAAGGGATTTCCAAAGAAGGATAAGGAAGACTGCCAGCACCGCACAAAGCATCAAGAATTGCATCCTCGCCCTGCGCTGCTCAGGCAGGGTCATGCGGCGCGTGCCATTGCCCTGCCGGAGCGGGGCATGGCGCTTGTCTTGGGGACGGCCGACATGATCGGTTGCGGTAAGGACAGCGAGCTTGTGGATTCTCTCCCGCTGCTTGCGTTCGCGCTCCTCGAGCTTCCTGGGAAGTTCCTCAACCTTCCTCTTCATCTCCTCCTCGAGCTTCCTGAGCCGTAGCTCCTGTTGCCGGATTTCCTCAAGATCCTTCTCGAGACGCAGGCGATCGTCGTTTATTGGAGCCTTCGCCTTTGGGCGCAATGGCGTTTGTCCCGCTGGGCGTGGACGGACATTGCGGCGGCCGGGAGAGGGAGTCGGCATGAAAAAATGATGTGCTTTATTTGGGAACTGTCAGCAGATGCCAGATCCAGACAAACAGGGCAATCGTGCCCAGAATCAAGAGTGGCAGCGTGAAGGCCAGTCCGTTCTGAAGCCAGTAAGCGAATCCCTGCTCACCATCCCCACTCTCGTGGAAGAGTGCTCCGGCCTCGCCGTTCAACCCGGTCTCGGGATCCCCGATGGGAGCGATCTTGGCGTGAGAGCGGGCATAAGCTGCACGGGCCTCGTCGACGGTACCGAGGGCACGGGTCAATTCGCGGGGCAGGTCACGGCCGTTCCATGACTTGGGTTCGATTTCTTCAAGGTTGTGGAGATGCTCCGCAAAGGAATCCTGAATGGTGTTGAGCTGTTCAAGACGGCGCTGGGCTTCCTCTGTCTCACGTTGGACTAGAATGATGGAGCGACCGAGTTTGTCGGCGATCTCATTGCGTCCGCGCTCCAGTTCCTCCTGGCGGCGAGTCAGTTCCTCAAGGCGCTCCTTCTCCTTTTCGATCTGATCCTGGCGCTGGCGCAGCTGAAGAAGTTCGGATTGCGCCCTCTTGACCTGATTCTGGAGTTCCTCGGCAGAGGGGTTTTGTTCGAGGTCCAGCAGCTCGTCGTTTTCTTCGTGAAAGTCTGACATGACCACTATGGGTAGCGTAGCACTCTCTTTTTTACCCGAAAAATCTTCAATTAGGCGGATTTTTTATCGTGTCCCGAATATGGCAGACCCCACTCTGACCAGCGTGGCCCCTTCCTCCACGGCTACTTGATAATCTCCACTCATCCCCATGGAGAGCGTTCCGAGCGGAATCCCCGACTTTTCAGACATCCGATCCCGCAACTCCCTGAGCGCGGCGAAATAAGGGCGCGACGATTCGGCATCCGGCGCCAGCGGGGCCATCGTCATGAACCCCTCTACTTGAACACGCCGCAGGGAAAGGAGCACCTCGAGATCCCGCTCCAAGATCTCAGGGGAGAAGCCATGTTTGCTCCCCTCTCCCGAGATATTCACTTCGAGCAGAACGCGCGGGTGGTGCCCTGTCTCGCCGGCAATTCGGTCGAGCTCCTTGGCAAGGCTCGTGGAGTCAACTCCGTGAATCAGTTGAAACAAGGGCAATGCCTTTCTGACCTTATTGGACTGAAGGTGTCCGATGAGATGCCAGCGCAGGCGTCCCGGAAGCTCTGGGATCTTGATCAGGGCCTCCTGGACACGGTTCTCGCCAAACACTTCCTGCCCCGCCTCCACGGCCTCGCTGAGGACATCGGCCGGGTAAGTCTTGGAGACCGCAATCAACTCAATCGTCGACAAATCGCGGCCGGCACGATGCGCTGCAGCGGAGATATTCGCTCGGACGGATTCGAGATTTTCAGCGATCGAAGGCATGGTTTGATGGGAGGGATGAGACGCGGATCGGCAGTGGTTTTGCCTTGGGATTTGTTACCTTATCAAGGCAGACTCTGCCGATGCATATCGAGGGATTCAAGGTCTTCTGCGATCTCTGCGACACCGGAAATTTCTCACGCGCCGCCGAAGCGAGCGGTATCTCCCAGAGTGCTGTGAGTCAGCAGGTCCGGGCCGTGGAAAAACGCTTCGGTGTCCCGTTGATCGACCGCTGCAGGAAATCTTTCCAACTGACTCCCGAAGGGCATGTCTACCTTAAGGTCTGCCGCGACATCCTCAGCCACTACGAGAGCCTCGGGACTCGTTTCCGCGTCGCGCGCGGAGAACTCAAGGGGAAGCTCCGGATAGCCAGCGTCATCAGTATCGCCCTCCATAATCTCCCACTCCTGCTCAAACAGTTTCGCAAGACCCATCCTGGAGTCGAAGTCACCGTCGACTACCGCAAGGCCGAGGAGATCTATGAGACCATCGAGGATGGAAGAGCTGACCTCGGACTCGTCGCTTATCCCAAGGCCCGGCCAGGCTTGCGCGCCATCACCTGCTGGCAGGAGCGACTGGTCCTCGTGATGCCGCCGGGACATCCCCTCTCAGGCAAGAAACCGCTAGGACTCGAGCATCTCGACGGCCAGCGCTTCGTCGGACTCACCCCGGACATCCCCACCAGGCAGCATCTTGACAAAACATTGCGGGCAGCCGGCGTGAAGGTTTCCTACGTCGCGGAGTTGGAGAACATCGAGACCGTGAAGGCCGCGGTGGAGGTCGAACAGGCGGTCGCGATCATTCCCGAAACCTCCGTGCGTCAGGAAATCAAGCAGGGCACCCTGACCATACGGCAACTCGATACGGAACGGATGTGGCGTCCCATGGGCGCTATCACCCGCAGGCCGATGCCGGAGAAACCTTCTCTGCTGGAGTTTCTCAGCCTGCTCACACCCCGAGCGAGGGCGCTCATACCCGCAGTATAGAGTAATGCAAAAAGCCGTTGCAACGTATCTTTCCGCGCGTGCATCTTTTGAAATTTGTGTCATTTTCTGATCACCATGTTCCGTCGATCCTTCTCCTGTTTCATGCCTGCGGCTTTAGTGATTTTCTCTACGGCACTCGCTTCCGCACAGCAGGGAAATCCATCGAATCCTCCCGTGACCTCACCCTCCCCGGTCCAGACCGCCACATCGACCATCGCCCCGGCAACGCCGGCATCAGCTTCCGCCATGACCCCGGCAGGCATGCAAGCGCCTGCACAAACGAACTCGGGCACCGAGCGCTGCAGCTACAGTTCGATCCGTGTCGACGGCCCCTACATCGCAATGACCTTCGATGACGGTCCCGATGCCAAGCTTACCCCCAGACTGCTCGACATTCTCAAGGAGCGTCACATCCACGCGACTTTCTTCGTTCTGGGAAACATGGTTCAATCCCACCCCGAAATCCTCCAGCGTGAAGCGATTGAGGGGCATGAGATCGGAAACCATTCCTGGAGTCACCTACCACTGACAAAAGTGGTGCAGCGCGAAGGAGGCCTTCACCACGAGTTGGCCGATACTTCGGATCTGATCAAGCAAACCATCGGCAAGCCGGTCACCCTGATGCGTCCTCCCTACGGTGCTACGAATCCCCGTCTCAGCCGTGCCATCGAAAAGGAGTACGGCATGAAAGTCATTCTTTGGTCTGTTGATCCGGATGATTGGAAGGATCCTGGTGCCTCGGTCGTCTCCAGTCGCATCCTCAATGGATGGAAGGAGAGTGGTGGTGCCAAGCCGGGCGCGATCATTCTCTCCCACGACATTCATAAGGGAACCATCGAGGCGATGCCAGCCACACTCGATGCACTGCTTGCGAAGGGCTACAAGTTCGTGACCATCTCCGAATTGCTGGCGCTGGAGAGCAAAAATTCCGCTCCCGCAGCCTCGCCTTCATCTTCTCCCTCGGCCCAAAAAACTAGCAGATCGAAGAAGAAAGCGGCCTAAGTAATTTTTTCACGCAGAGGCGCCCCCAGGACCTTCTTCAAGATTGCCAGGGCCTCATTAGCTTCCGACTTCGTAATATTCAACGGCGGTAGTAAACGGATCGTCCGCTCCCCGGAGGGGATCACCAGAAGACCTGCGGCCATCAGAGCCTTGGTTGCGATGATCGAGGGAAGACCTTCCCCTGCGAGATCATTCAGCTCGATACCGATCATCAGGCCTACGCCCCGAACCAAGCGGATCGCAGGCAGATTCATCGCCTCCAGCTCCCGGATCAGGTGATCGCCAAGGTTCCGGGCATTTTCCAATAACCCCTCCTCTTGGATTATCGAGAGCACCGCGAGACCGGCAGCGGCCACCAGAGGATTGCCCCCGTAGGTCGTACCATGAGTTCCAGAGCCGAGCAGATCGCAGAGCGGAACGGAGGCCGTTGGTCGGCTTCCCGCCCAGAAGGCACCTAGAGGCACACCGCTGGCGATCCCCTTGGCCCAGCTGACTGCATCGGGTTCGACTCCGGAGGGGACGATTGACCTCCATGCACACCAGTCGCCCGTCCGTCCGAATCCGCACTGCACCTCGTCAAACATGAGAAGCAGGTCATGCTTGTCGCAGAGCTCACGGAGGCCTTTCAGGAATTCCGGCGTTGCAGGATTGATGCCTCCCTCGCCCTGGACCGGCTCCAGCAGGATAGCGACAGTCCTTGAGTTGATCGCGGCCTCGGTTGCAGCCAGATCATTGAAGGGCACATGGACAAATCCCTCCACGAGCGGCGCAAAGTCTATCTTCACCTTCTCCTGAGCTGTGGCACTGATGCCGCCGAGTGTCCTTCCATGGAAGGAATTCATAAAGGTGATGATCTCGCAGCGACCTGTCGGCGCACCGAATTTCCGGGCCAGCTTATAGAGACCCTCATTTGCCTCGGCTCCGCTGTTGCAGAAGAAGACCTTCCCGCTGAGTCCTACGAGTTCCACAATCAGCTTTGCCAACTCCCCCTGAGGCCGCGTCAGGTAGAGGTTCGAAGTATGGATCAGCGTGGCTGCCTGATTGGCAAGCAGCTTGGCCATCTTAGGATGGGCATGACCGAGCGAGCAGACGGCGATGCCGGCCCCGAAGTCGAGATAGGCTTTACCCGCTTCGTCCCAGACCCGCGTTCCCGTGCCCCGGCTCAAGGCAAGATCAAACCGGCCGTAGGTCGGCATCACATAATCCCGGTAGAGCTCGGAGGTGGTTGAGGCAGACATCGGGAAATATTGAAAGAAAGTGAATGAATAGGGAACTCAGAATACCGAGCCGTGAGAACGGCTGGGATAGACTGCCGAAGGCAGCCCCGATAGGGGCGAGACGAACGGGAGCGAGCGAGTCAAACGCCAAGGGTTTTCACACGGATGAAGGGGATAAACGGGATGCGGCTAAGTCGTTATTGAGTCAGTCATCCCCTTGATCCCCTTGGCTTGCCCGGCCGTTGCTTCGCAGCCGTTACGGATCCCTGTGAGTTTCATCAATCAGTTTCCGGAATTCCTCCTTAGTGAGGATTTTCACGCCGAGCTTCTGAGCTTTCTCCAACTTGCTACCCGCTTCTTCTCCGGCGAGAAGATAGGTTGTTTTGGCGCTGACAGAGCCGGAGACCTTGCCTCCGTTCGCCCGGATCAGATCCGCAGCTTCTTCCCGGGGAATGGATAGCGTTCCGGTGAGCACCCAGGTCGTTCCCTTGAGCGGGCCATCGGCAGCAGGGGCGGTGCCTTTGGGATCCCTCTCCCCGAAATTCAGTCCTGCTGCACGCAATTTTTCCAAGAGCGACAGGACGGCAGGA
>Ga0304729_1000984_pt1 | contig 19478 bp, 16 predicted proteins | sample C_131016_MF_Meta_FD_190475 | JGI IMG/M metagenome (GOLD analysis project Ga0304729, IMG submission 190475) | Freshwater microbial communities from Lake Croche, Canada to study carbon cycling - C_131016_MF_MetaG (v2) (version 2) | ecosystem: Environmental > Aquatic > Freshwater > Lake | place... | reverse complement strand
CCTAAAGTAACATGCCCTGCTATTTGAACGCTATTGCTTAAAATACAATGATTTCCAATAATACAATCATGCGCAATATGACTGTAAGCCATGATTAAACAATTGTTACCCACTTTAGTAATCCATCTATCAGAGGTACCACGATTGATGGTAACAAATTCTCTAATGGTGGTACTGTCTCCAATTTCTACTGTTGTTTTTTCACCATTAAATTTTAAATCTTGTGGATCAGCGCCAATTACTGCTCCAGGAAAGATGCGACAATTTTTTCCAATTTTAGTACCATTCATAATGGTTACACTACTTCCAATCCAAGTACCTTCTCCAATGGTTACTTCTCCATGAATTACAGTAAAAGGATCAATTTTAACATTGGGTGCAATTTTTGCATTGGGATCAATATAAGTAAAGGGGTGGGTCATAATTTCTTATTTGTCTTTTTTAATCTGCTCTTTTTACAACTTGTGCAACTAAGTCGGCTTCGGTGGTTACTTTGCCATTTACGTAAACGGTTCCACGCATTTCACATATACCTCTTCTAATTGGAGCAGTCAATTCCATTTTTAATAACATGGTATCGCCAGGTCTTACCATTTGTTTGAATTTGCAATTATCTATTTTTAAAAAGTAGGTATCGTATTCTCCCTTAGGCATCGCATTGATACATAAGATACCACCTGTTTGTGCCAAGGCTTCAATTTGTAAAACACCTGGCATGACTGGATTACCAGGGAAATGTCCTGGGAAAAACCATTCGTTAAATGTTACATTTTTTACACCCACAATGACCGTATCCGTTAATTCAATAATTTTATCTACAAATAAGAACGGGTGACGATGCGGTAATGTTTTTTCTATTTGTTCTAAATTAAATACCGCGGGCAAAGCAGGGTCATACACCGGAACATCTTTTACGTGTTTATTTTTTTTAATGTACTGCTTTATTTTTTTTGCAAATTCTACATTACTACTATGTCCGGGTCTGTTGGCAATAATACGGGCTTTGATAGGGTAGCCAATTAAAGCTAAATCGCCTACTACATCTAATAACTTATGTCTTGCAGGTTCATTAGGAAATCTTAGTTCAAGGTTGTTTAAGTAACCTTCACTTTTTACTTCTATGTTTTCTTTCTTAAAAACCTTAGCTAGTCGGGCTATTTCTTCTTTAGAAACAGGCTTGTCTACGACTACTATAGCATTGTTAATGTCACCCCCTTTAATTAAATCGTTTTTAAGCAAGGCTTCTAGCTCATGTAAAAAACAGAAAGTTCTACAAGGGGCAATTTCTGTTTTAAAATCTTTAATTGTTTTTAATGCGGCATGTTGCGTGCCTAAAACAGGGCTATTGAAATCGATCAAAGTGGTAATTTGATAATCGAGTGCAGGTAATGCTACCATTTCCACTCTTTTTTCATCATCGTAATGAAAAATATTTTCATCAATACTATACCATGCTTTGGCCGCATCTTGTTCTAACACGCCTGCTTTTTCAATTTTTTCAATAAAAGGGGCAGAGCTGCCATCAATAATGGGTACCTCTGGTCCATTTACTTGAATCAATACATTGTCAACGCCTAAGCCAACCAATGCCGCAAGAATATGTTCTACTGTACTTATTTTGGCTTCTCCCATTTGCAATGTAGTACCTCGACTTGTATCAGTTACTAAATCACAATCTGCTTTTATGATAGGTTGGTTTGGTAAATCAATTCTTTGAAATTGAAAACCAAAACCAGGATTGGCTGGATGTAAAGTCATGTCCACCAAAACACCAGTATGTAAACCAGTACCGCTGATACTGATACTGTTTTTAATTGTATGTTGTTTATCCGGATTGAAATTCTGGTCCATGCTTTATTGGTTTAAATGCTACGCTTTCTTAAAGCGATGATTATCAGCAAAATTAGGCTGATTTGCCCTTTTCAGACAGTTGTTTTACTAATATTTCCAATTCTTTAACCCTTTTTTCAAGGTTTGGAAGGTTTTTTAGGTGTATTTGGGCTCTTAAAGCGGTACTATGCTCTGCGGCTGGGAATCCGGTAATGGTACTATTGACCTTATCAATGGTCTTAGTAATGCCACTTCTGGCGGCCACTTTTACCCCATCTGCAATATTTAAATGACCCGCTGCACCAGATTGACCTCCCATCATTACCCCAATTCCTACTTTTGTACTTCCGCTTAAACCTACTTGGGCAGCAATCACCGTATGTTGTCCCACTTCTACATTATGTGCTATTTGAACTAGGTTATCTAGTTTGACTCCTTTTTTAATAAGGGTGGATCCAATGGTGGCTCGATCAATGGTTGTATTGGCACCAATTTCTACATCGTCTTCAATAATTACATTCCCTAACTGAGGTACTTTTTGATAACTGCCATCTGCCTTTGGCGCAAAGCCAAAACCGTCGCTTCCAATTACCGCGCCAGCATGAATCGTAATATTATTTCCTAAAACACAATCTGCATAAATAATTACGCCAGGATGCAGCACTACCTTGTCGCCAATCACTACTTTATCACCAATGAAAACATTGGGAAATATTTTTACTTGATTGCCCATTTGAACCCCTTCGCCAACATACGCAAATGCAGCAATATAATGATCTGCTCCCAACTTTGCAGTAGGTGAAATGTAAGAAGGGGATTGTATTCCTGTTAAATTTTGTGTCTTAAGTTCTTGGTATTTAGTAAGTAAAGTGGCAAATGCAGCATACGCATCAGGCACTCTAATTAATGTGGCAGAGATGGGTTTTTTTAATTCCAAACTTTCATTAATGATTACAATAGAGGCCTTAGTTTGGTATAAAAAATCTTCGTATTTAGGGTTGGCTAAAAAAGAAATTTCACCAGCAAGAGCCGATTCAATTTTGCCAAACTGAGTTACAGTGGCAGCAGCATCACCTTCTATTTTTCCTTGAATCATCAAGGCAATCTGTTGAGCACTAAATGACAGCATGCGTAATGGATTGAATTGGGGGGTTAATCATTAAGTAAGCAAATGTAAAATTTTTTAACCGGTGCAGAAAGACTTTCAATGATTAAAGCATTTTGAATTTGCGAAATAGAGGTGATTTCACCTGATTTTAGCAATATTTTAATGGTTTCATTGTCATTTTTATACAGGGTATTACTGGCTGTTCCCTTGAAGCATAAAAAGGCAAGGTCTTTGTCTTCGAATGAAAATTTTGATTTTACCAATTGGTAAGCTTGCTCCCATTGATTTGATGAAATTGGATTGGATTGCATGGTACATTTAAATCCATTTCTATTTAAGAGTCTTTTGCATAATAAGGAAAGGATAGGGTCTTTATGTTTTTGCCATTGTTTGATCGCAAATAAGACATCGGTATCATCTAGTTGGCAATAAGCATCCAAATTTATATTTTTTAAATCTCCGTCAAATTCGCCTAAAAAATAATCAAGTACACTGCCTGTTTTTACTTCTTCATTTTTTTGTTGAAACAATAGCTGGGCGCGCTCAATAATTTTTACCAACATATTTTCTGAAGCAACCACTGTTTTATGTTGGTATACCTGCCAGTACATCAATCTTCTTGACATTAAAAATTTTTCTACACTATTGATTCCTTTTTCTTCTACTACAAGCTCATTATCATGAACGGTAAGCATCTTTAAAATTCGCTCATAACCTACTAGACCCTCCGTAACTCCAGTAAAAAAGCTATCTCTTGATAAGTAATCTAGACGATCCACATCTAGCTGCCCACTAATTAATTGGTGCAAGAATTTTTTTGGATATTGATTGGTAAAAATTTGAATGGCTAAATTTAAATTACCTTTTAAAATTTCATTAGGAGCTTCATTTAATTGATGCATGATAAGCAATGACAAATCTTCATGGCTCACTCCTTTTAATAAAATATTTTCTAATGCATGTGAATAAGGGCCATGACCAATGTCGTGTAATAAAATGGCCACTTTTGCCGCCTGTGCTTCTTCCTTGGTAATTTCAATGCCTTTATCGGCAAGTTCGTTAATAGCAATACACATTAAATGGTAAGCGCCTAAAGAATGATGTAAGCGAGTATGCACTGCACCTGGGTACACTAGCTGTGCTAATGCCATTTGTTGTATTCTTCTAAGACGTTGGTAAAATGGATGATTAATCAACTCAAAAATCAATGGATCATTGATGGTAATAAAACCATGTACCGGGTCGTTAATAATTTTTCGATGTGTAAAAGCCATAGTTAAATTGTATCCACAAAGGTACGAAATGTGAATAACTCTACGCTTATATTTCAAGGGGCGGTTCAACAAAAAACTATATTTGTATAGTTACTTACTACACTAAAAATCAATGTTTAATATGAAATTGACCCAAACTACTTTAGACAAATTAGAGGATATTTTAGGAGAATCTGATTTTGTTGTTCGCTACGAAAGAGGCAATTTTCAGAGTGGTTGGTGCTTGCTGGAGACTAAAAGAATAGTGGTTTTAAATAAGTTTTTGAACTTGGAAGCTCGAATTAATACTTTATTAGAATTGATTCCACTTTTAGACATTCATTTTGATAAGCTTACCCACGATTCTCAAAAATTATATACCGAGGTAAAAAGACTTTCACTAACGGAAGCTTAGTACCTACTTGGCTGCTTGGATTTCATATAAATTTTAATTATTTTGTTTGATATTACCATTTTAGGTTCGGGTACCAGTACAGGGGTTCCATTAATTGGTTGTGATTGTGCTGTTTGCACTTCTGCCGATGTTAAAAACAAAAGATTAAGAACCAGTATTAAGATACAAAGCAAAACGACTACTGTAGTGATTGATACCACGCCCGATTTTAGGTATCAAATGTTACGTACTCAAACCACTAAAATAGATGCCATCGTATTTACGCATCCGCATCGGGATCATTATGCAGGATTAGATGACATCAGGCCATTTAATTTTTTTTCAAAAAAATCGATGCCCATTTATGCCAATGAAATCACTCAAAAGGCAATTAAACGTGATTTTTATTATGCATTTGAGCAAGATAAAGATGCGGGCCTCCCCGAAATGGAATTGATTACGATTAATCAGGATCCATTTACCATTGGCGACATTCCTTTCCTTCCCATACAAGTAATGCACAGGGATATGCCTGTGTTGGGATTTAGAATGGGAGACTTTACCTATATCACAGATGCCAATTATATCCCTGCAGCGGAAATAGAAAAAATAAAAGGATCTAGCGTCCTTATTTTAAACGCACTTCGAAAGGAAGCGCACCCTACTCATTATAATTTAGAACAAGCTTTGGAAGTGATTCAACCTTTGGGTATACCTCAAGTGTATTTGATTCATTTTAGCCATCAGATAGGGCTGCACCAACAAGTAGATGCTGCTTTGCCAAAAGGGATACATTTGGCGTATGATGGACTCCAATTTTCAATTTAATAAGTTATTGTTTTTTAACTAATCCAAGTATTTATACTAGGTTTTAAAGTTAATTATTGATGTATCTAGTGTGAAATTGTATCATGCGTCATCATTGGAAGGATTATTTTATTTTTTCGATTAAGGAAAAAAAAGGAATCATGGTATTGGGATTTGTATTGCTAATGAGTATTTTAGTGAGTATATTTTTGCCAAAGCCATTGATTAAGAAAGTACCTGGCAAATCAAATGAGCGCTTTGTATTATTTAAATTTGATCCTAATACCATAGATAGCGGCCACGCCTTGCTGCTAGGAATTCCTCCTAAACAAATAAGTACTTTATTACATTATAGAAATAAAGGAGGACGCTTTTATCGTAAAGAAGACCTAGCACATTGGTATGGGTTGAAGGCTGAGTTGCTAGAAAAATTAATGCCCTTTGTTGAGCTATCAGCAAATGGGCCTATTCCAAATTACCAAAAATACCAGCCTTACGCTGCCCATTCATTTTTTTTAAGCAATAAGGGGCGGTTCAATAAACCTGTATGGACAATAGATATAAATGAAGCAAGCCCATTGGAATAGCAGCAATAAACTAAGTTGCCCATGAGCACTATTCAAAGATTGATTGAATATAAGCAGTACCTAGGAGGTTTTTATTCGATATTTCAAATAACAAAAGTATATGGAATAACGGATAGTTGCTTTCAACTAATTAGACCGCATTTAATCGTTCAGAAGCAAAAGGAAATGAAATGGGTAGCCAATAGAATGACTTTGGATCAGTGGAAATCCCTTGGGCTTTTTCAAGACAAAGAAATAAGGCAATTATTTCAGTATAAAAAAGAGCATGGAGGTAAAATAGGGTTGCGTGACTTAGTGCTAAAATTTGATTTGACAGAACTGCAAGCCAACTGGCTTCAAAATAAAATTAGAATAGATTGATTACTTACGCTTAAATAATTACAATCGGTTGTTTGTAAAATAATAAATAAGCTTTATTTTTTGTACAACTGTAGAAAAATCCTATAATTGTTATAGAATTCTCATTATCGATTGCTTGTTTTAAATCCCGCTCTAAGAAATTTGGACGGGATTTTTTATTAATTATTTGCCTGCTTTAAATATCTGATTGACTGCGCCACCCAACATTGGGAATTTTTCTTTTACAAATGCAGCAATGGTTTCAATAGATTGTTTTGCTTGCTCTGGAGTTACATTGGCTTCTTTTACTAAACGATCAATAAGTTCTTGCATTTTGTTTATTTTATTTTTATAAAAAAGATTAGGCTGCTTTTAGTTTGCTTAATTTACTTTTATTAAACATGGCTTGAGCATATTCAAGGGTAACATTAAATTCAGTCGCATTGGTGCCAGGCATTTCGAACATAGCTTGAGTAAATAAAGATTCACAAATACTTCTAAGTCCTCTAGCTCCTAATTTATATTCCATTGCTTTTTCAACAATGAATTCATATACTGCTGGCTCAATTATTAACTTAATTTTCTCAATGGCAAATAATTGAGTGTATTGTTTGATAAGTGCATTCTTTGGTTCCGTTAAAATACTTCTTAAAGTAGCAGCATCCAAAGGTTCTAAATGGGTGATAATGGGTAATCTTCCTAATAGCTCAGGAATTAAACCAAAGCTCTTAATATCTTGTGCATTTACAAAGCGCAATAAGTTTTTACGTTGCAATTCTTGCTCATCTTTATTTACACTAAATCCAATGGCGTTGGTATTAATTCTTCTGGCAATAATTTTATCTATACCATCAAAAGCACCACCACAAATAAATAATATATTTTTAGTATCTACTTTAATCATTTTTTGATCGGGATGTTTGCGACCGCCTTGAGGGGGTACGAGTACATCTGTTCCTTCTAGCATTTTTAGCAAGCTTTGTTGAACACCTTCTCCACTCACATCACGGGTGATAGAAGCGTTGTCGCTTTTACGGGCAATCTTATCAATCTCATCTATATAGACAATGCCTCTTTGGGCTGCTTCTACATCATAGTCACAGTTTTGTAATAAGCGAGTAAGCATGCTTTCCACATCTTCCCCAACATAGCCAGCTTCAGTGAATACCGTGGCATCAACAATAGCAAAAGGCACATTCAAAAGCTTAGCAATAGTCTTGGCAAGTAAGGTTTTACCTGTACCCGTTTCACCAATCATAATTACATTGCTTTTCTCAATCTCCACTTCGTTTTTAGTGGTCACCGGTAAGTTAATTCTCTTAAAATGATTGTACACTGCTACACATAGAATTTTTTTAGCTTCATCTTGACCTATAATGTATTGGTCCATGAAGGCTTTAATGGCCATTGGTTTTTGAACTTTCAATGTACCTGCTTTTCCATCTGCTTTTTTCTGATGAAATTCTTTTTGAATTATTTCATGTGCATGCTCAATACAGTTTTCGCAAATATGTCCGTCGGTACCAGCGATAAGTATTTTAACCTCGTCTCGGTTGCGACCGCAAAATGAACAATGTACTGTTTCGGTTTTAGCCATTTTTTAATTTTTTAAAGTTGCTTGGCAATTTTATCTACAATACCATAGGCTAAGGCTTCTTTAGCATTCATCCAATAATCTCTATCAAAGTCACTCATAATTTGGGCTACCGTTTTATCACAATTGTCGGCTAATATTTTTGCTCCTAATTCTTTTGTTTTGCGAATTTGCTCTGCATGAATTTCTATATCAGCACTGTTGGCTTGAAAATAACCACCAATACTTGGTTGGTGTATCATTACTTCTCCATGAGGGAAAATGGTACGTTTGCCTTTTTCTCCTGCACTTAGTAAAATAGAACCCATGCTTGCAGCCAATCCCATACAAATAGTTTGTACTGGACTTTTAATCAACTTAATGGTATCATACATGACCATACCACTGGTGACTACGCCACCTGGGCTATTGATGTAAAATTTTATATCATCACCTGGCTTGTCTGCATCCAATAAAATTAATTTATTGACAATGTCTTTGGCCGACTTATCATCTACGGGTCCCCATAGGTAAATGGCTCTTTTTTCAAAAAAAAGATGTTCCATCTTCTTGTTTAAAAAACTTGGTGCCGCTTCTTCCTTCTTATCTTCTCTTGGCTCTTCTTCTTCCTCCATTAAATAGCTATTATTGACTATCATAAAATTTAATTAATCGGTATTATTTTTTTAATTTTCTTGGGTTGGTTAATAGTACTTCGTCAACTAAGCCGTATTCTTTACCTTCTGCGGCTGTCATCCAAAAGTCTCTATCACAATCTTTTCCAACGGTTTCAACATCTTTATGTGTATGGTGTGCAATCACCTCATACAATTCATGTTTCAATTTTCTTATTTCGCGAGCAGTAATTTCAATGTCTGAAGCTTGACCACCAATAGCGCCACTAGGTTGGTGCAACATAATTCTACTGTGTTTTAAAGCTGTTCTTTTTCCTTCCACACCTGCGCACAATAAAATGGCACCCATACTGGCAGCCATGCCTGTACAAATAGTAGCCACATCTGGGCTAATAAATTGCATGGTATCGTAAATGCCTAAGCCAGCATAAACACTTCCACCTGGGCTATTGATATACATTTGAATGTCTTTTGTACGATCAGTGCTTTCTAAAAAAAGCAATTGAGCGGTTACAATATTGGCCACATAGTCATTAATACCTTCGCCTAAAAATATAATACGATCCATCATTAATCTACTAAATACATCCATACTGGCCACATTCATCGGACGCTCCTCTATGATGTAGGGGGTTAGATTGGTCACACTTTTTTTGTATTGATGTAAAGTATTGCTACTAATTCCTTTATGCTTAATGGCATATTGCTCAAATTCTTGTCCTAGGTTCATAATTTCGTTTTTCAGTAAGTAAAGGTAAATCCTTGTACCCAAAGGAACTACAAAAAGGGTGCCAAACTTTGCACCCTATAGGCTAAATAAAAGCCAAAATACATTGATAATCAATGAAGATTAGTGATGATGATGGTTCAGCATGTTGGCAAATTTCTCCGCCTCAATTACTTCGTCCTTAGCTTGCACATCGGTTTCTAAAGCAGTAAATAGCTTTTCGGTACTTATTCTTTGATAGCTATCGTCCACAAATTTTCGGTCTTGCATCATTCTAACTGCATAATCTTCCAACCATTGATCGTTGTCACCAAGGGCACCCATTTGCGGGCCCATGTAACTCATTAATTGTTGCTTTGCAAAGTTTTTTAAATCTTCTGCCACCACTTGTACTTTGTAATCGACAGCAAGTTGGCCACTGATCAAAGTCCATTTTAATTGATCTTGAAATACCGGGTATTCCTTTTCAGTTTCTTCTTCTGTTCTTTGCTTCTCTCCACCTTTTTGCAACCAACGCTTTAAAAAGGGAACTGGAAATTCCATTGTAGTATGGTCAATCAAATGATGATAAATTTGATCATGAATTTGATTTTTTGCCTGTAACTCATAATGACCTTCGATGTCTTTTTTAAGTGCAGCTCTAAATTCTTCTTCTGTTTTAATAGCTTGATTAGGATAAGTAGCTAAAAATAAAGTTTCGTCAAGTGGTGCTTTCTCAATCAAGCCCACTTTGGTTATAAGCAACTTGAAGTATTTATCAGCATCACTTTTTGAAATGCCTAAATCACCAACAATGATATCTAATTCTTTATCTTCAAATGCTTTCTTTAATTGAATGACTAGGGTATCGTCTTTTTTCTTACCTATAAATTGCTTTCTAGATTTCTCTGCAAAATATTTAATCAATAAAGAATTGTCTTTGCTAATACCCCCTTCGATTACATTACCATCTTTATCTGATTCTGTAAAAGTTAAATTGATTACGTTCTCTTCACTTTCCACAGTTTCAGGATCGGTCATCTTGCCATTACGGGTTTGAATTCTATCCACTTCGTTTTGAATCATTTCATCGGTTACTTTTACTTGGTAACGTTTTACTTTAATGTCTTTTATATTTAATTTGAATTCAGGCTTTAAACCAATTTCAAAAGCAAATTCATAATTGCCTGGCGCATTCACATCTAAATTTGCAATTTGTGCATCTAGCGGAAGAGGTTGTGCAAAAATTTCAACTTTTTCGTTGGTTAAATATTGATTTAATTCAGCTTCTACCTTCTTTAGAATTTCATCAGAGAATACAGATTGACCATACATTTTCTTAATCAGCCCAGCAGGCACCATGCCTTTTCTAAATCCAGGGATATTTGCTGTTTTAGCATGCTTTTTTAAGCTAGTTTCAAAGCCATTGAAATAGTCCTCTTTAGTAAGGTGAACTGTAAGCTTGTCATTCAAAAGCCCAATATTGTCTCTTTTTATCGTTGCCATATACTTTTCTTTTCTAGTAAATTCTAAGGTTTAAGGGGGCCAAAGGTAGGTTTTTACGCCTAAAAAACAGCCAATTATATAAATAAAGCCCCTCGATGAATCAAGGGGCTTTATTGTTTGGTGCGGATGGAGGGGGTCGAACCCACACGCCTCACGGCGCTAGATCCTAAGTCTAGTGCGTCTGCCAATTTCGCCACATCCGCTTAGGGGGTGCAAACTTAATTTATTTTTTATTATGAATCTTCAATTTTTGGAAGGGCTATGGAATCAAGGCCACAATTTTTTCTAAATAGACTTGATCAGTCGCATCAAATTGAGATAGCTCGCTACTATCCACATCTAATACCCCCAATACCTTACCTGCTTTAAAAACAGGCACTACAATTTCAGATTTGGACAAACTACTGCAGGCTATATGGCCCGGAAACTTTTCAACATCATCTACTAAAATGGTACTTGCTTTTTCCCAAGCAGTGCCACAAACACCTCTTCCTTTTTTTATACGAGTGCATGCCACAGGCCCCTGAAAAGGACCTAAAACTAACTCGTCTTCAATGACCCAATAAAATCCTACCCAAAACCAATTGAATTGTTCTTTTAATGCAGCAGCAATATTGGCTAAATTGGCTACTAAATTTGGCTCACCAGTAAGTAAAGCTTCAATTTGAGGAAGTAGTGATTCGTATTGTTCTTTTTTATCTCCTTTGGTGATGGTTAAATCTTCGGCCATAAAAACAAGTGGTTTATTTTATGAGTTATTAAGTTTGATCCTTAGTGATAGAGCTTAGTGCTGTTGTCTTACACTATTGCTTCTGTCTTTTTTTGTAATAGTGATTTTAATTCTTTCTTTTCTATTCTAGCTACAAATAAAATAAAAGCAAGTAATTCAAAACTTGCAATGCTAAGTCGAATGCTGTTATTTTTAGTGATCAATTCTACTAATAAATAAATACCATAAAGCAATAAGGTAATTACAAAATAAGCAATTAGTTTTTTAGTAGCATAAGGAATAGGATATACTTTTTGCCCCCATTTATAGCTTATATACATCATGGTACCATAGCAAATTAAAGTGGCCCATGCACTGGCCATATAACTAAAATAAGGGATAGCTATAAAATTAATAGCAATGGTAATGACTGCGCCAATAAGGGTTATCCAAGCGCCTGCCATGGTCTTATTACTTAGTTTATACCAAATGCTTAAATTATAATAAACGCCTAAAAATATATTGGCAATTAATAAAATGGGTACTACGCGCAGTCCCACGTACATGGCGGGATTGCGAATAAATTCTTTCCAAATAGCTAAGTATAAAACCACCATCAAAAACATAATGCATAAAGTAATGACAAAAAATTTCATCACCCTCGCGTAAGTCTTAGGCGCATTCTCTTCGGTAGATTGTTTAAAGAAAAAAGGTTCTGCACCCATTCTAAAAGCTTGCACTGAAATAGTAATTAATATAGATAATTTATAACAAGCACTATAAATACCAACGATAGCTTTATTGGCATCCACTGAACCACCTGGCGCCCACCAGCCTAACATAATTCTATCAAAGGTTTCATTCACCATGCCACCGAATCCAACTATAATTAAAGGAAGTGCATACAACATCATTTGTTTCCATAAATCAAAATCAAAACTAAAACGTAAGGCCCCAATTTCTTTTTTTAATAATAATAAAACAAAAACATTTTGAACAATGCCTGCTAATAATACATAGCCTACTGCCCAGTCGGGTTGATACCAACTGGTTAAAATACTACCAGGATGAGTAGCCATATAATTTGGAAGAATGCTTATAAAATAATAAGTAGCTAGTATATTTAAAACAATGCCACCAATTTTTATAAAAGCAAATTTTTTCGGTTTGCCTTGCATTCTTAATCTTGAAAAAGGAATGGTAGCAAGTGCATCTAATCCAACTACCCAAGCCATTAAGCTGATGTATTCGGGATGTGCAGTAATTTGTAAAAGTTGCGCAATGGGTGCACTGAATTTAATGAGTACCATCAATACTATTGCGGTTACCATGATCATAGAAAAACTACTGGTATGGTAAATTTTTTCTTCATTCTCTTTGCTACCAAATCTAAAATAAGCAGTCTCCATCCCATGGGTAACGATCACATTTAAAAAGGGAATAAAAGAGTAAACAATAGACATTTCTCCATAGGCCGACTCGGTAAACTTATAAGTAAGGTAGGGTACCAGCAAATAATTAATAAACCTAGCTGCAATAGAGCTAAGTCCGTACCATGCGGTTTGACTGGCTAATTTTTTTATACTACTCAAGGCATTGAAATTACAGCTAAATTAGTGAAAATAGTTTTGTTTATCTTCATGCTGAAATTGGCAATAATATGAAAGCGGTCATTCAAAGAGTAAAGGAGGCAAGTGTAACTATTGATGGCGAAGTAACAGGCGCTATTTCAATGGGCTTATTGGTGCTTTTGGGTATTGAAACTGCAGATACCGTGGAGGATGTTCAATGGCTTTCCAATAAAATAGTCAATATGCGCATTTTTGATGATGCCGATGAGGTCATGAATTTGAGTGTAAAAGAAATAGGGGGTACTATTTTATTAGTGAGTCAGTTCACCTTGCATGCTAGTACTAAAAAGGGAAATAGGCCTTCTTATATTGCTGCTGCAAAACATGACATTTCAATTCCTTTGTATGAAGGCATGATTCAACAATTAAATATAGAGATGGGTGGCCCCATTCAAACGGGAAAGTTTGGCGCAGACATGCAAGTGGCTTTAATTAACAATGGGCCGGTAACCATCATCATTGACTCTAAAAGCAAAGTGTAATAATAGAAATTTAAAAATAGTAAAACAATATGGCAAACGATTTAACCGTTCAACAAGCGCAAGAAAAAGTGGATCAGTGGATAAAAACTATAGGGGTGAAATATTTTAGTGAGCTCACTAATTTGGGTATTTTAATGGAAGAGGTAGGAGAAATGTCAAGAATATTGGTGCGTAAATATGGGGATCAATCTTTTAAAAATAAAGAAGAGGACATAATGTTAGCAGATGAAATGGCCGACGTATTGTTTGTGCTCATTTGCTTGGCCAATCAAACAGGCATTGATTTAGCCTCAGCTTTGGAGAAAAATATTCAAAAAAAATCCACTAGGGACGCAGCTAGACATCAAAATAATGAAAAATTACAGCGATAATGCAATCTCGCAGTATATTTGTAGCCTATGAGTAAGGTACAACCAGACAACACATTACAAGCCATTATTTCCCATGCGAAGGAATATGGTTTTGTTTTTCCAAGTAGTGAAATATATGATGGATTAAGTGCGGTATATGATTACGGCCCCTATGGTGCACAATTGAAAAAAAACATAAGAGATTATTGGTGGAACAGCATGACGCAATTAAATGAAAATATTGTGGGTATTGATGCCGCCATTTTTATGCATCCAACCACTTGGAAAGCAAGCGGTCATGTGGATAGTTTTAGTGATCCTTTAATTGATAATAAAGAAAGTAAAAAAAGATATCGTGTAGATCATTTAATTGAAGGCCATGCCGATGCATTAATTGCTAAAGGAAATAAGGCAGCAGCCGACAAATTAGTAGCAGATATGGATGCCTTATTGGCTAAAGAAGATTTTGAAGGCTTGAAAAAATTAATAGAAGAAAATAAAATTACTTGTAGCGTAAGTGGTACGAGTAACTGGACCGAAATAAGACAGTTTAATTTAATGTTCTCTACCGAAATAGGCGCTGTAGCCGAAGAAGCCAGTACTATTTATTTAAGACCCGAAACGGCTCAAGGTATTTTTGTGAACTTTTTAAATGTGCAAAAAACAGCTAGGATGAAAATTCCTTTTGGTATTGCACAAACTGGAAAAGCATTTAGAAATGAAATTGTGGCGCGTCAGTTTATATTTAGAATGCGTGAGTTTGAACAAATGGAAATGCAATTCTTTATTAAGCCAGGTACACAAAAAGAATGGTATGAGCATTGGAAAAACGAGCGTATGCAATGGCATTTAAGCTTAGGCATTGCTCCTGAAAAGTATCGTTTCCATGACCATGTTAAATTAGCTCATTATGCTGACGCTGCTTTAGATATTGAATATGAATTCCCCTTTGGATTTAAAGAAGTAGAAGGGATTCATTCAAGAACTGATTTTGACTTAACTCGTCATCAAGAGTTTAGTAAAAAGAAGATGCAATATTTTGATACAGAAATCAACCAGCATTATGTGCCTTATGTCATTGAAACTTCAATTGGTTTAGACAGAATGTTTTTGCTATTGTTAGCAAATGCCTATGAGGAAGAGACGATCAATAAGGAAGATGGTACTGCCGATTCAAGAGTAGTACTGCATTTGCCAGCCAAATTAGCGCCTAATAAATTGGCCATACTACCATTGACTAAAAAAGATGGCTTGCCAGAATTGGCGAAAGAATTAATGGATGATTGTAAAAAATCTTTCCATTGTTTTTATGAAGAAAAAGATGCCATTGGAAAAAGATACCGTCGTCAAGATGCAATAGGAACGCCATTCTGCGTCACCATCGATCATCAAACCAAAGAAGATGGTACAGTGACGATTCGTTACCGAGATAGCATGTTGCAAGAACGTATCGCTTTAGCTAAAGTAAAAGAATTGGTACTAGCACATATTGCTTAACCAAAGGATTCAAAGTGCACTTGCTTTTTATCCAACCCTAAGTCGGCCATATTTTTACGTGCATCATCAATCATGGCTTTCCAACCGCATAACCAAACATGGGCGGTTGCAGTGTTTTCTTTCAATAATTCTTGGTAAACGGGATGTACATATCCTTTGTGTGAACCTGTCGGTACTTCAGTTTCTCTAGAATAGCAAGGATGAAAATGAAAACCAGGCTCTTTGCTTTCTAATTCCTTTAATTCATCGATGTATAAACCGTCTTCAAATTTACGGCAACCAAAAATGAGGTGAATATTATTATGTGCAATTTTATGTTCGTGAATGTATCGTATCATAGACCTAAATGGCGCAATACCAGTTCCTGTACATACAAAATACACATCGTTTTCAAAGTTTTTAGGAAGAACAAATACGCCTTGGGGTCCTCTTAAGGTTACTTTTGTACCCTCTTTAGCTTCATTAAATAAATAGGTAGTACCTAGGCCAGTTTCCAATAACACAATCACTAATTCAAAAGTATTGGTGCCATTAGGTGCTGAAGCAATGGAGTAGCTTCTCCATCTTTTATTTTTTTGTTCATGAATGGGTAAATCAAGTGTGACAAATTGCCCAGGTATAAAATCAAATTTTTCAATGCTAGGAATTTCAAAATAAAATCTTTTCGTATTTGAAGTTTCGTCAATAATTTTTGTTAGTGTAGCTTCCATCCAATCAAGTGCCATGATAGTAATATTTAGTTATTAGTTATAAAAACCCTTTGAACATATACTTTTTTATTAGCGTACACTTTTACAAAGTATACACCCGTTGTTAAATTTCTTATAGTAATGCGTTGCGGTATTTGTTGGTTAATTAATTTTTCTGAATGATAAACAGTTTCGCCAGTCAAATTTACAATTTCTAGCGCAATATCTTGGGTTTGAACATTGCTAAATTGAACATAAAATGAATTGCCTTTAATGAGATTTTTTATATTGTCCTCGGAGCTTATAGTTAAATTGATCTCATTGGGTGCGCTTTCTTGAATTCCTGTAATCAAATTACCATTGATATCTCTTGTGAGTACAAGTATATTTTGAGAGGTGGTTTGGCAATCACCTGTGGAAACAGATACTTTGTATTGACCATTTTTGGTGGCTTTATAGGTTTGATTAGTGGCGCCTTCAATGCCTATATCATTTAAGAACCATTGATAGGAATTGCCAACACTTGAAATAAGTGTATCGGCCACTTTAGTAATACTAGGGATAGAAGTAGTTTGAATTGCAATAGTAGTAGCAGGGCTCACAAAATCATTTGTACTTACTTGGGTACTATAGAAGAAATAAAAATAATTTTGAAAATTACCTTGCGTTGTACCCACGCTGTTACCTGTATAGCTAACTATTTTATTGGGTCCAATGGGGTAGCCGGCACTAGTTAAGCTGTTATTTCTAAAAAGTGTAGCGCTATCACATTGAGTAATTAAAATATAATCCCCAGCTTTAGGGATACTTAAATTAAGCGAATAAATTTTACCACTATCCCCGCTAACATAAGGAGTGGCCGTATTTACTTTGTTGGCTGTATCGTAAGTGGGATACACTGGCTTAGGGCTACTTGCTTGTACATTTAAAGTGACCGTTTGTAAAGCATAATAACCTGAGACTGTTCCATCGGCAGCAAAAGTGGCAGGTTGCCCTAAAGTAAAGGTAATTTTTCCTGGATAGCCAGTATATAATTTCACCGTCTCTATATTCAAAGGAGTAGTTGCATTAAAAGACATATAGTTGCCTTTGAAATCATTATAGCCCCCAGTACTTCCCAAGCTGGTGTTATTGATAGGGGCTAAAATACTTTGGAAGCCTTGCGTTAAATAAATATTACTACTGGTGGAAGTACTAGTAACACTACTTCCAACGGCAATTGGTTTTGCAAGAATACTACTATCGTACCATACATAACTATTTGCACTATTAGGGTTAGTAACACTAAGACGCAAAACACCATTACAGTTATTTGCTTTTCCACTAGGTGCTGCAATAGGTGAGGCACTGCTAATGGTTGCATTTAAATTATTATTACCAGTTTGCTGATCAGCGCTCACATTTACTGAAGCGCTAAAAGAGTAAGTTTTATTATAATCTATCGAGACAGGCTTTTGAAAAGTATAATTCATACTTTCAAAACCATTTAAGGTACCTGTAAAAACTTCACTAATACTTAATAAGGTATTCGTACCATCAGTTACTAATAATTGTAAAGGGATATTTTTTTGAGGACTAGATCCAAGATTATTAATTTTAATAGTGACATATTGTGTATTTTTTTTGCTAATATTTCCTGCTGGATTGATTAATTCAGAAACAGACAAATCAATACTAGGTGCTGAAACTTTTAAGGTATAATCTTGTGTTTCACCAATTGAATAAGTACCGCAAGCTTTAACATTAGTGCTATTATCGGTTTCCATGGCCACTATCCTTAATTTAGTAAAACTTCCAGTGATTAAAGAAGAGGATAAGGTAATGCTAGTTCTATAGATGCCATTCACTAAAGCAGCACTTGTAATAACGGCTTCGGTATCTTCAAATACACCATTGTTATTGTAATCAATAAATACTTTTAAAAAGCGGGTGGCATTGCTTGCATCTACACTGCCTAATTTAACTGTTAAAGAAAGGCTTCCATTGGCAGAGCCATAAATGGTAGAATCACTATTGTCTATATATTGATTAGTGCTGGTGTTGGCATAACTAATATTGTTAATGCTTACACTATCCATTCTAGTGCCTGCTGCTGAACTGGCTGTAGAAGCGCAATAGTTATTTCCTCCTGCACCACTTATGATTAATGAATAATCCTGTTTGCCGTGTGATAAAGTTTTCTTATGATTTACGGTGATGGTATAAGTTTGTCCTACTCTAGTAGTGTCCAATTCTACTTTTTCAACATTGTCAATAGAATTGTTTGATTTTTTTGCTGCAACATCTGGTAAAGCTGGATTGAGTGTCCATGGTAAATAATCAGTGGTTGATTTGCTAATTTTTAAATCTAAATCATTTACTAATCTTAAAGTAGTATCGTTTAATGTGGACTCTACTGCTCCTTTAATATCGGTCCAAACCAAGGTAGCTTTAAGTGGTTTAAGACCTGAAGTTTTGATAGAGAAAGTGTCGGTCTGACTATTAGTTAATGTTTTTTCATATACTAAATCAACACTTGAACTACTATTTTTTGAACTTAGGGCATTGCTAAGTACACTTGCCGCTTCACTCATATTAAGTAAACCCCAGCCAAATTTATAATCTGGTCCAGGATAAATTCCTGCTTCATTTGCAGTATGAATGGCCAACGCTTTCACTGTGGCAGCACGAATAAATTTCTTTGGATAGAGTTGCTGACTTAATTCTTGTAAAAGTAGGAGTGAGCCTGCTGCATTTGGAGAAGACATTGAAGTTCCACTTAAATAAGCATAACTAGAATCATTGGCAGTATAAGTGGAATAAACAGATACTCCATCGGCTACTAGGTCTGGTTTTATTCTTCCATCGTCTGTAGGCCCCCAACTACTAAATGAAGTCATTACTACATCCTCTTTTTTAGCATAACCTGAGGGTAGGCCTGACACGGCTCCAATAGTTAAGATATTTTTTGCATTCGCGTCAGTTGGAATACTGCCATAAGAATCATTGCTACTTAGTTCAGCGGGCCTTACACCTGCGTCAAACCATTTTCCTTTTTCATCTCTTCTCCAATAATTTTGACCCACAGCTGGTCCTGTACTCGATCGGTTATTTCCAGCTGATTTTACAATTAAATAATTAGGCGCATTGTAAGCAATTGAGTCATAAGTTTGAGCGTCTTGATCATATTGTCCAAATTTATAATCTTCATTTTCGTTCCATTTACCATTAAATTCCCATCTTAAAGAATCCTGATTGTAATCCCATCCGCAAATGATACCATAAGAATGATTTGAAATGAGTAAGCCATTGGCAGCTGCAGAAGCCATTTCGGAAGCGTCATTGTTCCAATCGTAAGCATATACCCCTTTGATTCCATAAGCCATTCCTTTAGCCATTGGAT
>Ga0304729_1000981_pt1 | contig 19512 bp, 47 predicted proteins | sample C_131016_MF_Meta_FD_190475 | JGI IMG/M metagenome (GOLD analysis project Ga0304729, IMG submission 190475) | Freshwater microbial communities from Lake Croche, Canada to study carbon cycling - C_131016_MF_MetaG (v2) (version 2) | ecosystem: Environmental > Aquatic > Freshwater > Lake | place... | reverse complement strand
AATTTGATATAAAAGGGTATATATTCAAGCCTTTTTATCTGTTACTAGGTATGTTATACTTTATAGTGTTATTAGCTTTATTAGGAACATTATATATAATCTTGTTTTTAAGAAATACTCTAGAGATAATACTAAAAGACATAGAGAAGAATAGAAATAAGTATAAAAGAATGAAATAGGTTTGGTGGACTATAATACATATAATATTCCAATAGTCAATAACAAATAAATATAAAATATATCTTTTTTTATCTATATAGTATGTATAATAAGCTAATAGCTAATGAAATTCAAATCACTAGAGGAAAAATTAGAGTTATACTATGATAAAGTAAAGAATCCTAGCAAAATAATAGATAATTGGGCTATTATTGATATTGATGCTTTTAATGCTTTAAATAAGATAACTATAATTAGTATAAATAATATAAGCCACGGAGAAATTGATAGAATAATAACAACAGAAACTAAAAATAAGTATATTATTATTAAATATAGCCCAAGTTTTATTGCTACTAAAGTAATAGATACTGAATATGATTACTTAATAAAGGATTGGGACTTAATAGCAGTAGATAGAGATACTATATATAAAGAAAATATTAGTAAGATAATATCAAATAAAGAAATAATGAAACTACTTGGCTTTAAACTAAATAAGAAGGCTAGGTTAGATTTAGAATATTTTGGTTGATTTTGAATTAATTTAGATTTATAATTGACATTATGTTAAATAATAGTTACAATAAGAATACTTTGGAAGCCGTGACCCAAGGAAGCAAGGTTGGTGGTTATCCTAGCAGATTCCTTTCTCTGCTGAAAACCACTTTATTTACTATTGTAGTATTTATAAATAATGTTTATTCAGAGGAAGTTAAATTCTATGGTATAACAGATATAGATAATGTAACTTATTCCAAATGCGAAACAGAAGATCCAAATTCTATCATAGAATTAATTAAAGCACAAGAGAGAGATCTATTTAAGAATGGTGGATACATTCGTCCAGCAAGATGATAGATACTAATCAAATAACAGCATTAGATGAGAACGAGCTATCTTATCTTTATTATTGCTTAAAAACTGAATGGGATAGTTTAAATATGGGTTATGAGTTTGACTGGTATATTCTAAAAACATTTAAAAATAATGTGATTCATAAAACTCTAAATAAGTATAGTGGCAATTTGTTACCCGAACATTCTGAAATAATAATGAACATATTACATAAACTAGAAGCAAACAAGTGAATGAAATTAAAAAAGCTATCATATATTACCATAATGGATTGTCTTGTGAAGTTAAAATTATTAATCAACTTGACAAAAATAAGTATTTTGTAGAAGATGAATATGGAATTCAATGGGTAGAAAGAATAAAAGAAGATCAAATAATAATTAAATATGTTTAGTAAATCGAATTGACAAATAATAAATAAAGGTTATATTAGATCTATGAGCCAATATACAGATGAAAATTTTAAAAGAGAAGATTGGGAATTAATTCAAGATGCTATTGTTGATCAGATATCGTACCTTAAGCATAGGCAACAATATGGGTACGAGGAGCAGGTTGAGCGTCTAGAAGCCTTGCTAGAAAAAGCTAGAATTAGTAGATTAGTTGCAAATAAGGGATAATCAAATAATGAATTACTATTATATTTTTGGTGTTATCTTAGTAGTATATATTTTAAATATTTTCTTAAACAGAGATTGACAAAGTTTAAGTTTAGATTATATTGGATGTATGAGCAAAACATCTAAATCTAAAAAAATCAAGATGCCAAAGATGGATGACATCATGGCACAAATTAAAGCAGACCAAATCAAAAAAGGAGATAGAGTAAAGTATCATACTAATCTATTATTCGATACTCTAGCACAAACAAAAGTCTCTACTATTGAAGTAGATTTTGAAGGTTGCGGAGACTCTGGACAAATCGAAGCAGTAGATTATACAGACGCTAATGGCAAGGGTATAGACGAAGCATATCTTGATAAGGTTATTGTTAAAGGTTCAGCTAAAACATCTTATCACCAATGGGACGAAAAGAAAAAAGAGATGGTTTTGACAGAAGCTAGAGAAGGAAATGTCAGAGAGATTATCGAAGAGATATGCTATGATAAGTTAGGTGCAAGTCACGGAGGTTGGGAGATTAACGAAGGTAGCTATGGAACATTCTACTTTGATGTCTCTACTCGCAAGGTGCGTCTCGAATACAATGAGAGGATAGAGGAGGTTCGGACTAGCGAGGAGAGTTTCTAATGGCTAATCCATACCACCATTCATTATCATCAGCAAAGAAGTGGGGTGGAACTCCAGAAGATTATCAGAGGATTCACGATTGGTTTGATGAGAGTAAGATGATGATGGCAGACTTTCGCCATCGTGCTTTGAGACATCACGCAGAGGGTATCTTTATGTGTGAGAGGATATTTGGTAATACCATCACATTATCCAATGGTAAAAAGATTCCTACTCGTTGGGTTGGCGAACAACATGTAGCAGAGGACTTGGGATTTATTCCATCTATGCAAGATTGGCTTAAACATATTATGCCAGAACCTTGGATGGGCAAGACCAAGAAACTCGAAGTGGAGCTTGCAAAGTAAATTAAACTTTAGTAATATAAAAATATGAAAGGACTAATCAATGCTTCTATTCTGTTTGTTAGTGTTACTGGGGCTTTATGTTTCATTACTAATAAAGTAATTAAAACATTTAGATTGTATTCTTATGATCCAGAACCTATTCGTTTTTGGTTCAATAAGAAGGTCAGATTAAAGAAAAGATATAAGACATTTAAATCTAAAAAGAGAAAATATAAAAGTTTGGTGAGGTGATAGTGGTCATCGAGTGCCTTTTCTTGTAAATAAAAGGATCGTTTTGTGGTACCGAATAACCATATTTTATTAGAAATAATAATAGGAATAGATATAATATAATATGCAACCAATCATAAGTATAGATCATATAAATTCTTTCGCAGAAGAAATCAAAGCTGTAGATCCAGATTCAATAGTTTCAATTACTTTGACTGATTTAATTGAAAATACTGAAGAAAAACTCGAGATAAATAAAAAGAACGAATCCAAGATAAAGGAATTTTTTGAAGAAAAATTTTATAATAATGTAGAAGAACGCAGATACTCATATTTCACATCAATAATGTCTAATTCATCTACAAGTTTTAAGCTAGGAGTAGATTATCAAAAAGTCTTAAATTCAAAGATAGAATCTATTAAAAAAATAAAACAAAAGTATGAGCTTTGATGTGTATATTATAGTAGATGAGATCTAACAACCTAACACTAGAACAACTTTTACAAAAAGAAGAAAATGCAAAAAAATCTCAACCAAGAGAAAGTATTGTTTTTATTTATAGAAAAATAGCAGAACTTTATAAACAATCTAACGACTTACAAAAAGAATCAGAATATTTAAATAAAGCCTCGGAAATACAAGCAACTTTAAAAAAATAATAATTTTTGTTCTACAATCTGTTGTATTTGCTGTATAATACAGCGTATGAGCAAAAAAGAAATTGAAAAAAACCTAGACTTCGGTGATTGTAATAATCTTTTTTCATTCGTAATTGAAACATTAAAAAATGTTTTGACAAAAGAATAAAAAAACATTACTATAAGAACAGTAGAAGGCACACTCTCGGTTGCGAAAGGGTGCAAAGAGAGAAAGCGAGGCGCCGTATATTTCTCTCGTTCCTTCTACGTTGATTTCCGCACGAAATCAAGGATTGGTTGTCGAGGGGATTGCGGAATTAACCTTGACCATATATCCTTTGAGCGTTTTTTGGTGTCGCAGAAACCATATTTTTCTTTACTTAAATAATAAATAACTTAATATAAATAGATGACTGATATTCCTATTGTAGAGAGCAAAAGTAAAACAAGATGTTTTATAGAAGCTATGGCTATTACTATTATAGCTTTGAGTGGATGGATAGCTTTTCTTTATTTTATTTACTTGACTGAATAATAATTTGAGTTATATTTATTATATGAACAGCACATACCAATACATAGCAAACTATATCAACAAGCCCACGATATTTTGTTATATTTTAGATCGCGTAGTAAACAATAATCCTTATTTGTTTGGTGGCGAGTATAATAAAAAATTACTAAATAAGAAAGTATGGATGGCTAAACAAGTGTTTCCTCATTGTGAACCAACGCAATATACTTATTTCAAAACATTCAAAGAAGCAAAAGATGCATTAAATAGATGGGGCGCGAAGTGGGAAAGGGTTTGACAAAATAATAATTTAAGTTATATTAAATATATGGCATCAACAAAAACAAACTCTGAACCTACCTTAACATCAAGAAGTGTTAAAATGTATTATCAATTTAAGATTGGCCCTGCTGATTATGAAGTAATAGAATCATTTGATGGTAATAATGAATTATGCTTTAGAGAAATAAAGAGATCAGATTGGGGTGGCTCATATAGTGTTACCAATGAATCATTAAGAAAGAAATTAATTAAAGCGGCGAAACAATATAGAATATTTAATTGACTAAATAATAATTTAGGTTATATTCTATTTATGACTAAAACATTCAAAATAGGCGAGACAGCACTTGGCGGAACTATCAAGGTAGTTATTCCTAAAACATTAACTAATATTAAGATAGATGTTATTTCTACTAATCATATTACCAGAGGTTCGTGTGATGCACCATACTTAATTAATCAATATATCTATTATAGCTTTGATAGGATTAGAATCGAAAGAGACTTGTTTCAAATAGTAAGTGGTTACTGGTCAGATCAGATCCTTAAATGGATTACTAGCAAGTGGCAAATAGAGATTCCTAAAAATATAATTTGACAATAAATATAAAAGGAGTATATTAAAACTATGAACAACACCGAAAAACCCCTAAAGAAATTCACGATTCGTATGCAACGCAACCAAATCGCAGAAGTGGACATCGAGGTCGAGGCCACATCAGATGAGGAAGCGGTTGATAAGGCAACAGAGATGGCTGAGAATTGCACTGATGCTAATGGCTTTATGCTCGATTGGGATGAGGTTGATTATAACTTTGAAGCTATTGATGTCGAGGAAGAAGAGGAGGACGAAGATGAAGTTTAAGCTTTGGCAAAGTGCAGATATGCAAGAGCCCATGAAAATAATTAAAGCTAATAGCTATAAAAAAGCACTAGAGTTGGCTTTAGAAGTTTGCGGTTATACTTTAACACAAGGAGATGAAGATGAAGTCGAGTGAGCAAATTGTCAAAGAAATCAATGATAGGATTGTAGAATATAAAACCCTACAAGTCGAGCATGATAATAATCAAGATGCGGTTAATTTATTAGAGAGTGCAATTCACGAACTAGAACATCTATTGGAATGGATTAATGAGTAATGCACCTTTAATTTTTGCTATTATATTAAGTATTGTTTTTGTTATTTATATATACTTTAGCTACAATGAATAACCTATTTTGCATTGAAATACTAAACGAAAAGCCAGTAATATGCTTTGATGAATTGCTACTTATTAGGAGTGTAATAAGAGATAGTGAAGATACTAAAGAGTCTAGTTAATATAGTTTTATTTATATTGTTATTTCCTTTGATATTATTAAGTGATATGATGAATGATGATTGACATTTAATTAATTTAATATACTATAAATATATGACATATTCTTATCAAGACCTACAAAACAAACTGAAAAAGATATATGAAGATCAATTAAAAACTATAAAAGATAATATGTACAAGATTATTTATGATGTTGAAAAGGGGATTGGAGTTTGGGATGAGCAGGTAAAGATGCTGAGAGATTTGGAGAATGAGCGAAAAAGAATAGAAGCAGAAGTTATCATCTTGACTTAATTTCAATATAGTATATTATTAACTTATGAAGTTAATTAATAGCACCTCTTATTGTTCTGAAAAGTTAAAAGAAATTATTAAATGGTGTATGCCAGATGGCGTATTTCTTAAAGACATTAGAAAGATAGATTTTGGTAATACTAAATTAAATTGGCATGGCAGGGCTTGGGGTAGCATGAGAGTACATATTGGTGTGCCTAGATATGGCAAGTATCTTAGACCTTATAATACTGGAGGCAGAAGAGGCTATCTTAATGTAGAAACATATAGCTGGGAAGAAGGTTTAATTGAATTAATTGCTCATGAATTAAGACACTTATATCAATATAAAAAGAATAAGTTCTATCATGGCATTAAAAAGATAAGAAAATATAATATGGGTACTAGAGCTAAATTATGTGAAGTAGATGCGTCTTTATATGCTAAGAGGAAAGTAAGAGAATATAGAAAAGGTAATTATAAATTAAATTTAGTTTGACATAAGTAGTTGATTATTATATAGTTACGTGAGCGGGCTCCCTGCGCGCGTAAGTCGTTGATAGGTAAGCACTTGCAACAATATAAAAAAACTTTCACAGGATTGGCAAGTACTTGAGTATCAGAATCTTATGACACGAAAAAAGTTCTTGTCATAAGTTAAAAGTATGGTATGATTAACATATGGCTAGAACAACAAAACCCGCTCAAAGTGTATACGATTTCGATGTACACCAAGAGCCACTCCTCACAACAGACGGCAAGAGGACAGGATACTTCGGCATGGTGCGCCGTGACACCGCCGAACCCATGACACTCGGAGTTTGCACCGAGCAGTATGGTGTGGTGAAGAATGCAGACCTCGTAACGATGGTCGAAGAGTCGCTATCGGAGAACAGTATGCTCGCTAACTACAACTCCAAAAAGTTTGTGGTTCGTGATGGTGCTCGTTTCTACGCTAGCTATGACTTCACTGACTTCAAGACTGAATTGAAGCCAGTTGGCAAGCGTGCCAAGGGAGACATTCTCGGACTGCGATTGACTGTTAACAACAGTTATGACCGCTCCAGTCGTGTCTCATTAACCCTCGGTTTCCTCCGTTTGATTTGCACTAACGGAATGAAATCGTTGACCAAGGAGTTCAGCATGACCAAGAGGCACACTCTTGCTGTCAATCTGGATTTTATTGGTGATGCGTTGGCTAATGCGGTCTCCAGTGTTGATACCTCTGTAGCAATCTTTAACAGGTTAGCGCAGAAGGCAATCACTGATGAGCAGGGTTTGACCTTGCTCACCAAGTTGGAGGAGAAGGCTATCATCTCTGCCAAGGTGCGTGAAGGCATCGAAGCAGTGTGGCGTAATCCTTCTTATGAGGAGGATACTGATCGCAACCTGTACAATTTGTACAATGCGTCAACTCAGTTCCTAACTCGTAATGTTGCAGATGAACGCTACGAGTACAGTGAGCGTATCAGCACTGACTTGCTCAAAGTCTTCTCGGGCAAAACCCGTGACGAAGACCTCTTGAAACTGGTCGCCTAAACTAAAACGAAACTTTAACAGAGGCGGAGGGCAAAACCCTCCGCTTCTTTTTGCACTTATTGTATCATGCATAAGTCGTTGACTATCAAGCACTTGCGACGGCAGGGGTTCCGCTTTTGTAACTCGTTATCTATCAAAGGTTTACATAGCTTGACATTTATATTATTTATGTTATAGTTATGAGATGAAAGCAAAGCATAAAGTATATTATAATTTACATAAGCATTGTCTTTCTATTATGCTTAGAGGAAAAGTATTAGAGCATAGCACAGAATTCTTTTTGAAAGATGTTGAGTTTAGAGTGAGTCAAGCTGGTAGAAACAGAGTATTAAAAGAACAAAGAAAGAATGTTCACGCTTTTGTGTGTGGCACACCAGACGATGGATGGCCAGTAGATCAAACTGAAAGAAAAGTAACATATAATCCTTATAAGTTTAATAGCTTTGTTTACTCTGATACCCTAGAGCCTGTATATAAAGCTAAATGGGTTGGAGTAATTAATCGTGATATTTTTGTCTTGAATTAATCTAAAAGTATAGTAAGATTATCTAATGGAAATCACTAAAGCCAAAAAACTAAAGGAGGGTGGCTACGCACTATACGCAACTGACCCTAAAACTAAAACTGAAACTCAAGTCGGATATATTGGAGAAGGTCTGACTTTGGAAGCGTGGCTTCCTAAAGGAGTAAAAATTGAAAACTCTTGAAGAAACATTTACCAGTCGAGGATTTAAGTTCACGATGGTTGGTCGTGATGGAGATGTTGCTATCTATAAAAAGAAACTCGATGAAGATGACAGCGAAGCTTTTAACTATGAAGTGATTGCTATTAAGCGTCACAATGGATATGAAATTGCAGGTGTGAAGATGCCTCCTGCTGAAATGTATCCTAGCGATAGTCAATGGGGCGATTGGGCATTCACTTGTATTGATCGTGAAGATGCAGACAAACGATTCATCCAACTAAAAGAAAAACTATCAGCTTATGTTGCAACTGCAACTATGCCTAATGGTGAGAAGCGTGGCCGTGGCCGTCCTCGGAAGAATAATGTTCTTCCAGAACCCCCAGCAGAAATTCACTTGACACCAGAACAATTAGCGGTATAATCCGATTATGACATATAAATGTGCAGTAAGCGGTGAAGCACTTTCACCAGAGAGAGTTGAGGCTCTGCAAGTCCTCGGCGTTCCAGAGAGTCAATGGACAAAAAAAGAACATAGTCAAACAAGAAAACTACGAGCTGTATATGCTGGTGATGATGGCAGTAATGACATCGTTATTTGTGATGCAGTAGATGGTGGCTCAATGTTTGACAACGCAGTAGCATTGGAGGTAGAAAATGAATCTTAAGTATATCGTTTTGCGAGATGGAGTCCGTGTGAGTGAAGATATGCACTCGAAGATGGAAGATGCCGAGCAAGAAGCGGAGTTTTGGCGTAAGGTCATCCGCTCTTGGCCTGATGGAACGAAAGTTACCATCAAGAAAATCGGTGGATAACTTCGGAGGCTGACATTGAGCTACGGCTTGGTGTTGATTGCTAGGGTCGTCTAACTGGTTAAGACCCACGACTTATACTCGTGAAGCTCTAGATTTGAGCGTAATGAAGGTTCGAATCCTTCCCCTAGTATGTAAAGCCTTATCATTCAACGAATTATTTTTATTGACTATTTCTCTAATTGTTGTATATTAAACCTATGACAAACAAAACAATTCCATTCTATGTGGTGAATGTGTTCGGTAAAGACCGAGCCATCATCCTAAACACCTCAATCCGCATGTGCACACCGAAAGAGACTTGCTCTCTGAAAGACTTGGAAAATTACGCCAAGGCTTTTGCAGTAGAGTTCTTTCAAGTGCCAAAACCTTCGAGCTTTCCTGCTAAAGTGGGGCAAGTAGTTTAAAGGTGAAACAGAGAACTCATAATTCTCCTAGTGCTGGTTCGAGTCCAGCCTTGCCCACTTCTCCTTGTGCGGATTGGATGCTCAACTCTTATAGTAAGCATACAGAAACAACTCAAGAAGATATAGATTGGTATTTTAACAATAAAAGTATTGACAAAAAACAAGAACAGGATAAACTATAAACTATGAAATTAATGAAACAAAACCTCGGAGCACATTGGGTTATTGGAATTAAAGGTAACAAGGACGAGATTCAGCAGTTCCACAATCGAGTCTATAATTGGGGTGGAACAAACGGAGAGCTTCAATGGATGAGTAATGACTTTGCTTATTTTTGGATTACTCTCGAAAAGTTGGAGCGAGTGATGTTTAAGTATATTATGAGTAGTTTGAGCGATAAACTTGGAAAGAAGTTCCGTGGTGCTAAAGGTGGATTAAAAGCAGTTGCTATGAATCGAGTGAAGAACACTATTGATAATATTCCAAACGAACATTTTGTTCGCACAGCACAAGTCGAGGACATCTATTCTCTCGGCACTATTTCTGCTGAAAAGTTAGATACTGACAGCTAAACAATCCGCCTAGTAGCCCAATGGCAGAGGCAAACGACTTAAAATCGTTCAAGTGTCAGTTCGAGTCTGACCTAGGCGAAACTTTATCGCTCTCGTAGCATAGCGAATAATGCAATTGATTTCTAATCAATAGATCGCAGGTTTGAATCCTGCCGAGAGCGAGAATTTTTATGAAAACTTGCACTAAAGAGAGCGACATTACGAAATATTTTCTCTAAATAAAAAATAGAATGTATTCTATTTATGTGAGAAATGTTTTTGAGAAATTTGGCGTAGAGTTTTTTATTTTATGTTTAATGCTAACGATTTGCTGGGGTGGAGTACAAGAGTTAATCAAAATACTAATTACACATCTAAAATAGATTTTCCTAAATATCTAACAGTATATAATAAATAGTTGAAATATTTTACAAATAATTGTAATATATACTGATATGAAAAACGAAAATAGAATAAGCAAAATACTTGAGAAGAGGGTTCTTCGAGATGAAGATCCAAGGCTTATTGCTGAAATAGAAAAGCATCTTGCTGGCTTGGAAATCGTTTGGCATAAATGGGTTAAAGCTCATCCTAATTGGAAAGAACAAGAAGATTAAACTATTATAAGTATTTGATTATTAAGTAGTTACAAAAGGCGGGTCCCTGCGCGCGTAAGTCGTTGACCATCAACGAGATTTAATTTAAGATTTTTCTTGTGAAAAAACAAAGGTATGGTATATTTAATCTATGAACAAAATCAAAAACGCAATCATATACGCAACCTCATATCTGAAACACTTCGTCCTTTTCCTCTTGGGGCAAAGGTATTTAATCGAATACAAACCCTACGGCAAGAATGATGTCTATACTTACATCATCAGCAAGCCTTCTTCTCATACCATCAGCAAGGCAGGGAACAAGCTATTCACTAGCTTCTGCTTTTCTGGTCGTATGGATTCTGGCGTGAAGCAATTCCGCTATGATCGAATCGCTGGTGGTCTTTCGCCAGTTTAAACTACAGAAAGACATTATAGAAAGGGCGAGGCGTAAAAACCTCGCCTTTTTTATTGCACATAAACAAAAGTATGTTAAGATAGTTTTAGTTCTTCGATATCAGAGAAGGTTGACCGAAAGGTTGCAGTTCTGGAAAGTTTTCAATGGCAACATTGATTATATATAACGGAACGCCAATACTTCTCTTGGCGAGTCTGACTAACTCCCATAAGAGGATGAACCTGCCAACGCCCAGAGTCAGAGGCGGTAGAGGAGCAGGATATTCCTTTACGAAATCATGAGCGTAGAGGGTCGAAGAATTATTTATTACGCCATTTTTCTCTGTGATTGAAAACCCAATCTAACAGAGCTTTTTCAAAACCAATATCGTGGCCAGCTTTTTCGCTTTCGAGCCATTTGTGCTTTAGGATTTCATTTCGCTCTTCAACAAACTTTTTATATAGAGCAGACGATTCAAGTAAACCAGAAACCTTCATAACTTATATTACACTATATTGGTTTTAAATCAATATTTTTATCTCTTTGATAGTCAAACACTTGCATAAGCAGGGGCTCTTGTGCTATAAGTCGTTGATACTCAATGAAATTTAAATGTAGACAAAAAACAAATTTCTGATATATTTAAGCTATGAAAGTAAACGAAATTATCACAGAAAAGTTCATCGAAGCCCTCAACAAAGGAGTCATTCCTTGGCAGAAGCCTTGGAAAGTTTTTGATCTTTGCAACGGAGTTTCCAAAAAAGGTTATCGAGGCATTAATCAATTCTTACTTCGCATGGTAGCTTCTGATGATTTCTTTTTTACATTTAATCAGATTAAAGAGCTAGGTGGAAAAATCAAAAAAGGCGCTAAGTCTCACATGGTAGTTTATTACAAACTATTAAAAAAGAAAGATGATGAATCAGGTGGCTTTCCTCTTATGAGATTCTACAAGGTTTTTGGTTTGAGTGATATTGAAGGTATGAAGTGGAAACAGCCAGAAGTCCAGAAGTTGGATTTCTCACCAGTAGAAGAAGCAGAAAAGTTAATCAACAAGTGCGTGATTCAGATTAAGTATGGTGGCAGTCGTGCCTGTTACTATCCAGAAGATCATAAGATTGATTTACCCCCAAAAGAAAACTTTAACAGCGTTGAGGAGTATTACTCCACAGCATTTCATGAGATCGGCCACGCTATGCATAAAAGCACAGGCGATAATGTTAAGAATGGTTTTGGTTCTCAGAATTATAGCAAAGAAGAATTGACCGCTGAGATTTTTGCTAGTCTTTGTCTTAACTTCTGCGGAATTGATTCTGAAAAATGTTTTAACAATTCTGCCAGCTATCTTTCCAATTGGTTAGAAGTATTAAAAAAAGATACAAACTTTATCATCTCAGCTTCTAGCAAAGCACAAAAAAGATTTGACGCTTTTGTTGATAGAAAAGAAAGCGAAGAAATTCAAGAAGAAGAAGCTGTAACTGCTTAAGTATTAACTACTTACGCAAGCGGGGTCCCTGCCGTCGTAAGTCATTGATAGTCAACGAGATTTAATTGTAAAAAAAACTTGTCACAAGAAAAAAAAGTGTTAATCTAATTCTATGTTCAAAAACAAAAAACAAGCCGAAGAGATTGTTGGCACACTCTCAAAACCCTCGAAGATGCCTGGATATGCTTACTCAACGCCCGCAAAACGTTGTCTTATCGGGCAAAAAATGCGGAATGTTGTAGGAAGCATTTGTGCTTTTTGCTATGCTCTTAAAGGGCGTTATGTTTTCCCCAATGTTCAGAAAGCTATGGAAAAGCGTTTCGCTTCTCTTACTAACGATTTGTGGGTGGACGCTATGACTTATTTGATTGGTAAAGTTAAGAATCCACATTTCAGGTGGCACGATTCAGGAGACTTGCAAGGTGTTTGGCATATTGAAAAGATTGTGAAGATTGCAAAGAATCTTCCTCACATTTCTTTTTGGCTTCCAACTCGTGAATATGCTTTTGTCTCAACCTATATCGAACAAGGTGGAGAAGTGCCTAGTAATCTTACCATCCGTTTGTCTGCTCTTATGATGGATGGCCCCGCACCCGTAGGAATTGCACAACGCCTTGGCTTGTGCGTTAGCGGTGCGAGCAAGCTAGGAAACTTTAACTGCCCATCTTCTAAACAAGGGAACAAGTGCGGTGATTGTCGCAAGTGTTGGGATAAGAATGAGTTTGCAATAGATTATAAAAAGCATTAAGATGTCTAAATGGAAATATTTTTATGTCTTGTGATATTAGGATTAACTCTAACATTCAAAATGTCAAAATGAATATAGAAAAACTATTAAACGAAAATTTAGAAAGTTTTTATCCGTGGGGTGATAATGAAAATCCTCCACTCGATACAAACAAAAGTTTTGTGCAAAAGCAGAGAGAGATTGACGAAGTTTTTGAAGGTTGGCGAGCCTCTATGTAAAAAATTGCTGGTGTAAGTCTTTGATTATCAAGGATTTACATCGGCGGCGTCCCTGCGGCCGTAAGTCGTTGACTATTAGCAACTTATTAAGACTCTCCCATATCACGCATATGGTCAGAATCAAGTTCTGCTTGAGTTTCTAAAGCTCGCTCCATAGCTTGATCATCTAACATTTTTTTTGCCCAAATTTTTAGGGTTTTTTCGTCATCGAATATATCAATCATATATTATTCTCCACAGAGGTTTTCGTCACCAGCCCAACCAAAGTCTTCCATCTGGTAACATCCACCATTGTAATCCTCATCAGTGCCGTGGCCAGCAGAAGCCATAGCAGAGTCGAAGTCGCCATCCATAGAATCGTTTGGCTCGTCTGATGTTTCGGATTTGATAGCGCGGTCATCCTCGCGCATCTGGTTAAGGATGTCGCGCACATCCAACGGAGACAGCATGTGCTGACTCATCCACTCCTTGAGAGAGGCTTTGTAGTCCATATTATTTGACCTCCACAATAGTTTCGACCGAATCGTAAACCCCACTCAACGCATCGAGCATCGAGTTAACCACATCATTGGAATTGATGTAGTCAAAGAACGCATTAGCGTCCACATAGGCTTCCTCGCAGGTTTCCGTCGCTAGGGATGTGATTTCGTTTGTCATAAATTAAATGTATCACAGATTATTTTTAGCACAAGTTTTATTTTATAAAAAATCAAATAGAAGAATGCCTAATACTAAATACGAAATATTTTAATAGGAAATCATAACATTAAAATGATGTGTCCTGTTTAGCCTTATGTAAGTCGTTGATAGTCAAGGGTTTGCGCGCGGGGCCTCCCTGCGCTCGTAACTCGTTGATAGTGAGTTATTTACAAGAGGTCTCTAAGATTCAAACAACTCGCAGAGATGTAGTAAAAAAATCTTTCACGCAAAAAGTTTTTCTTCTCACCATTTTTTACAGCAAGACGAAAAGTTTTTTTATTTATTTTGAAAAGTATTTTTTTCATTAGTCTCCTTTATAACTTCCAGCTTCGTTATAGCTTTGAAAGATTCGGTTTGAAACTTTCATCGCTTGTTCAACTTCTTGTAGAAGTGCGATGCTTCCTTTTACTTTTTTAACTTCCACAACATCGAGGAGACAAGTCATCCCAACGATGCCAGCACCATTGATTCCTCTGAATGAGAGGAAAAGAATGTTTTTGAGGAAAGGCAAAGTGTCGTAAGTATTCGCAGAATCTTCCACGAACAAAACTTCACTACCTTTCGAGGTTGTTATTTCGATGAAGTCACCAATTTGGATGTTGAGACTTTTGAAAAGTTCAGCCTTTTCTGCTGTGAGCCTAGCTTTTTCAGCTCTGTTGGCTTGTTGAGTTGCTATTTCTTTTTGTTTTCTTTTTTCGTATGTCATACCTTTAATCTATCACACTTTCTTATTTTGTCAAACTTTTTTTCTCTTTGATTATTAACGATTTAGCGATACCAGACAAGAGAATCTGTATCGACATTATACAATCCGCTACGAAGATAAATGGTTGTCCATTTACCTTTGTCCTCACCTTCGAGGATTTCAGCAGTTGCAGTCATAGTTTTCCAACCGATTGTAGAAGGGAAAACCTTTACGAGTAGTCTTTCGTGACCATATCGAAAAGTATTTTCATCTGTAGTTAGTTCTTTATTTATTGTTATCATTTTATTTTTTCTTTCTTTGTTATTTCTTATCTTGTTATAAGTATAGTTTAGCATATTTCAGAGAAAACGCAACAAAAATCTTCATTTAAATTTCATTGATCATTAACGACTTGCAACGCAAGGGTCCCTGCCGTCGTAAGTCATTGGTATCCAACAACTTACATCAACTAATTTTGTCAAACTCCAAACTTGTTACGATATTGATTATATAGGTTTTGATATTCTTCGCCCCATTCTGATTCACCAGCTTGGGCGATAGCTTCTTCAATTTCTTTAAGTTGTTTTTGACCCCTACGATAGTAGTATGAGTCTTCACTCATTTGGTAAGTCCAATCGTGATTCTTTAAGAGTTCTTCGAATTGTTGAATGTTCATTTATTTATTTTCCATTAAGTTTTGCCTTTAGTAAGGCGTGAGCTTTAGCCTTTTCAGGATTATTCTTTTTCCATTCAGACCATCGCTTTTTACGATTAGCCCAAAGAGCTTGATTTTTTTCTTTGCGTTGAATTTCCCATTCTTGGGAAGTTAATTGTTTTTTATTATCGTTATTCATTTATTTATTTTCCTTTATTAGTTTAGCGTTATTAAGGTTGATAGTTCCAACCTTATCTTTATCTTTACCTTCTAGGAAGGTTACAACCGCAGTATTTGCAGAAGTTTTATAAGAAACTTTTACTAGAGTTCCTTCGTAAAGGTATATTTTACCAAAGTAAGTTGGTGTATTGTTAGAGTTAGTTATGATTACTTCTTCAGAAGCATTCATATTTTTTCGCATATTTTCACGCATTTGTTTTCGTTGAAAATTCCAGTTTATCATTCTATGAGTCATTTTATTTTTTTTCTTTCTTTGTTATTTGTTATCTTTTATCTTATGTATATAGTTTACCACAATTCCTGCAAAAGTCAAATTATTTCTTCAATTTGTTTTTCGTTGACCATCATCGAGTTATGATGAGCGACTTCAACTTTATGTTCGTATTTTGCGAAACTTTCATCGAGTCTTTTTTGGGATTCTTCAACGGCTTTTTTGAGGTCAGCCGAAGCCTTGTCTAAATTTCCGAGGAGGATTTCTAATTTTGTTTTTCTTTTCATACTCTTAATTTATCACATTTTAGAAATTTTGCAAGATATTTTTTCATTTAAATCTCGTTCACCATCAACGAGTTACAGCTGCAGGGAGGTCGCTTTTGTAAGTCGTTAATGGTTAGGGGTTTAGATTTTTAGCGTTCCATCAGGTTTTGTTGCAAGATCAGGCCTGATCTTTTGCGTTCATTCAGGTTTTGTCAGAAGATCGAGAATCTTTGCAAGTATCTGATTATAAAGGACTTACATAAGGTGCGTCCCTGCGCTCGCAAGTCGTTGGTATTCAGCTACTTACAACTTATAAAACTTGTGGTTGCGTATTGTAGCCACTAGCCTTGCATCTCTAGCCCATCTAGGAGCGACGCTGATGGCGTGGTAATGGTTTGCACCCCTCACGATGTCTGGCATCTGTTTATGGACGACTAGATCAGCAAGGTATAGAGCGTTCTTACCTTGTGCTGTTGCCAGTAGCTTCTTCTTGGTAGCTTCACTTACTCCACCATTCCAGAAGCTGAATTGTTTAGGTGACAGGCACACTTGGCTAGGCGTTTGCTTACGCTCTATGGTGCGTGTTTGTATAACACTAGCAACGCCAGCCATACCCTCAAAGGTTTCACCCCTAGCTTCGCCAAGGATTGTTAATGCTACGATGAATAGTTCTGCTGTCATAGGATTAGTCCCTTCCGTTGCTGACTGCACCGCAGTAGTCAGAGGGTTTCTCTGCACTGATAGTTCCAAGGCTGTATCCCTCGGAGCTACTTGCACCCCATAGGAAACAAGTCTGACCCATAGCATCCACGATGCTCTGTGCTTTGGCCTTGGCAAGGTCAAGCAGTCCACCCTTGCGTCCCTTAGCGTTAATCTTATTGACCAAGCTATGCAACGCAACTTTAGTAAGAGCTTTCATCACATCATCTGGATGAGCGTAGAAGTAAAACGCTTTGCCGTTGCCCATATCGTGCAACTTGCCGTTAGTTCCTTCCCAATTATATATTGAATTGAAGAAGTGATTGATCTGTTTGATACTTCCTTCGAGAAGGTAAGCATTGTTTTCGCCGAAGGTTTGGTAACTGATTTTGAGGTTTTGTTTCATAGGTTGTATATTGCCTTTCTGTTTATGTTTCGTCAAGGGTTATTTTTTAGCTGTTACCATAGCGTAGATTCCGATAAGAATGGTTACGATGGTAAGGGTGAGGATGATTTCTATTTGATTCATTTGGTCATCGCTTCCTGATGGATAGCTTCCACCTTGTTGGCGTGAGCGTCAAGAGTAGCGATAGCCTTGGTAGAGGCATCCTTAAGGTCTTGGCTAGCCTTGTTGAGGTTTGCGATCAGTTGTTCATATTTGCTTAATTTCTTCATATAGGTAATCTATCACAGAATAGGATTATCACAAGATATTTCTTCAGTTAAATTTCATTGATAGTCAACGACTTAGAGAAAGCGCTAAACCCCCACCCCATTTTTTCTGTGTTTTTTATTTTTTATATAGATCCCTAGCCTGTGTTTCTAGGTTTGAGTTCGCCTATGGGCTACCCCATTTTTGAAAAAATTACTTCGCTCTAAAACTCAAAAGAGAGAGGAGGGGGCTATCTTCAATCTCCACATTATTTTAATATGTTACTTATTTATACCTAATTTAAATACAATAAATAGCTTATACTTTATCTTATCTTTATTTATACTCCTATATATACCCCTACCCCTTTTTCTAAATCTATAAAAAATCAATACAAATGAATATACTTAGAAGTAAAAAAATCCGCGGGGCTATTTTTGTTATAAAGTGTTTTTTATATACAACCAAAACAAACTATGGGAGAAGCTGCCAATATATTGTACCATTTGCAGTACCATCTAAATAACCACCATATGGTCCATAACCTGCAGGTGCATAAGCTAAACATATCCAATTAAATCCACCTAAAGTTACTATATCTCCAATATTATAAATATTTCCACCCTTCCAAGATGGCAAAAGTTTAGTAGATACAAAAGGTGATGGCCACTCAGCTTGCCAAGGAAAAGGTGCAACCGTTAAAGATGTTACGATTGCATCTCCAACATTTCTATAAACCCAAAGACTCGAAGAGTTTGTCCTATCTAAAGTTTCATCTCCAGGATTACCACCCACATAATAAGTATAAAGATTTTCGTTATCACGAGTTAAGATTCTAGGACCAGCGTACCAACCTTCCATAAGAACTTCTGCTTCTGAGTTATAGCAAGTAAGAGCAGGATTTACAGTTATATTATATTCTGTTCCATTTGGACTAAAAGGTGGATGACCTCCACCAAAATCTCCTAATGAATAACTTAAACCCCAAATTGGTTTATAAGGAGGAGCATTTTCATTATTCGTGCCTGGAAAATCTAATATTATTTCTAAAACTGGAAGAGCAGGATTTGTTGGGGAGAATGTCCATGATCTTTTCCCAGCGCCAAGGTTTATAACATAATTTATAATAACGTTCACAGAAGGTTCTTGCACAAACGCAACAGCATTACCATAAGTAGCATAATCAAAATATCCATAGTTTATAGAGTAATTGCTTGCTTCTTGAAAAATAATAGATTTTAATCCTTCATAAAATATAGGACTACCTTGCACAGTTCTGTTAATAAATGTATGTTTTTTACCAGACGGCATATATGCAAATTACACCATATTAACTAGTGTAATCTACATTATATGAAACACAATATCAAATTATTAGCTTTAACAATATTATTAGGATCTTTATATTACCTTATTAGTCAGACCAATATCTTAAAATCAAACAAAAACAAACCAAATGAGCCAATCCAAAATAATATACAATACATTGATAATAATTTACCAAAAATTACCACGGCCAAACCTTTATATTCTGTGCGCGAGCCCAATTTTTTAGGATTAGGTGGCAATTATAAATCAAAAAATTGAACTTATGTTTAAATACTTATTAGGCTTGTCAGCTTTATTATTAGCAGGATGCGGGGCTTTCTTTTCTGTGAAAGGTATAGGTTTACTATTCTCTGGTAGCTTTATAGCATCAATAATTATGGCAAGCAGCTTAGAGTTTGGAAAAATAATGGCAACTAGCTTTTTATATCGTTATTGGCAAAAAATTAATAATATTATTAGATCATATCTATTAGCGGCGATTATTGTATTGATGGCAATTACTAGTTTAGGTATATTTGGATTTTTAAGTCAAGCCTTTTACTCAACTAAAAGCAATATAGATGGTATAGAATCCCAAGTAGTTTTATTAGAGAATAAAAAACAATCATTAAATACTCAAATAGTTTCAAATAACGAAAGAATTAAGACTTTAACAGACACAAGAAAGAACCAAGAATCAAATTTAACAAAAGCTCTAGATCAATCTACCACAACTACAATTACAAAATCTGGAGGTTTATTTAGTAGCGATACTCAAGAAAAAATAGTAGATAAAAAATCAGTAG